>Ga0129310_1000795_pt1 | contig 33424 bp, 25 predicted proteins | sample Go1ome_2_FD_94433 | JGI IMG/M metagenome (GOLD analysis project Ga0129310, IMG submission 94433) | Western lowland gorrila individual fecal microbial communities from Wisconsin, USA - Go1022A metagenome | ecosystem: Host-associated > Mammals > Digestive system > Large intestine > Fecal | place... | reverse complement strand
GTTGTTTACAAAGATCTCATAGGTTGTGTCTTTAAGCTCGGGGTCTTTGTCATTAGCAACACGCTCATCATATGTGAGGATCTGCTTTTTGCCAGTGGCTGCTAAACGAGTTTTGAAATCGCTGATAAGTTCATCTACTGAACCCGCTATATTGTAGTACAGGCGTTCTCCTGTGCCCTCATTTCTCAGAAGATTGTACAAGTCCTTGCTAGCGATTTTGCCGTTGTGGAGGTAGACGATGGAGCGGCCGGAGATGATGTACTCGTTGCCGGAAGCGTCTGTGTAGATTGGCAGACCTGCTAAATCAAGGAAGGTTGTGCCGTTGTCATCACCGCCTGGATCATTGTCCTTGAATGTCTGCTCCTGGGCTTCCTGGACGTCCTGGTTGTCGTACCAGTACTTGTACTTGATGGAGAATGTGTTGGATTCGCTCTCGGCTGTGGCTTCTTCTGATTTGTGAGATGTATTACTTGTTGCAGTGACAGCTTCACCGGAAACAGCATTTTTATCACTACAGCCGGCAGGAATGGTCGTTGTCAGCGAAAACAGGCTTATTGCTATTATCGCTTTTCGGAATGTATGTCTTATTGAAAACATTTGTAGTCCTCCTTATGGGAAATATTACCTGCCTATATTATATCACACAACTAGTGTTTTGTAAAGTACGTTATTGCTGACTCTGGGAAGATAATTCCCACTGAACAATAATGTCATGATTATTAACGTGTAAATACTTAATATTTTATTATAAGGTAACCTCAGCAGATTTCTGATATCCCTCACGGTGACTTTGCGTTTTTTCTCAAAAAGCTCAGTGTAGATCTTCTGCTTGTCCCCGACGGAAATGCGCTCGCCGTTTATCTTTATGTTGTTGATCTCGTTAAGGACTATGAACTTGCAGTAAAGCAGCGAGTTTTTCGGGAGAACGTTCTTTCCGGCAATGTAGGTGCACTTGCATGTCATACGACGGATAAATTCGTCCTCGCACTTGTCCTTATCGACCAGGAAACCAGCGTCCGACAGCTGACAAAGTATTCGTTATTCATAATGGAGTTCCTTTCACAAGAAAAATGTCAGTTTATAGTGAATAGTATACCATACAAACCTATTACTGTCAACCATATCCTTCCATCTGCATCATTGTGGACCCAGTTTAGCCTTTTTTCAGAAAATTTTAAAAAATCATAACACTAGAGTTCAAATAAAAATTCTTTCAAATCATCCAGTAAATCTGGAAGTACAGTGTGTACATAATTTGCCCTTCTTTTTAGAAGGGTATTTTTATTTTATGTAAACCGCATTTCCTACTTGAATTATCGGTGATGTTGTGATATAATTAAACAGTATGCGGCGTCGCGAATGCCGCTGCAAAAGCATATAATAAGCAGGCAGAGTATTTGTTGATGCAGATTGCTCAAATTGCCTCTTCAAATGTTAAAAGTTTTTGTGGGCTAATTCCTTCTAAACCTATTGACATGGTATGCATTATGTGGTATGATATTGTTACCGAAAGGAGATCGGTCGCAGTATCCTGAGGCTTGCAAAAAATCATATACGGAGTGATGTTGTGGACTGGTCATTTATTGAAAAATATACGCCGATGTACGTTGAAGCCGCTGTGCTCACGGTTAAGATCGGCTTTTTCGGAATAGTGCTGGCGGTGGCGCTGGGGCTTATCTGCGCACTGGTGAAGTATTTCCGAGTGCCTGTAGCAAGGCAGATAGTCGCGGTTTATATCGAGATATCGAGAAATACGCCGCTTATCGTGCAGCTGTTCTTTCTCTATTTCGGGCTTCCAAAGGCGGGCGTTCTGCTTTCACCGGAAGCGTGCGGCGTTATAGGTCTGGCTTTCCTGGGTGGAAGCTACATGGCAGAGAGCTTCCTCAGCGGGCTTGAGTCCGTTGGGAAGATACAGCTTGAAAGCGCCGAGAGCCTTGGATTGAAGCGCTGGCAGGTCATGCGGTACATAGTTATTCCGCAGGCTGCGTCAGTTTCCGTGCCGGCGTTTGCGGCAAATGTCATCTTCCTGCTGAAAGAAACCAGCGTGTTCAGCGCGGTTTCCCTCATGGACCTGATGAATGTCGCAAAGGACCTTATCGGTATGAGTTACAATACCAACGAAGCGCTCACAATGCTCGTTGTGGCTTACCTTATCATAATACTGCCGATATCGGTGGTGTTCACGATACTCGAAAGGAGGCTGCGCCGTGCAGGGAATTGAGGTGCTTTTCATAGGCAACAATATGCTGCGCCTTCTCGACGGACTGTGGGTGACTGTCAGGCTGTCGCTGATCTCCATTGCGCTTTCAGTGGTGCTGGGCATATTCGTTGGCGCGCTGATGCTTGTGAAAAACAGGATCGTCCGCGCAATATGCCGGGTCTACATCGAGATAGTGCGCATCATGCCGCAGCTGGTTTGGCTGTACATCATCTTTTTCGGTGTGACTAAGCTCACCGGCATAAATTTCAGCGGTGAAACAGCCGCCGTCATTATGCTGACTATCTGGGGCGCCTCGGAAGTGGGCGACCTGGTGAGGTCGGCGTTTCAGTCGATACCCGCGCATCAGTTCGAGTCCGGGCTTTCCCTCGGGCTGAACCGCGCGCAGCTTTACACTTACGTTATTTTCCCCCAGGCTCTGAGAGGTCTGGTGCCGCATCTCATCAATCTTTCCACGAGAATGATAAAGACCACGGCACTGGTTTCCCTCATCGGCGTCATAGAGGTGCTCAAGGTCGGCAAGCAGATAATCGACGCGAACCGCTTCGAGTATCCCAACGCCGCATTATGGGTCTATGCAGCGATATTCCTGATGTATTTCATCATATGCTTTCCGCTTTCGCTGCTGTCGAGAAAGCTTACCAAAAAGAGGGGAGAATGATCAATGAGTGAACATATTATCGATATAGAACATCTGACAAAAAGCTTCGGTGGGAATGTCGTGCTGAACGACCTTTCACTGAGCGTTTCCAGGGGCGAGGTAGTGGTGCTCATAGGTCCCTCCGGCTGCGGAAAGAGCACGCTCCTGCGCTGCATAAACGGACTGGAGCCTATCCAGGGCGGTTCGGTCAAGCTACACGGGGAACCTGTGGAGCACGGCAGGAAGAGCCTGTATAAAGTACGCCAGAAGATAGGAATGGTATTCCAGAGTTACGACCTGTTCCCGCATATGACGGTCATGAAGAATATTCTTCTCGCGCCGATGAAGGTGCAGGGGAGAAACAAGGAGGACGTCACCGGGGAAGCCATGGCGCTTCTTGCGAGAGTAGGGCTTGAGGACAAGGCAGACGCTTATCCGTCCGAGCTTTCCGGCGGGCAGAAGCAGAGGGTCGCGATAGTACGCAGCCTGATCATGAACCCGGATATAATGCTCCTTGACGAGATAACCGCGGCGCTTGACCCTGAGATGGTGCATGAAGTCCTGAATGTAGTTCTCGACCTTGCGAAAGGCACTGGTGAGAACGGTGGCACCACGATGATGATAGTGACCCATGAAATGGCGTTCGCAGAGGCAGTGGCAGACCGTATCGTGTTCCTTGACGGCGGCGTTATCGTTGAAGAGGGTACCCCGCAGGAATTCTTCCACGCGCCGAAAACGGAACGCGCGCAGCGCTTCTTAAAGACCTTCACCTACACACGCTGAGTTTTTCGGCTGTGCAGATAGGGATAAATCACACAAAGAAAAAAGGACAAATGGAGGCACACTATGAAAGCATTCAAGAAAATAGCAGCAGTATTTGCAGCGGCAGCAATGGCACTGTCCCTTGCAGCATGCTCCAGCAGCAACGATGGCAGTTCCGCTGCCGACAGCGGCAACAGCGCGGCCGCAGGCTCATTCAGAACCGTAGACGAGATCAAGAACAGCGGCAAGATCACGATTGGCGTATTCTCCGACAAGAACCCGTTCGGTTATGTTGACAACAACGGTGAGTTCCAGGGCTATGACGTGTATTTCGCAAAGCGCATCGCTGAGGATCTCGGCGTAGAGCTTGAGCTTACACCCGTTGAGGCTGCAAGCCGTGTTGAGTTCCTTGAAACTGCAAAGGTTGATATAATCCTGGCAAACTTCACAGTAACCGACGAGCGTAAGGAAAAGGTCGATTTCGCACTGCCCTACATGAAGGTGGCGCTGGGCGTAGTTTCCCCTGACAGCGCAGTTATCACCGATGTTGAGCAGCTCAACGACAAGACCCTTATCGTTGTAAAGGGAACCACCGCGGAAAGCTTTTTCACCGCAAACTATCCTGATGTAAAGCTGCAGAAGTACGACGAGTACAACGAGGCTTATTCCGCGCTGCAGGACGGCAGAGGCGACGCATTCTCCACCGATAACACCGAGGTGCTTGCATGGTCCATGAACAACCCCGGCTTCACCGTTGGCGTTGAGTCCCTGGGCAGCACGGACGCTATCGCTCCCGCAGTAACAAAGGGCAACGAAACCCTTCTCAACTGGCTGAATGACGAGATCACCGCGCTGGCTGACGAGCAGTTCTTCCACGCTGACTATGACGCTACACTCGCTTCCGTTTACGGCGAGAATGTAGACAAGGACAGCCTGGTAGTTGAAGGCGGCGTAATGTAATCACCATATTGGTATCGAAAAAATCTCCCCGGTGCGCCGGGGAGGTTTTCTTTTATTTCCGTCTGGGCAAAAAATATGTAAAAGTATATTGAAATCTGGCGTGATTTGTGATATTATATAATAGAAAAAATCTGTGAAGTACACAGAAATGAAAAGAGATAAGGGAGTAAAAAAATGCCAAAGAAACAGGATATCAACAAGATACTGATCATCGGCTCCGGTCCTATCATCATCGGACAGGCGTGTGAGTTCGACTATTCAGGCACCCAGGCGTGCAAGGCTCTGCGTAAGCTGGGCTATCAGATCGTCCTGGTGAATTCCAACCCCGCGACGATCATGACGGACCCCGATGTTGCCGACATCACCTACATCGAGCCGCTGAACGTTGACAGGCTCACACAGATCATCGAAAAAGAGCGCCCTGACGCACTTCTGCCGAACCTCGGCGGTCAGTCCGGTCTGAACCTCTGCTCCGAGCTGAGTGAAGCAGGCGTGCTGGAAAAGTACAACGTGCAGGTCATCGGCGTGCAGGTTGACGCGATCGAGCGCGGTGAGGACCGTATCGAGTTCAAGCACACCATGCAGAAGCTTGGCATCGAGATGCCGAGAAGCGAGGTCGCTTATTCCGTTGATGAAGCCGTAAAGATAGCTGAACAGCTGAAATATCCTGTTGTTCTGCGTCCCGCATATACTATGGGCGGCGCAGGCGGCGGCATGGTGTACAATGTCGATGAACTGAAGGTAGTATGCGCCCGCGGTCTGCAGGCAAGCCTTGTTGGTCAGGTGCTGGTCGAGGAATGCATCAGCGGCTGGGAAGAGCTTGAACTTGAGGTCGTACGCGACGCTAACGACAACGTTATTACCGTTTGCTTCATTGAGAATATCGACCCCATCGGCGTTCACACCGGCGACTCTTTCTGCTCTGCCCCCATGCTTACCATCAGCGAGGACGTACAGAAGAAGCTGCAGGAATACTCCTACAAGATAGTTAAGGCTATCGAGGTCATCGGCGGCTGCAACTGCCAGTTCGCGCACGACCCTGTTTCCGGCAGAATCGTCGTAATCGAGATCAACCCGAGAACATCGCGCTCTTCCGCGCTGGCTTCCAAGGCTACCGGCTTCCCGATCGCGCTGGTTTCCGCTATGCTCGCGTGCGGTCTTACCCTCGACGAGATACCCTGCGGAAAGTACGGCACACTGGATAAGTACGTTCCCGGTGGCGATTATGTCGTTATCAAGTTCGCAAGATGGGCTTTTGAGAAGTTCAAGGGCGCCGAGGACAAGCTGGGTACCCAGATGAAGGCTGTCGGCGAAGTTATGTCCATCGGCAAGACCTACAAGGAAGCCTTCCAGAAGGCTATACGTTCCCTTGAAACCGGCAGGTACGGTCTCGGTTTCGCAAAGGATTTCAACAGGCTCACCAAGGAAGAGCTGCTTGCAAAGCTGCGCTTCCCGACAAGCGAGCGTCAGTTCATCATTTACGAAGCACTCCGCAAGGGCGCTACCATCGACGAGATATACGAACTCACCAAGATAAAGCACTGGTTCCTGCAGCAGATGAAGGAACTGGTTGACGAAGAGAATTCCCTCATTGCAAACAAGGGTGCGGTTCCTGCTGAGCCGGTTCTCCGTCAGGCAAAGCTGGACGGTTTCTCTGACAGATACCTCAGCCAGATACTCGGCGTTTCTGAAGAAGAAGTACGCAACACCCGTCAGAAATACGGTATCCGCGAGAAGTGGGAGGGTATCCACGTAAGTGGCACCGAGGACGCTGCATATTACTATTCCACCTACCACGATATAAAGGACACCTGCCCAGTAAGCGACAAGCCCAAGATAATGATACTCGGCGGCGGCCCCAACAGAATTGGCCAGGGTATCGAGTTCGACTATTGCTGCGTTCACGCTGCGCTTGCGCTCAAGAAGCTCGGCTTTGAGTCCATCATCGTTAACTGCAACCCCGAAACTGTTTCCACGGACTACGACACCTCCGACAAGCTGTATTTCGAGCCGCTTACCCTGGAGGACGTCCTCTCCATTCACGAGAAGGAGAAGCCGGTGGGCGTAATTGCACAGTTCGGTGGACAGACGCCTCTGAACCTCGCAGGCGACCTTAAAAAGTACGGCGTGAATATCCTCGGCACCAGCCCCGAGACCATCGACCTCGCAGAGGACCGCGACCACTTCCGCGCAATGATGGAGAAGCTCGGCATACCCATGCCCGAGTCCGGAATGGCTGTCAATGTTGACGAGGCTCTCGAGATCGCAAACCGCATCGGCTACCCGGTAATGGTTCGTCCGTCCTACGTTCTTGGCGGCCGTGGCATGGAGATAGTTCACGACGATGAGATGATGAGAGTTTACATGTCCGCAGCTGTTGGCGTAACTCCCGACAGACCTATCCTCATCGACCGCTTCCTGCACCATGCGACTGAGTGCGAGGCAGACGCTATCTCCGATGGCAAGAACTGCTTCGTTCCCGCTGTTATGGAGCACATCGAGCTTGCCGGCGTACATTCCGGCGACTCTGCGTGCATTCTCCCCAGCAAGAACCTCACCGAGAAGCAGGTTGCGACCATCAAGGAATACACTAAGAAGATCGCTGTCGAGATGAACGTATGCGGTCTGATGAACATGCAGTACGCTATCGAGGACGATACGGTATACGTTCTCGAAGCTAACCCGCGCGCTTCCAGAACCGTTCCGCTGGTATCCAAGGTATGCAGCATAAACATGGTTCAGATAGCTACCCAGATAATCACATCTTCCCTGACAGGAAAGCCCAGCCCCGTTCCGGAGCTCAAGGATCACAAGATACACCACTATGGCGTTAAGGAAGCTGTGTTCCCGTTCAATATGTTCCCTGAGGTAGACCCCGTGCTCGGCCCGGAGATGCGTTCCACCGGCGAGGTGCTGGGAATTTCCCCGTCCTTTGGCGAGGCTTATTACAAGGCGCAGGAAGCTACCCGCACCAAACTCCCGCAGGAGGGCACCGTGCTGCTGAGCGTATGCGACCGCGACAAGCCTGAGCTTATCGAAGTTGCAAAGGCGTTCGACAACCTCGGCTTCAAGATAATCGCGACCGGAAAGAGCTACGAGATGATAAAGGAAGCCGGCATTCCCGCAGAGCGTATATTCAAGATGTACGAGGGCAGACCGAATATCGCTGACCAGATCGCAAACGGCGAGATACAGCTGATAATCAACACCCCCGCAGGCAAGGACAGCGTGACCGACGACAGCTATATCAGAAAGGCTGCTATCAAGCACAGAGTTCCTTATATTACCACCATGGCTGCCGCAAAGGCAAGCGCAGAGGGTATCAAGGCAATAAAGCATGACAAGCACTTCACTGTGAAGTCACTTCAGGCTCACCACGACGAGATAGAATAATAAATTTGCCAGGGTAGTTTCGCTGCCCTGGCTTGTTTTTTTAATTCCTGCGGGTAAATTTGAAAATATTTCTTAAAAACTGTTGCAAAATAGAAATAAATATGTTATGATATATCTATAAAGTGGCAGGCGTGCTTATTGCAGCCTTGTCATGGGATATTTGAAAGGAATTACGATCATGCCAAGAACTAAGAAAACTACACCGACCACTGCCCGCAAGACTGAGAGCGCAGTAAAGCCTGCAGAAAAGGCAGCTGCAAAGGCGGCAGAAGTAAAGGCTGAAGTGAAGGCAGTTCCTGCTCCTGCAGAAGCTCCCAAGGCAGAAGCAAAGAAGCCTGCCGGAAAGACAGCTAAGCCTGCAGCGAAAAAGCCCGCTGCAAAGAAGTCCGCACCCGCTGCCGGGAATGCAGCCCCCGCAAAGAGGGCAGGCAGAAAGCCCAGACCCGTGACTGTTGACACCGTCGTTGCAAAGGTATACAAGCGCGTCAACAAGAGCGCTGCAAAGTCCATAGCAGCAGAGGGCAAGGCTGCAGTTGACGTCAAGCTGTACGGTCCGTTTGAGGCGCACATGTACATTGAGGTCAAGAACGGCGTTGTAAGCGTTGCTCCGTATGATTACATCGAAAAGGACATCGAAGCTGCGATTTCCGTTGAGAATGCGATCGCAATTGCAGACGGCAAGCTTTCTATAAAGGACGCTGTTGAGAACGGCGCGCTTTATGTGTTCGGCAACGTTCAGTTTGCGCTGAAGCTTGCCAAGCTGTTTGACTGATAAAATGGGATAAGCGAACAGGCGCTGGGATCGACCGGCGCCTGTTTTTTATGTTTTCCGTATTCCTGTGACGGTGAGCGAATTTCCGCTGACCGTGAAGCTGACTTCCAGCCCCGCAAAGCTCATCGTGAATTCCCGCTGGGGGTCGGAAATGTACTGCGGGCGCGGGTCCTGCGAAAGGACCGCAGTCAGCGCCGGTAGTTTTTCTTCCGGTATAAGGCTCGTGAGCTCCTGCGGTATCTCAACGTCAAGCACGCCCTCCTGCTGAGCCAATGCGAAGCCGTTGGAGGCTTCCGGCCTGCAGTCCACATAGGGGAGATATGGCTTGATATCGTAAATCGGGGTGCCGTCCATGAGATCGGCTCCCGCAAGGTGGAGGACGGCGCCTTCCGGCGTGTCGTATTCCACACCGACAAGGCGCACGCAGCTTAGTCCCAGCGGGTTCGGCCGGAATGGCGAGCGCGTTGCGAAAACGCCCATGCGCGTATTTCCACCAAGGCGCGGAGGGCGCACCGTCGGCGACCACTCGCTGCGCACCGCCTTCGAGAATTCCCATATCAGCCACAGGTGAGAGTACTGCTCAATGCCCCGGAGCGCTTCCGGCACGCGGAATTCCGGCTCGAAAACCAGCGTTGAGCGCAGTTCGTCGATAAGCCCGCTCTGCCGCGGAATTCCGAATTTTTCCGGGAAATCCGTGCGTATCACCGCTATCTGTTTCAGTTCGAACATGCTATCACCTCAGCTGTATTTTTCGTCAAGGATTTTGCGTATCGCGGCTTCCACCTCGTTCACTTCCGCGAGGAATTCCGTTGCAGAAACGCGTATCGCGCCGTTTCCCATTATGATTATCTGTTCCACGCTGTCGGAGGTGGCGACGCGCACACGGTGGTTTTTCCCTAGTTCGTGAGCGGTCTTTTCGATGAACATGTCCGCTGTTTCCGCTTCCTTGGTGTAAACCACGGTTATGCCGTGCTCCTTTTCGATTTCGCGGTGGTTTCCCTTTACGCGGTAAGCGTCGAACACCAGTATCAGGTTGCATCGTCTGAACCCCTGGTAGTTGCAGAGAATGTTTATCAGCCGTGCGCGGGCGAGTTCGAGGTTCTCTTTGGCTAGTCTGTTAAGTTCCTCCCAGCCGAAAATAATGTTGTAGCCGTCCACCAGCAGGTATTCGGGACCTTTTGGCGGCAGCGGGAGCTTCGGCGTTTTCGGAGCGGGAGGGCGCTTTTCCGTGCGCATAGCGGAGCGTTCATCGCGCTTTATCTTGCCGTATGTGCGCTCAAATATCTCCATGAGTTCCTTGTCGGCGGCAACCCGCTGCTTGTAGGAATTCACCAGCTGCGGTGTTACAACGGGTTCTTCTTCCCCGCGGGAATTCTCACCGAACCGCAGACCGCTGTCAACATGCATTCTGGCAGGGGCTTCGTTCCATGGGACGAGCACACCGGCGCCGTGGGAACAGAACACGCTGTCTGCGGAGTTGTCCGTGTCTGCGTCGCAGTTGTAGCCTATCTGCGCAATGACCTCGTCGGCGTTGTGGCAGGGGCGATATCCCCCGGGAATGCAGCTTAGCCGTCCTTTTCCCCGGGTGTAACCGGTAACTTCGTTCTGGTAGCCGCGCAGTTCTGAAACTGGCGCGCAGCCCGTGAACTGCGTTTCGTCGCCGACGGTCAGCGGGGGCTGGAACTCACCGCTCATGCGCTGGAGGTCGGTCATGGCGCGCCCGGTGCATTCCTGCGGGACTGTCAGCGTGAAATCGTACCACGGCTCCAGCAGAATGCTTTTCGCAGAGCGCAGCCCCTGTCTTATCGCGCGGTAGGTCGCCTGCCGGAAGTCACCGCCCTCGGTGTGCTTTATGTGCGCTTTTCCTGCAACGACGGTAATTTTCATGTCGGTTATCGGGGAACCCGTCAGCACGCCGATGTGCGTTTTCTCTTCAAGATGGGTGAGTATCAGCCGCTGCCAGTTGATGTCTAGGTCGTCCTTGCGGCAGTCGGCGCAGAACTGCAGCCCCGTGCCAGGTTCGCCGGGTTCAAGCAGCAGGTGGACCTCCGCGTAATGCCGCAGCGGCTCGTAGTGACCGACGCCCTCGACGGGCGCCGCGATGGTTTCCTTATACGCGATGCTGCCCTGGTCGAACGTCACATCAAGCCCGTAACGTTCCTTTATCACGGTGGTGAGGACTTCAAGCTGTATCTCGCCCATAAGCTGGACGTGGATTTCTTTCAGCTGCTCGTTCCAGACTATGCGCAGCATGGGGTCCTCGTCGCTGAGGGCGTGCAGCTTTGCAAGCGTGGTGGGAATATCGGTTTTTGGCGGCAGTATCATCCGATAGCTGAGCACAGGCTCCAGCAGGGGAGCGGGGCAGCTGCTCTCGGTGCCCAGACCCTCACCCGCGCTGGCTGACGAAAGCCCCGTGACCGCGCACAGAGTACCCGCAGGCGCCTCGTCAACGGTGGTGAATTTTGCGCCGGAATAAATGCGTATCTGGTTGACTTTTTCCTGCTTTCCGCCTACATCTAGCAGGGTCTTTACTTTCAGGGAACCACCGGTTATTTTCATGTGGGTGAGCCTTGCGCCCTGTTCATCGGTGGTTATCTTGTAAATTATCGCGCCGAATTCCCGGGAAGGTTCCTCCTGCATGGTGTAGATGTCGATGACGTTCAGCAGGTCCTGAATTCCGTCGAGTTTTAGCGCCGAGCCGAATACAACGGGGAACACCTCCCGCGATTTTATCGCCCTGAAAATGAGTTCCGGTGGGATCTTTCCGCTGTCCAGGAATGCGTTCATCATTTCCTCGGAGCATTCTGCAAGTTCCTCGTTCAGCCGTTGATGGAACTGGCATGCAATGAAATCAATGCAACCGGGGGAAAGCTTCTGTCTGAGCTCCTTCATGTGCGAGTCGCGGCCGAGGTACGCGATGTCCATTTTGTTAACGAATATTATCGTTGGAATGTTGTATCTGCGGAGCAGTCTCCAGAGCGTTTCCGTATGGCTCTGCACGCCGTCGGAGCCGCTTATAACCAGCACCGCGTAATCCATGACCCGCAGCGCGCGTTCGGTTTCCGCTGAGAAATCCACATGCCCCGGGGTGTCCAGCAGGGTAAGGCTGCAGTGCGCCGTTTCAAGTTCAGCCTGCTTTGAGAACACCGTGATGCCCCTGCTTCGTTCAATCGGGTCGTTATCAAGGAAAGCATTGCCATGGTCAACCCTGCCCAGTTTCCGGAGTTCACCGGCAGTGTACAGTATTGCTTCTGAAAGGGTAGTTTTTCCGGAGTCCACGTGTGCGATCATTCCGATAACCAGCCGTTTCATTAGATCTCTCCTTTACATAAAAATGCGCCGCATAAGCCGTGCGGCGCAGATGATTTACTGCCTGTTTACGATAACTGTCGCGGTGGCGTAATCCTTGCAGTGCGCCACTGTGATGTTGAACTCATAGTGTTCGCGTTCTTCAAGCATCTTAGCCCTGCCCGTCGTGATGATGAACGGCGACCCTAGCCTGTCGCGCAGTACTGTGATATCCTGCGGGCGCACAATGCGGAAGCCGGTGCCTATCGCCTTTGCAAATGCGATCTTTGCGCAGTAGTTTTCAGCGATAAGTTCTGTTGACAGCTTGTGGGAAACAAGATATCTGATCTCATCAGCGGAGAAGTACTTTGCGAGGAACTTGGGGTTGCGTGAAGCCTTGCGAATGCGCTTCATTTCGATGATGCCGGTTCCCACACGGATAAAAATATTAGCTGTCATGTCATATACGTTATGAGGAATGCCTCATAGATCTCCCTTAATCGTTGTTGTTTGATACTGCTTCTTTTCTGAGCTTGAGTTTGAGCGCGTTGGGAAGCTCCTGCCTGATAGCCTCGCGCATTCTCTCGTTGGGGTTGAAAATCACCTTGACCCTGCCGTAATCGTTGTGAGTAACGACCAGGTAGTAAGCGTCCTTTTCCACGCCGGTGTAGGCGTGTACTGTCGCGTCTGCCTTGACGTCGTTGTCGGCGGTGTAGGGCGCGAAATCCTCGGCGCGCTTGAAGTCAACGGTTATCATGCGCTTGCGCTTGCGTTTGCCGATGATCTTGTCGATGTCCATTTCGTTGTTGGTGATGATATATTCGTACTCAATGCCGAAACCCGACATCAGCCATACGCCGCCGCCAAGCACGAGAACCGCAAAGATCACCATCGTGAACATTCCCTGCATTGCAAGTATCATGAAGAATGTCGCAATGAGAACCGCGCCGACGCTGATGAGAATTTTCTTTGCAAGGTCTGCGCCCGTGCGTTTTTTCTGAACGAGCTGTTCTGCTATATTATCCATTTTTTCTCCTTGATTTTTGTTGATGTGCACAGTTTCACTGCGCTTACTATAAAAAGATTATACCACAATTGAACTAAAAAATCAATAGCTTTTTTATACATTTCGCATAATTTTCACCCTGAAAGTGAGAAGTATTTTATAATAGGAAAAAATTTTGAAGATATGTGTTGCAATTCCCGCAGATTTTTGATATAATATAACATGTACGTTTATATTCAGGCGAGGTCTGCCCTTTGCAGGCTGGAAATCGCAGGAAAGAGGTCGTGACATGAAAGAATTTGAAAACAAAAAGCGAATTGTGATCAAGGTGGGCAGTTCCACTCTTGCGTACCCCACAGGTCACCTTAATATAAGAAAATGCCAGCACCTTATAGAGGTAATGTCGGATATCAAGAATTCCGGCAGGGAAGTAGTTTTCGTGACGTCGGGCGCGCAGGGCGTCGGCGCGGCTCAGGCTGGACTTCCGTGCAAGCCGACCGATATGCCGGGCAAGCAGGCGGTCGCAGCAATAGGTCAGTCGGAACTGATGACGTTCTACAGCGAAACATTCGGAAAGTTCAACCACACAGTTGCGCAGATACTGCTGACCCGCGACGTGATCTCCAATAAGGAGCGCCGCACCAACGTAATCAACACGTTCAACCGTTTGTTTGAGATGGGCGTTGTGCCGATAATCAACGCGAACGACGCTATTTCGATAAAGCAGCTTGATTTTGACGAGAACGACACGCTTTCCGCTATTGTTGCTTCTCTTTGCAATGCAGACCTGCTGGTAATGCTCACCGACGTTGACGGGCTTTACGACGGCGACCCGAAGAAGCCGGGCTCGAAGCTGATACCAGTTGTTGAGAAGATAACCCCGGAGATAATCGCTGCGGCACAGGGCGCAGGCAGCGCGCTGGGCACCGGTGGAATGCTCACCAAGATCGAAGCGGCGCAGATAGCCACCGAAGCCGGCATCGACACCGTTATAATAGGGAACCAGGATCCGGACACGCTCTATGAACTGTTCGAGGGCGAACCGGTATGTACATATTTCAAGGCAGTAAAGGATTAAGCGAGGTATATTATGGAATACATTGAACAGCTCGGGGCAAACGCCAAGGCTGCGGAGCCTGCGATATCCACGATGGGTACGATTGAGAAGAACAAGGCGCTCGCGGCAATTTCAGAAGCGCTGCGCACCCACATAACCGAGATAATCGGGTCAAATCAGCTTGATATCGACGAGGCGCGCAAAAACGGAATGTCCGAAGCCATGATAGATCGTCTGACGCTCACAGACGCACGGATAAACGGCATTGCGGACGGCGTGGACAAGGTCATCTCCCTGCCCGACCCCATAGGCGCAGTCATAGGCGGCAGCGACCTGCCGAACGGGCTGCACGTTATTAAGAAGCGCGTTCCGATAGGGACTATCGGCATCATATTCGAGTCGCGCCCGAATGTGACGGTGGACGCGGCTGCGCTGTGCTTCAAGGCAGGCAACACCGTGATACTACGCGGCGGCAGCGACGCGATAAATTCCAACAAGGCGCTTGTGGGACTTATGCGCGGCGCCCTTGAAAGCTGCGGCGTTGACAAGAACGCGATACAGCTCGTGGAGGATACTTCCAGGGAAACCGCGAACGCCATGATGAAGCTGAACAAGTACATTGATCTGCTTATTCCCCGCGGTGGCGGCGGACTTATCCGCGCCGTTATCAACAATGCGACAATTCCTGTGATACAGACCGGCGAGGGCAACTGCCACGTTTATGTTGACGAAAGTGCAGATATCGACATGGCGGTGAATATCATCGACAACGCAAAGACTCAGCGCCCGTCAGTATGCAACGCGATAGAGAATATCCTGGTGCACGAAAAGGCGGCGCCCGCGCTCTTCAAAAAGCTTGACGAACGCTGGAACGGCAAAGTTGCAATACGCGGCGACGAGGAGACTGCAAAGCTTGTAAAGGTCGAGAAAATCGCGGACGATACCGATTACGCAACGGAATTCCTCGATTATCGTCTTTCCTCTAAGGTCGTTAAGAGCGTTGACGAGGCGATAGAGCACATCAATCGCTTCGGCACCAGGCACAGCGAGTGCATTGTTACCGAAAGCCTGCATAACGCCGAGATATTCCAGCAGAGAGTGGACGCGGCGGCTGTTTATGTCAATGCAAGCACGCGTTTCACCGACGGTTTTGAATTCGGGCTGGGCGCGGAAATAGGCATTTCCACCCAGAAGCTGCACGCACGCGGCCCAATGGGGCTGGAGGCGCTGACTACCTATAAGTACCTCATAAACGGCAATGGCCAGGTGCGCAAATAAGGAGTCGATATGGCAAAAAAGAAAAGAAATCAGGCACCGGCAAAAACGCCGGAACCTGCAAAGAATACCCCTCCGAAGACCGAAGAGGGCGAAAAGATAATCGATCAGCTTTTTGGCAGACTTGACCAGGAGCCGGACATTGAAAACGACATCGCCGAACTTGGCGGCGTTGAGGAAGCGGAAGCGCAGCCCGATGAAAAGCCGCAGAAAAGCAGGTTCTTCTTCGGATTTGCGATATTTGTGGTTATCATGGCGCTGATAGGCTGCTTCTCGACGGTAAAATTCATCGCGAATTTCACTGGAAGCCTGCTGGACAACACGTCGCTTAAAAACGAGTTCGCGCAGTTTATTTTCCCTGTTGTGATTAACGATATTGCGCCGTTTGAGAACGCCGACGAGATACCCGACAGCTCCAAGATATCCTGCTCGATATGGAACATCATTCTTAATTCCGATACCACCGAGTTTGAAACCGACGGGAGCATGGGGCTCACCATTCCGGAGTATAACGTGAGCGCTTCCTGCAGGGAGCTGTTCGGTTCCTCGGTGTCGCTGCAGCACCAGACTGTAGGCACAGCCGAAATGCGCTTCACCTACGACGAGGCGACTCACACCTATTCCGCGAGCAAGAATATCCGTTACCTCACCTATTCCCCGAAGATAATCAGCGTTAACAAGAACAGCGACGCTTACACGGTCGTTGTGGGATATCTCCCCCCGACGGTAGCTGCAGTTGCGGGCGTGAGCGGGCTGAGCGCTTCCCCGGAGAAGTACATGGAGTACACCATAAGCCGCTTCGACGGCAATGACACGCTGCTTTCGGTAGGGTTCAGCGACTACCAGCCCCAGACCGAGGAAGCAAGTATCCGTGAATAACGCCGACGGGGCTTGAAATTTATCGCATTATATGCTATAATATAATGTGGCTTGTTATTCAGGTATAAACACAGCCCTTTGGCTGTATGTAATTATTCCGAACAATGGAAGGATTGATCAACGAAAATGATGAAAGAACAGTTACAGGCGATCAGGGAAGAAGCGCTCAAGGCGGTAAAGTCCAGCGCTGACATGAAGGAGATCGACGCGCTGCGCGTAAAGTTCCTGGGCAAGAAGGGTGAACTCACCGCCATTTTAAAGCAGATGGGCGGCCTTTCCGCAGAGGAGCGCCCTGTCATCGGACAGCTTGCAAACGATATCCGCAGCGATATCGAGAATGCAGTAAAGGAAAAGACGGGCAGCCTCAAGGCAGCCCTCACCGACCTGCGCTTAAAGACGGAAACAGTTGACGTAACTATGCCCGGCAAGCGTAAGATAATCGCAAAGCGCCACCCGATGAACATAGTCCTCGACGACCTTAAATCTATATTCCTTGGCATGGGCTATACCGTTGTTGACGGCCCCGAGATCGAGGACACAAAGCACTGCTTCGACATGCTGAACACTCTTGAGGGACACCCCGCAAGAGACCCCAACGATACATTCTACATCAACGACGATGTCCTGCTGAGAACCCAGACTTCTTCCGTTCAGATAAGAACGATGCTCAAGCAGAAGCCCCCTATCGCCATCATCAGCCCCGGTCGCGTTTACAGACGCGACGAGGTGGACGGCACGCATTCTCCGATATTCCACCAGTGCGAGGGCCTTGTCATCGACAAGAAGATAACATTCGCTGACTTAAAGGGGACCCTGGATACATTCGCAAAGAAGCTTTACGGCGAGGGCATGAAGCTGAAGTTCAGACCGCACCATTTCCCGTACACAGAGCCGAGCTGCGAGATAGATTTCCAGTGCTTCCGCTGCGGCGGCAAGGGCTGTCCGCTGTGCAAGGGCGAGGGCTGGATCGAGATACTGGGCGCAGGCGTCGTACGTCCCGAGGTGCTTGAAAACTGCGGTATCGACCCCGAGGAATACAGCGGATTTGCATTCGGCATCGGCATTGAGCGTATCACTATGCTCCGTTACGAGATCGAGGACATGCGCCTGCTTTATGAGAACAACATGAAGTTCCTGGAGCAGTTCTGATTAGGGAGCCTCTAAAAACCGGTTTGAAAAGGGAAAATGGGTAGAGTGCGACGAATGCGATGAAAGCCGACGAAGTAAGGCTGTATGCCTTACGAGGAGGTTTGAAGAAGCAGGCGGTGTGCTATACACATTTTCACTCAAACAAGGGTTTTAGAGGTGACCATTAAAAATAAGTTAAGGAGAATATAAAAGTGGATCTTTCAATGAAGTGGCTTAACGATTACGTTAAAGCCGATATGCCGATAAAAGAATTCTGCGACGGAATGACTATGAGCGGCAGCAAGGTCGAAACATGGACAAAGCAGGGCGCAGACATCACCAACGTAGTAGTCGGAAAGTGCGTCGCAATGGAAAAGCACCCCGACGCCGACAGCCTGTGGGTCTGCCAGCTTGAAGTCGGCAAGGAAGCGCCGATACAGATAGTAACTTCCGCACAGAACATGTTCGTGGGCGCTGTAGTCCCCGTTGCGCTGAATGGCGCGACCTGCTACAACCACAAGGACATGTCCTACATGAAGATAAAGAAGGGCAAGCTGCGCGGAGTTCCCAGCGAGGGCATGATGTGCTCTTATGAGGAACTTGGCATGGAGCAGTCCGATGTTCCCTATTCCAGCAACGAGGGTATTCTCATACTCAACGACGACCCTGATTTCGATAAGATGACCATTGGCGAGGATATTCACGACGCGCTGGGCTACAACGATACAACAGTTGAGTTTGAGATAACCAACAACCGTCCCGACTGCCTTTCCGTGCTGGGTCTTGCAAAGGAAGCTTCCGCGACCTTCGACCTGCCGCTGAACATCAAGGAGCCTTCATTCAAGGGCGTTGACGGCAGCGCAAGGGATTACATCAGCGTTGACGTGCAGAACACAAAACTCTGCTCACGCTATATGGCTGCGGTAGTAAAGAACGTAAAGATAGGCCCCTCCCCGCGCTGGATGGCTGAAAGACTGAAGGCGAGCGGCGTGCGTTCCATCAACAATTTCGTTGATATCACAAACTTTGTTATGTTGGAATACGGTAACCCGATGCATGCGTTCGACCTGCGCTATGTAGAGGGTGGCAGGATAAACGTCAGAAACGCTCAGCAGGGAGAGAAGATAACGATTCTCGACGGCTCCGAGGTAACTCTCAGCCCCGAAATGCTGATAATCGCTGACGAGAAGAAGCCGATTGCCGTTGCAGGCGTTATGGGCGGCGAGTTTTCCGGCATCATGGAGGACACAAAGGACGTTGTATTCGAGGCTGCATGCTTCGACGGCGTTTCCGTCCGCATGACTGCAAAGAAGATAAACAAGCGCACCGACGCTTCCTCAAGATTTGAAAAGGGCATCGACCCCATCAACTCCAAGGCTGCGCTGCTGCGTGCACTGGAGCTTGTCGAGGAACTGGGCTGCGGTGAAGTCGTTCGTGAATACATCGACGTTGACAACGCAAAGAAAGTTCCCCATACATTAAAGCTGGACACCGACTGGATAAACGAGCACCTCGGCACCAATATTCCTGCAGAGGAGCAGATCGCGATATTCAAGAAGCTGGGCTTCGGCTATGAGAACGGCAACGTTATCGTTCCCAATACACGTGTGGATATCGTGCGCGAGTGCGACCTGGCAGAGGAAGTTGCGAGAATTTACGGCTACAACGAAATTCCCACCACGCTGCCGCTGCTTTCTGCCGTGGGCGAGGTGACCCCGCGCCAGCGCTTTGACAACAAGATGGTGGACGTGATGCTGTCCCAGGGCTTCTATGAAACCATGTCGTTCAGCTTCATCTCACCGCGTTCCTACGAGAAACTGCGCTTCGACGAGGACATGAAGAAGTCCGTGGTTCTGCAGTATCCTCTCGGTGAGGACACCAGCGTAATGCGCACCAGCATGCTTCCGTCGCTGATGACGGTTGCAAACACCAATATCAGGGCAAGAAACCTTGAAGCGCGCTTCTTCGAACTGGGCAGAATATTCCAGCCCACTGATGAGAAGCTTCCTGTTGAAACCGACGTCCTCGGTCTTTGCGCATACGGCCCCGAGGAGGATTTCTTCACGATAAAGGGCGTGGTTGAGGAACTGATGAACGCTCTGGTAGTTGACGTGCGTTTCGTTCCCGTTCACGATAACAAGACTTACCACCCCGGCAGATGCGCTGACATCTACGCCGGCGATGTTAGGGTAGGTACTATGGGCGAGCTCCACCCGGCAGTTACCGAGGCATACGATATGACATGCCGCGTTTACTGCGCTGAGTTTGATATCCCGAAGCTGTTTGAAGCGCGCGGAGAGGAGCGTAAGTACAAGGCGCTGCCGAAGTACCCTGCAGTCACCCGTGACCTCAGCCTTGTGTGCGACGACGAGGTTACTTCCGACGAGATCATTGATGTTATCAGGAAGTCCGCAAAGCACCTTGAGAGCGTATCCGTATTCGATATGTACAAGGGCGAGCAGGTACCCGAGGGCAAGAAGAGCCTTTCCTACAACCTGGTGCTCCGCAAGGACGGCAGCATGACCGACGAGGAAGCTGACGCTGTTGTGGCAAAGGTGCTCAAGGCACTTGAAGAAAAGAACATTACACTGAGAGCCTGAGGAGGATAACTGATGTCACATAATTTCAGAAAAATCGCGGCTGCAGCGACAGCCATCGTATGCGCTGCTTCCATGTGCGGCTGCGCTGACAACGGCTACATCGGTAGCGTTAACGGCGTGCAGATACCCAACGGACTTTACCTTTATTATGTTGCAGTAGACGGTTATAACGACGCTGCTTCCAAAATAAAGGAGGACCTCGGCGACAGTCTCGGCACTGCTGAGCTGACCGTGTTCAACAACACCGTTGACGGAAAGACTGCGTCAGCATGGCTCAAGGATAACGCAGTAGAGAAGCTCAGACGTTACGCTGCCATTGAGGCGCTTTTCACCGAGTACGGAATGTCCCTTTCCGAGGACGACAAGACCGCTATCGACGAGAGAATGTCCTCCCTTGACAACGACCTTGGCTATTATGCCCAGTATTACGGGCTGGCAAGCGGCGAGAGCACCTTTGCCGAGCACTATGAGAACATGGGTATCAGCAAGAGCACTCTGCGCCTTATCAGCGAAAACAGCTACAAGGAGAACGACGTTTTCCTGCATAATTACGACGCTGACGGTCTGACCCCCGTCACCGATGATGAGATAAACAAGTACATCACCGAGAATTACGCAGCTGTGAAGTACCTTAAGCTTACATTCACTGACTATCAGGGAATTTCACTCAAGGAAGACGCCGACATCAATAAGGTAAAGGCGCTGGCTCAGGAGTACGCTGACCGTTACAACTCCACCGGCGACTGGAGCGAGATACAGTACGATTTCGACCTCAGACAGGCTCAGTTTGACGCGTGGACAAAGGCTGAGGACGACTACGCAAAGCAGAGCACCGCAGAAGCTACTGCAGAGCCGGCAGCTCAGGAGCAGCCCGCTCCTGCCACCGTTGAGGCAGCGACTGCCGAGGCTCCCGCTGCAACTGCAGAGGCAGAAACTCCCGCAACAGCAGAGGCTTCCACAGGTGAAGCAACTGCAGAAGCTCCCACAGAGGGCGTCGCAACGAATTCCGACACGATTTTCGAGAAGCCCGTTGTGAACACCGGCAACGAAGCCTACGACAAGTTCGTACAGGACGCAATCGACGCTGCGACAGCCGAAAAGAAGGACGCTGACAGCGTTGAGCAGTACATCAAGAAGGACAGCTCCTCCCTTGACGAGGGTCTCACCGAATACATCTGGAATGCCGCTGCGGACAGCAAGGCTACACTGTACCTTGACGAGACCAACAACTGCATTTACGTGGTGGTACGCGACGACGCGACCGCTCAGGAGACCTGGAAGACAGAGCAGCACGAGACATTCCTGCATGCGCTGAAAGATGACGCATTCGAGGAACTCCTGAAAAACACATATGCAAACTACGCCGTTGACCTTGATGATTACCTTGTAAACACCAAGTACGCGCCTGAAAAGCTCAGGGGCATCGGCGACTGATCGCAACAATGGAACATGACCGACCGCCGGCGTAATGCAGGCGGCGGTTTTTTGATACGAGAGTGATAACATGCTACTACTGAGTTTAAACGACATTTCGATGTCGTTCGCAGACAGAACGCTGTTCAGCGGGGTAACGCTGGACGTGTATGACGATGACCGCATTGGCTTCGTCGGCGTGAACGGCAGCGGCAAAACCACCCTTTTCCGGCTTCTTCGCGGGGAACACATTCCAGACGAGGGGCAGGTGCACATCGCGGGAAGCTGCAAAATCGGCGTTATGGAGCAGTTTGCCTGCAAGGATTCCGCAAGAACGCTCTACGACGAGGCATTGACCGTTTTCGACTGGCTGGAGGATATGGAGCTGGAACTTGAGGAGATACACGACCGTATAGACGGTGGCGACCATTCCGAGGGGACTATAAACCGGCAGACGATGCTGACGGAACGTTTTGAGCGCGACGGGGGACTGACCTACAAGAGCCGCACGGCTTCCGCGCTGACTGGTCTGGGTTTCTCTGAGAGCGACATGAAGCTGCCGGTATCGGTGCTGAGCGGTGGGCAGAAATCAAAGCTGCAGCTGGCGAAACTGCTGCTTTCCAACGCGAACCTGCTGCTTCTTGACGAGCCTACCAACCACCTTGATATACAGTCGGTGGAATGGTTGGAGCGCTTTTTGAACGACTATCGCGGCGCTTACATCGTTATCTCGCATGACCGTTATTTCCTCGATAAGGTGACTAAGCGCACCATTGAGCTTGAGAACTGCCATGTGCGGGATTACAAGGGCAACTACACGCGCTTCCTGGAACTAAAGGCTGAGGATATGGAGCGCCGTCGCAGGGAATACGACGCGGCAATGCGCGAGATAGGCAGGATAGAGGGAATTATCGATCAGCAGAAGCGCTGGAACCAGGCGCACAATTACGTCACCATTGCCAGCAAGCAGAAGCAGATCGACCGCATTGCCGCCGACCTCGTCAAGCCTGAGGAAGCCCCGGACGCGCTGCATTTTTCGTTCAAATGCAGCGACGGCTGTGGAAACGACGTGTTCCAGGCCGAGAACATCGCGCTGAGTTTCGACGGAAAGCGGCTGTTCCGCAACGTGAACATCGACATCAAGAAAGGCGAGCGCATCTTTCTTATCGGTGGCAACGGCTGCGGAAAAACCTCGCTGTTCAAGATATTCACGGGGCAGTACACCGCGGACGCCGGCAGCTATAATTACGGCAGCCGCGTTCAGTGGGGGTACTTCGACCAGGCGCAGGCAGGGCTGACTGAAAGCAAGACCGCGATAGACGAGCTGTGGGACGCTTACCCGCGCATGACGGAAACACAGGTGCGTACCGCTTTGGGTTCGTTCCTGTTCCGCGGGGACGACGTGTTCAAGCACATTTCGGAGCTTTCCGGCGGCGAGCGCGCACGTATCGCGATATTAAAGCTGATGCTTTCCGGCGCGAACATGCTGCTTCTCGACGAGCCGACAAACCACCTTGATATTTCAAGCTGCGAAGCGTTGGAAAACGCGCTGCTGGATTACGACGGCACGCTGTTCATAATTTCGCACGACCGTTACCTCATCAATAAGCTTGCCGACAGGATATATTACCTGACCCCTGACGGCGTGAAGGAATACCGCGGTTCGTACGACGCATATGCTCTTGCTGCCGAGAATGCAGCCCAGCAGAAATCCGAGGACAAGCCGCAGAAGACTGAGAAAGTCAACGACTACAAGCTTAAAAAGGAACGCGAGAGCGAGCGCCGCAAGCTGAACACCAAAGTCACCCGCGCAGAAGCGGAAATAGAGCGGCTTGACGCGCTGATTGAGGAAAAGACGAACGAGCTTTCCGGGCTGACTGACTACCAGAAAGCGATGGAACTTTCGAACGAGATAGAGGAGCTGCGCAGGCAGCAGGAACAGACGATGCAGACCTGGGAGGAAGCTTCCCTGGCGCTGGAGGAGTTCGGAGAATGACGAAGCAGATAAGGGAATATCTCGCGCACCTGCAGGAATTTCTTGAAGCAGAGCACACCCGGCAGGAATACGCGCAGGAACTGGAACGGCTGCGGGTGCGCATTGGCTTTTTCTCGCATGAGCGGCTGGTGCATATGTTCATCATGCTGGCGTTTGCGATATTCTTTCTGCTGACGCTGTTCCAGGCGCTTACTGCGGGGACTGTCGGCGTCTATATCCTTGCAGTGCTGTTTCTGGTGCTGCTGGTGCCGTATATAAAGCATTACTATTTCCTTGAGAATTCCGTGCAGAAAATGTACCTTATCTATAACCGTATCGAGCAGCTTGCAGGAGGTCCGTATGAACAGTGAACTTGTACAGAAGCATTTTGTCGTTGACGATGAGATGATAGACAGCGGTTATGTGCAGGAAGTCATAACCCCGCTGTGGTGGGGCGTGAGCATATACGACGGCGAAACGGAGATGTATGACGCGCTGGAGCACTTCACCGAGCCGCAGAAGTACGTCTGGGCAGTGCAGTGGTACAAATCTGAGGTGACTAACGGCGGGCACGCGCAGTTTTTCATGAATTCCAGCGGAATTGTGTGGGAAATCGCGCTCGAGGCGCTTCGGGTGATAAACTGCCCGGGCGCTGCCGATATCCTTGAGGAAGCTGCGGAGCGGCTGGGCGGCTGTCCATCTATGGACAAGGACAACCGGTGGCTGCAGATGAAGCGGCATAACGCGCAGTTTGACGACCTCGACCGCGCCGCATGGGACCACGATTCCATGATAGACAAGGCGCTGAATAATTACGTTGCCGCCAACCGTGAGGCGTTCTATTTTGACGGCGACGTTATGGTGCCGGATTACATGGCGATGGACGGCGACGACCTGTTCATACCGGGTTTCAGCGGGTATGCCACGGGGTATGGCAGCAGCTGTTCTCCCGCAGACTACGACGATTTCGACGAGTGATAATTCAGGGGCTTCCCGCGGGAGGCTCCTGTTTTTTGGGGAATTGTATTATGTGAGCGAAAAATTGTACAAATCTATCCTGTTTATCTTTTTTATCAAAATCTTTCGGTTAATTTTATGATATTTTTGCGATTTTACCGATTTACAAATACAAATTTTCTGTTATACTTATTCAAGAAGATGAAAACGTTCTCAGCCTGTGTAGAGCAGGTAAGGAAGGGGGAAAATGTAATGTTTCTTTTCAAATGGCTGTGGAAGAATATGAAAGGCTGCCGCGGTATATATATTCTTGCGCTGTGCCTGACTGTTGTGTGCCAGTCGATGTACATAATCACGCCGTATTTCACCCAGCGGATAACTGATACCTTTATAGTAAACGAAAACGCCCTGCTGAACCTGCAGGAACATACGGACACGCTGATTTTCATGCTGGCGGCGATGGTTGGCTTTACGCTGGTGCGCTGCGGGATACAGTACGGCAGCAACATGATGTATGAGCATTCCTCGCAGACGCTTATCTATCGCGTGCGCAAGGTGCTTTTTGACAAGATAGAGAACCAGGACGCGGCGTTCTACAACGTTTACCGCACCGGTGATATCATGACCCGCGTGACATCGGACCTTGACATGGTTCGTCACTCCATCGCGTGGATAATCAAGACCATGGTGGAATGCGTCGTGCTTTTCTCGGCGTCGCTGATATTCTTCTTCACGATGGACTGGCTGATGGCGCTGTGCCTTATCGCGCTCACTCCTGTGATATTGTTCATCACATGGCTGTTCAAGCGCAAGGCAGGGCCTATGTACGTTGACCTGCGCGAGAAGCTTTCCCGCATGAACACTGCCGCTGAGGAAAACATCTCCGGCAACCGCGTTGTAAAGGCATTCGCACGCGAGGACTACGAGATAAGCCAGTTCGACAAATACAGCCAGGAGTACAGCAAGGCGAACAAGAAAGCCGCGTTCGTCTGGCTGAAGTTCTTCCCGTTCCTGGAAACCACTGCGCAGTCCCTCAGCGTTGTCATGCTGGTGGCAGGAGGTCTTTTCGTGGTATTCGGGCGCATAACCCTGGGACAGTACGCGGCGTTTTCGGGGCTTATCTGGACGCTTTCCAACCCGATGAGGACCCTCGGAAACATCGTCAACGACCTGCAGCGCTTCTCTGCCTCCGCGAACAAGATAATCGAGATATATTACGGCAGCCCGCGTATCGTTGACAGAAACGACGCAGTAGACAAGCCCGGCCGCTTCGACGGAAAGGTCGAATTCGACCATGTAAGCTTCTCCTACGGGGATACAAAGGTGCTGGACGACATCAGCTTCACCGTTGAGCCGGGGCAGACCGTAGTCATCATGGGTGAGACCGGCTCCGGAAAGACCACGCTTGCCGAGCTCATTCCGCGCATTTACGACGTGCAGGGTGGTGAAGTCCGCGTTGACGGCGTGAACGTCAGCCGGCTGAAACTCAAGCAGCTGCGCCACAATATAGGCTTCGCGACCCAGGACGTGCTGCTGTATTCCGATACCATCGACGGAAACATCAGCTTCGGCGACAGCGGCATGTCCGATGAGGACGTTGTCAGGTACGCAAAGGCTGCCGACGCAGACAACTTTGTGCGGAAGCTTTCCGACGGCTACGACACGATAGTTGGCGAGCGCGGAGTGGGACTTTCAGGCGGGCAGAAGCAGCGAATTTCCCTTGCGAGAGCGCTTGCAGTGAAGCCAGCCGTGCTGATACTCGACGACACCACATCTGCCGTTGACCTCGAAACCGAGAAGCACATTCAGAATTCCCTTGCGAACCTTGACTTCCCCTGCACGAAAATAATAATCGCGCAGCGTATCTCCACCGCGAAATACGCCGACAAGATAATCGTGCTGAAAGACGGAAAGATACTCGAACAGGGTACCCACGACGAACTGATAAAGAACAGCGGCTATTACCGCGAAGTATACGACCTGCAGAAGTAAGGGGGGATAAGAATGGCAAGAAACAAATTCGACGTTGACGAGGTGCTTGAGACCCCGTTCGACATAAGGCACCTTAAACGCTCGCTGGTATATGCAGCAAAATACAAGAAGCGTATCGCGCTGTCGCTTATCCTGAGCGCGCTTGGTTCGGTCATCGGACTTCTGTCGCCTATGATAGTGCAGAATGCGATAGATAATTACATGATACCCGTTGACCAGGCGGCTGCAGTCAGCCCGGACGACCGCGTGAAGTACATCATACTGAGCGGCGTTGCGGTTTTTGCGTGCATTGTTGTCAGCGTTATTTTCGCAAAGATACGTTCGGTGATGATGACAAAGGTCGGGCAGGATATCGTCTATGATATCAGAAAGGACCTTTTCGAGCACATGCAGCGGCTCAGCTTTGAGTATTACGACAGCCGTCCGCACGGAAAGATACTTACACGTATCATCAATTACATCAACGCGATTTCCGACCTGATGACGAACGGACTTATCAACTTTATTCTTGAGATGATAAACCTTGTTTTCATCACGATATTCATGTTTTTCGTGAACTGGCAGCTGGCGCTTGTCACCATGGCTGGACTTCCGGTGTATGCGTTCATCATGATAATGATAAAGAATGGCCAGCGAAAGGCATGGCAGCAGGTTTCCAACAAGAGTTCCAACCTGAATGCGTACCTGCATGAAAGCATTGTCGGTGTGAAGATATCGCAGATGTTCACCCGTGAGGAAGAGAACGCAGAGATAAACGACAAACTCGCGAAGAAGTACAAAAAGGCATGGATGCGCGCCGTTGCATTTTCAAACCTTGTATGGCCGAGTACCGATGTTGTTTCGATAATCGTGCGCGCGTTCATTTTCGGTGTGGGACTTCTCGGCATGGGCACCGGCGTGGTTTCCTTCGGTACTATCATCGCTATGACGGACTACTCCGCGAGGTTCTGGCAGCCGCTGATGAACCTTTCAAACCTTATGAACACGTTCATCAACGCAGTCGCAAACCTGGAGCGTATCTTTGAGATGATGGACGAGCCGGTGACTGTAGACGACATTCCCGGTGCGGCTGAAATGCCTGAAATAAAGGGCGATGTGCACTTCCGCGATGTGACATTCGCGTATGAGCCGGGCATAAACATACTGGAGCACCTCTCGTTTGACGTGAAAGCGGGGCAGAGTATCGCTCTGGTAGGCCCCACCGGTGCCGGAAAAACCACTATCGTCAACCTGATTTCGCGCTTCTACAATATCAGCGGTGGGGAAGTTGACATCGACGACAGCGATATTTCAAAGGTGACGCTGCATTCGCTCCGTTCCCAGATGGGAATAATGCTGCAGGACAGCTTCATTTTCAGCGGAACGATACGCGACAATATAGCCTACGGCAAGCTTGACGCCACCGACGAGGAAATACGCAGCGCCTGCCACATCGTTGGCATAGACAGCTACATTGAGTCGCTGCCGGACAGTTACAACACGGTGGTCAACGAGCGCGGCTCCGGACTTTCGCAGGGACAGAAGCAGCTTATCGCTTTCGCGCGGACTATCGTTTCCGACCCGAAGATACTGGTGCTTGACGAGGCGACGTCTTCCATCGACGCCAAGACTGAGCGCTACCTGCAGAATGGTCTGAACCACCTGCTCAGGGGCAGGACTTCATTCATCATAGCGCATCGTCTTTCGACTATCCGCAGCTGCGACCGCATAATGTACGTTTCCAACAAGGGAATAACCGAAGCGGGCACGCATGATGAGCTGATGGCAAAGAAGGGCGATTATTACAGGCTATACACCGCGCAGAGCGTTTGAGTTAATTCGGAATTCGTAATGCGGAATTCGGAATTTATGTATCCGCTTCGCGGAATATATTTCAAAAGATTTATAATGAACGATACAGGGCGAAAGAAAAACTCTCGCCCTGTATATTTTATTTTTAATAACATCCCGCGAAGCGGGATACCATAATTCCGAATTACGCATTCCGAATTCCGAATTAAACTAAATTCTGTTCTTTATCTTTTCAAGCGCGCCCTTTTCCAGTCTGCTCACCTGCGCCTGGCTTATGCCGATTTCCTTTGCGACTTCCACCTGGGTCTTTCCGCGGAAGAACCTCAGATTCAGAATGTGCTTTTCCCGTGGGCCAAGCTGGCGTATCGCCTCCTTGAGGGAGATCTCGTCCAGCCAGTTTTCGTCGTCGTTGTGGTCTCCCAGCTGGTCAAGGACGTATATCGTGTCCCCGGAGTCGGAAAATACAGGCTCGTACAGCGATATCGGCTCGCTGATGGCTTCCAGCGCAATGACTACCTCGGAGCGCTGCGCGCCTATTTCCTTGGCAATAGCTTCGATAGTCGGCTCGCTGCCGTTTTGGGTGGTGAGCTTCTCACGCGCCTGCATCGCGCGGTAGGCAAGGTCGCGCACCGAGCGGCTCACCCTCACCGGGGAATTGTCCCGCAGGTAGCGGCGCAGTTCCCCCTGTATCATAGGGACTGCGTACGTGCTGAACCTCACCGGCTGCGTGATATCAAAGTTGTCTATCGCCTTTATCAGCCCGATGCACCCCACCTGGAACAGGTCGTCCGGGCTTTCACCGCGCCCCGAGAACCGCTGGATCACGCTCAGCACCAGCCGCAAATTGCCGTTGATGAGTTCCTCGCGGGCGCACATATCACCGGCTTTCACGCGCTTCAGAAGCTCCATTTTCTCACTTTCACGCAGCACTTTCAGCTGCGAGGTATTCACGCCGCTTATCTCGACTTTGTTATAATACAAAAAAACCACTCCCGACCTGCTAGTCCAGCGGCTTGACTGTTCCGTCAGCCTCTGGCAGAAGTAGTATTGTCAGAAAGTGGTTTTGATATTCTGTTAATTTGTGGATATGTTATTCAGCGGTTTTTTCCTGCTTGTTTCCGTCGCCGAGCTTCTCAACCAGGATAGACGTCAGCACGCCGAAAAGCAGGCACACAAAGCCGTAACCAGTCTGCAGGTTGAACCCGAACCCATTCGGGAGTATCGCGTAGACCGAGCCGATAACAAGACCCATGATAGCGCTGTAAGCCATCAGCTTGAACTTTTTCATCAGCGTGGAGATGATCTTTGCGCCGAGTATCACACCCAGTACTACGCCCACCGCAACCGGAATGATAACGTAGAAATTCAGCGCATTGAACTGAATTGCGGAGATGACGGTCTGATAAACTCCCAGCAGCATCATCACAAATGAACCGCTCACCCCGGGGATTATCATGGCAACAGCAGCGATGAACGCGAAGACAACAAGCTTGATAGTCATGAGGATATCGAAGCCGGCAACGCTCTCTGCTGCCTGTTCAGCGGCGCCCATGGAATTCTGCAGCACTGCAAGACCTACCACCACTGCGCCGGCGATAAGCAGCGGAACAAGGCACAGCGGCTTTGCTTTCTGTTCCACGGTGCCCAGCCGGTAGACCAGCGGAATGCTGCCGAGAATAAGCCCGATGAAGTACATGTTTGTCTGCACGGGGAAGTTCTCGAACAGTGAATTGAGCAGCTTTGCAAATCCGAGAATGCCAACGCCCGCGCCCACGCCGAAGAATATCAGGAACACGATATTCCGGAAGATGGCTTTAATACCGGAAATGGCTTCAGTAAGCCGGTCGTACATACCAAATACGACGAGCATAGTGCCGCCGGAAACCCCCGGAATTACATTAGCGACGCCGAAAATCATACCGCAGAGCAGTATTTTTATGTAGCTAAGAACCTTTTTCATATTTCCCCTCATTTGTCGAATTTAACTATAGACCTTGCGATGACGTAACCCAGCGGTGGGATTATTCCCGTTACGATAGAGATGAACGTTGCCAGTATGTCTATTCCAGTAAGACCGAAAACGGAATTCAGCCCGGGAATGAACACGAGCAGCAGCGATATCACAGCCGGTGCGAGAACACCGAAAACGGCAGGTTTTCCGCCCTCTGCGATACCAGTGAACGGGTTTCCTGCAGGCATATTGATGAATGTGAACAGGGAAGTGCAGAACCCGAACGCCAGCAGTGAGCAGCTTCTGGCAAAATCCACATTGGAACCAGTGTCGTTGTACATGAACATGTACGAAGCAATGGAGGCAACGCCCGTGAGGACGCCGACAACCGCTGCCAGCACTATGAACCTGTGGTTTATCTTGCGCGACGAGATGAAGTCAGAGCGCGGCATCATGCCCTTGCGGTCGGTGCGGTTGTTAAGCCCTGCGAGCGCAGTCAGCGGCAGAACGAACATCGTCAGCAGCGCGATCAGCGCGGGGGTCAGCATAAGCTGTGCGTCCCCGAAGAGGTTGAGCATATTCAGCAGTATCAGCGCTATGTAGCTGGATATGAGCGACGCGCAGGCGCGTTTGATGTTCCTGTGAACCTGTCTTGCGGAAGCTATCATGTCCGCGATGGCTGAGAAATTATCATCGTGCATGATGACGTCGGCTGCTTCATAGGCGCTGCCGGTGGTGTTCTCGGACATGGTGATGCCGATGTCCGATTTCTCAATGGCCTCGGCGTCCTCGGCGCGGGTGCCTGCCATCGCGACTATCTCGCCTTTTTTGCGAAGCTGGTCGATGATGTACAGCTTCTGCTCCGGTGAAACTTTCGCGTAGATCTCGGCGTCAAGGTCAAGCTCCGTGCCGTACTTCACGGCTTCGGAGATATTCCTGCCGGTGACTACCTTGCCGGAAAGCCCTATCATCTTGCCGGTCGCGGCAGCGGCTTCCGCGTTGTCCTCGGTGAACATGACCACATGCACTCCTGTGCGCTGGCATGTCCTTATAGCCGCCGGCACGGAGTCGCGCATGGGTGAGCTGAATGCCGCAAATCCCACGAAAGTATAGGCAAAGCCCGCAGTTTCGTCGCAGTCGCGTTCATCGGCGTCGGCGCATGCTATCGCCATGACCTGCCAGCCGTGCGAGTAGAATTCCTTTTTCATCTTCTGGGCGATGTAGAGCTCCTCACCGTGGAACTTGCACAGCGGGAGTATCTGCTCCGGGGTGCCCTTTATGCAGTAAAGCCGCGAGCCTGCGACTTCCCACAGCGCCCCGCTCATGAACTCGTTGCTGTCGGGTATTCTCTCAATGAACCTGTATCTGCTGTAGACCTGGCTTATCTTTTCGTCGAAGAATGCAGCGCGAACCATGAGTGCGCGTTCCGCTTCGTCGGTGGTATCAGGCTGGCAGGCGAGGGCAGCGACCTTGAACATGAGTTCTTCGCTGGGGGTGTAGATGGACTGCACCGAAACGCCGCTGCGGGACACCGCGCCTTCTTTTTCGACGCAGAGCACGGACATGGAGTTCAGCTTTTCGATGTCGGGCAGGGACTTCACCAGCGCGCTCTTTTCAGCCATCTCAGCGGAGCAGCGCGTGTAGTAGATCCTTATGACAGAGTCAAGCCCTGTCGGCAGGAAGCACAGCCCGAGCGTGATGCCGCGCATAGCGGACTCCAGAACCTCGTTGCCGTAGAGTATCCACGCGACCATTGAGATGAGCGCCATCACCGCAGCGACCGCAGAGCACAGCGGGAGCAGCTTCTGAATGATGCGTTCCATGGCAGTGTAGTAGCAGTGCTTTGGCTCCTGTTCGCCTATTTTGTGGTAATACTTGGTGTCCACGCCGGTGGCGCTGACCTTGCAGACAGCCACGCCGGTGAGTATTTTCGTGCCGCTGTAGACGAAAGTCGGCTTGAGTTCTGACTTTGAGATACCCCCCGGGTATTTTGCGGCAGGCTTGTTGGAGCCTGTGAAAATGCTTTCGTCTGCGGTGAGTTCGCGGCATTCCTGAATGAGCGCGTCCGCGGGGACGCACTCTCCCGCCTGCACGATGATAAGATCCTCGGGGACTATGTATTCCTTTTCGATGAGTTCCAGTTTGCCGCTGCGTATAACGCGGAACTTGACGGTGGTCGAGCGTATTATGTCGTCAAGCTTTTTGTCCGAGCCTTTCCCCAGCCGAATGCTGACTGTGCAGTACGCCGCGTCCAGCAGCACTATCGCAATACCCGTGAATATATTGGTGAAGAAACTCAGCACGCCAGCGATGAACATGAGTATCACAGCCGGTGAGAAAATCACCCTCGCCGGCCGGAAGTATTCCTTGTCGGTTTCCTTTTTGGTGTATATGTTAAGGCCGTAGAGTTCGGTATTCCTTTCGATATCCTTGTCATTCAGCCCGAAATAGTCGTCCTTGAAGTTAAAAAACTGCGCCATCTGCACACGTCCCTTTTTGTTATTCAGTACAGGGCATACCTATACAATATATATTTTCGCATATTTTAACAAAAAAATCAAGTACTTTTTGCGTTTTGTGCGAAAAAATTCACAAAAGGGACCGGGTATCGCTACCCGGTCGCAGCTTGTCGAAAAAATCGATTTTGCCCGCGAAGCGGGCTTTTAAAATTAGTTTTTTGCCACGGGTTTCCCGTGGCAAAAAACACTTCTATCCTAGCAAGTGTATAAGCGACGACCTGCGGTCTTACGCAAAGCAACGGCTACGCCTTATGCCTTATGCGCGCAGGGTGTCTTTTGCCGTATGGCAAAAGACGTAAGGCTTGGCTTCGCCAAGCCAGGGGATAGTTTCGGCGAAAAAGCCCCTTTAGGGGATTTTTCGACGGTCTCGGACCGGGTATCGCTACCCGGTCGGCAAATCAGTTGCACACGCGCTCCAGTTCATCTCTCAGCTGCTTGATTATGCGCTTTTCCAGCCGCGAAATGTAGCTCTGTGAAATGCCTATCTCGTCCGCGACTTCCTTCTGCGTTTTCTCTCTGCCGCCTTTCAGCCCGAAACGCATTTCCATTATCTGACGTTCCCGGGGACTTAGGTGGTTCACCGCCTCGTGGAGCAGCTTCTTTTCCGTTTCATCCTCTATGCGGGCGTTGACGCAGTCGCTGTCGGTGCCCAGCACATCGGAAAGAAGCAGCTCGTTGCCGTCCCAGTCAACGTTGAGCGGCTCGTCTATCGATATCTCGCAGCGCCGCTGGCTGGTCTTGCGCAGGTACATCAGTATTTCGTTTTCTATGCAGCGCGATGCGTAGGTCGCAAGCTTGATGTTGCGGTGAACGCTGAATGTGTTCACCGCCTTTATCAGACCGATAGT
>Ga0129310_1000794_pt1 | contig 33485 bp, 26 predicted proteins | sample Go1ome_2_FD_94433 | JGI IMG/M metagenome (GOLD analysis project Ga0129310, IMG submission 94433) | Western lowland gorrila individual fecal microbial communities from Wisconsin, USA - Go1022A metagenome | ecosystem: Host-associated > Mammals > Digestive system > Large intestine > Fecal | place... | reverse complement strand
GTCTCCTATCAGCGGGATTTTGATCCCGAAATGCTCAAAGGGCTGGCGCAGGCCTTCGGCATCGCGCTGCTGGGCTTCGCCATTGCGATGGCGGGAGCCTATCTGCTGCTGCGCGCCAAAGGCAAGGAGGGCAAGGCGGCGCTGGCCGTGGAGCGCTTTTCCGTGATCTATTCCAACTGCGGGTTCATCGGCATCCCGTTGGTGCAGGCGCTGTTCGGCAACGAGGGCGTGTTTTACTTAACGGCGGTGATGACGGCGTTCAACATTCTGGTATGGACGCACGGGCTTTTCCTGTTCACGGGAGGAGAGAAATTCAGCATCAAGGGGCTGCTCAAGGCGCTGTGCTCGCCGTCGATCCTGGCGGTGCCGATCGGGTTGATCTGCTTTCTGCTGCGCCTCCGCGTGCCGGACGTCGTGCTGGACGCGATGAACTACATCGCCGGCATGAACACGCCGCTGGCGATGCTGGTGGCGGGCGTGACGGTGGCGCAGACCAATCTGATCAAAGCTTTTACGCGCCCGCGCACCTATTACGTCAGCTTCCTCAAGCTCATCCTGCTGCCGCTGCTGATCGTGCTGGCCTATTCGGTCTTCAAGCTCCCCGCCATCATTTCGCTCACCATTGCCGTGGCGATGGCTGCGCCGTCGGGCGCGATGTGCACGATGTTCGCGGTGCGCTACGATCGCGATGCGCATTATGCGTCGGAAATCTTCGCGGCGACCACGATCCTGTCGATGGCGACGCTGCCGCTGATCGTGTGGGTGGCAGGTTTTCTCCTGTAAGGAGTCGTGCAGAGAGGATGAATCCTCTCTGCACGAGGGACACCAAACCCGGTACACGGCTATGCCGTGCACCGGGTTTGGTGTATCGGAAGCGATTTTCCTTCGGCAGAGGTTTTCGGAACGGATGGAAGAGAAGAGGACAGCAAGCAGCTGCGCCTTAGCTTTCAGAAAATCGCTCCTCGGCGGGGTACAGCCCCCGACTGTGGAAGAAAGCGGAAGGGGCGGCGGCCCCTTCCGGCATCCCCAGAGGAAGAGGAACGGCGGCGATGAATCGGAAGCGCTGTTGGCATTGACCGCAGACGGGGGACAAATTGTTTCCTCGGCGGGGTACACGCCCCCGCCTGCGGAAGAAAGCGGAAGGGGCGGCGGCCCCTTCCGGCATCCCCGGAGGAAGAGGAACGGTGGCGGTAAATCGGAAGGGATGGCGGCCCCCTCCGGCATCCCCGGAGGAAGAGGGACGGTGGCGATGAATCGGAAGCGCTGTTGGCATTGACCACTGACGGGGGACAAATTGTTTCCTAGCGGGGTACACGCCCCCGCCTGCGGAAGAAAGCGGAAGGGGCGGCGGGCCCTTCCGGCATCCCGGAGGAAGAGGAACGGTGGCGGTGAATCGGAAGCGCTTACGGCATTGACAGCAGACGGGGGACAAATTGTCTCCTAGAGGGGTACACGCCCCCGCCTGCGGAAGAGAGCGGAAGGGGGCGGCGACCCCTTCCGGCATCCCCGGAGGAAGAGAAACGGCGGCGGTAAATCGGAAGCGCCGACGGCATTGACCGCAAACGGGGGACAAATTGTTTCCTAGCGGGGTACACGCCCCCGCCTGCGGAAGAAAGCGGAAGGGGCGGCGGCCCCTTCCGGCATCCCGGAGGAAGAGGAACGGCGGCGATGAATCGGAAGCGCCGACGGCATTGACCGCAGACGGGGGACAAATTGTCTCTTAGCGGGGTACACGCCCCCGCCTGCGGAAGAGAGCGGAAGGGGCGGCCCCTTCCGGCATCCCGGAGGGAAAAACGACAATACGCGAAAGATGGACAATAAAACCGGCTCTGCATCAGATAGGCGCAGAGCCGGTTGATTTTTGTAAAGGATGGGGAGAAATTACAGGGAATTGACGGCATCGACAACCCAGCGGATGTGATCCAGGTCGATGTCGCCCGGCAGGGTGCAGTCCGCGCCGATCATATAGCCGGTATCGGAATCGAAGGAAGCGGCCAGATTGCGGATGAAGGCCTGAATTTCCTGACGGGTGCCCTTGTAGAGCACGCCGCTCTTGCGGTTGTCACAGCCGCCCAGCACGGTCTTGCCGCCGAAGAAGGCGCGGCCCGCGGGCATATCCATCTTCTCGATGAAAGCCGCCCAGTTGATGACCTTGGCCGGGTAATCCTGCCAGTTTTCCAGCCGGTTCGGGATGCCCGCCCAGCCGCAGCAGTGCAGGATGTTGTAGGGGCTGAATTTGTTGGCGTGGGAAAGCACAGCTTTGTCCGAAGGCGTGATGTAGGCGCGGTAGTCCTCACCCGTCATACGGTCCTTTTCGCCGCCCTGCACGCAGTAGTAAACGCCGTCGCAGCCCGCTTCGGTCAGCAGCAGCTCGCACAGCGTGGAGTTGTCCTCCGCAATGACGGAAAGCGCCGAAGCGATCGCCTTGGGATCCTGACGGAAATGCTCCATCACCATCTCGTCGCTCGTGCCGAAGCGGATGGAGGAAAAGGGCGCAAAGACGTTGTAGAACACGCACATATTGTCCTTCAGGCCGGCTTTGACCTGCTTGGCGCGCTCCACCTGCTCCCGGATGAAGGGATGATCCTTGCCCAGGGGCTTGAGATGATACCAGTCCGACGCGGTTTTGACCGATTGCGCCAGCGGGTTGGGATAGTCAAAATAGCCGTCGCACATGATCTTGACCATGTCCACATCTACATGATTATAGTAGTCCAGGTGCGCCTGCACACAGGCCTGTCCCAGCTTCTGATCCTCGCGGAAATGAAACCAGAACCCGACCGGCGGGCGGTCAACGGGCAGATGGTTCATGCAAGCCAATACTCGTTCGCGTTTATCCATTTTTCAATTCCCTCCAAGGATATTTGCACACACGGAATCTCTATGGTTCTTCTCAAAATACAGTATACGACAAATTTACCAAAAATTCAAATAGAATTATTCCAGATAAAGAAAATGTGTTTGAAAGGGAGCTTTTTGCTGCTATGACTGGAAAAAGGCAAAGGATTCCTTTATAATAAAAATGGAAAAAAACCGCCCGCAGCCGGACGGGATAAAAAGAGGGAGGAAACCTGTTTGATTAAAATTGCCCAAACCCCTCCGATGGGATGGAACAGCTGGGACTGCTACGGAGCGGCCGTGACCGAAAAGGAAGTGCGCAGCAACGCAGAATACATCGCCAGGCATATGCGCAGCCACGGATGGGAATATGTGGTGGTGGATATCCTCTGGTTTGACCCGGAGGCGGAGGATTCGCAGTACACGCCCTATGGCGACATCTGCATCGACGAATACGGCCGGGTGATCCCGGCGGTGAACCGCTTCCCCTCGGCAGAGGGCGGCAAGGGCTTTGGGCCGCTGGCGGAATACGTCCATTCGCTGGGGCTCAAGTTCGGCATCCACATCATGCGCGGCGTGCCCCGCAAGGCGGTCTATGCCCGGTGCCCCGTCAAGGGCACGGAGCTGACCTGCCGCGACATCGCTCACCGCAACGACAACTGCTCCTGGAACACCGATATGTACGGCGTGGACTGCATGCGTCCCGGCGCTCAGGAATACTATGACTCCATCTTCGAGCTCTATGCGCAGTGGGGCGTGGACTACGTCAAGGTGGACGATATCTCCTTCCCCTACCATGGCGGCGAGATCGAGCTGGTGCACAACGCCATCGAGCACAGCGGTCGCGACATCGTGCTGTCGCTCTCCTGCGGCCCCGCGCCGAGGGAAAAGGCCGAGCATCTGTGCAGATTTGCCAACCTCTGGCGCACCACGGGCGATTTCTGGGACGATTGGAATGATTTGTATCAGGCCTTTGAGATCTGCCATCAGTGGGAGGGCGTGGGCGGCCCCGGTCATTGGCCGGATGCCGATATGCTGCCCTTCGGCCACCTGGCGCTCCGCTCCACCGAGCGCGGCTGGGGCGACCGCTGGACGCACTTTACGCAGGACGAGCAGATCGCGCTGATGACGCTGTGGTGCTTGTTCCGCTCGCCGCTGATGGTGGGAGCGGAGCTGAACGACAACGACGAATTCACGCTGAACCTGCTCACCAATGACGAGGTGCTGGCGCTGCTTTCCGAGAGCCGCAATGCGCGTCAGGTCTACCGCGAGGAGCACTATAACTATGCGGGCGAGGTCATCGTCTGGCAGGCGGAAAACGAGCAGGGCGAAACCTACTGCGCGGTGTTCAACTGCGGCCCGAAGGCGCGTAAGCTGGCGGTACAGCTGAGCAGCGCGCTGGGGCTGGAAGGCGCTTATACCGGACGCGATCTCTGGGCACACGAGGAAATCCCCGTGGGCCGTGCGCTGGAGGTCGAGGTGCCCAGCCACGGCGCGCGCCTGGTGAAGCTGACGAAGAAATGAAAAATACAAAACAAAAAGGGAAAAAACACGATGGGGGAAAATAAAATGCTTTATGAAATCAAAAACCTTCAGTCCCGTGCCGGAACGGGAGAAAACCAGCGCGGCGAAAAGGGGCGCGGGGGGATGGCGCGCGGTGGCCGCAAGGGCTGCCCGTCCATCAGCCCCCTGCGCGCGGGCAAGACTTATACCCTTCTGGACGCGGAAGGCAGCGGCATGGTACGCCGCATCTGGTTCACTTTCCCGCCCAACGACCCGATGGCCATGCGCTGCATCATTTTGCGCATCTATTGGGATGGGCAGGAGCAGCCCAGCGTCGAAGTGCCCATGGGGGATTTTTTCGGCCTGCCGCACGGCGTGAACCGCGATTTGCAGTCTGAATACATCCAGGTCAACGCGGGCACGGCGTATAACTGCTGGATCCCGATGCCCTTCCGCAAGCACGCGCGCATCACGGTGGAAAACGACGGGGAGCATGACATTGCACACCTGTTCTATGAGGTGGATTACACGCTGGGCGACGAGATCCCGGAGGATGCGGGCTATTTCCACGCGCAGTTCCGCCGGCAGAATCCCTGCCCGATGCACAGTGATTACACGCTGCTGGAGACCACCGGAAAGGGCGTGTATCTGGGCACTGTGCTGGGCGTGCGCTCGCTCTACACCGAGAGCTGGTGGGGCGAGGGCGAGATGAAGTTCTATCTGGATGGAGATACCGACTATCCCACCATCTGCGGCACGGGCACGGAGGACTACATCGGCTTTGCCTGGGGCATGGACGAGCGCTGCACGCCGCAGTCCGGATGCCCCTACTGCGATAATGAAAAGGGCCGCTATTCGATCTACCGTTTCCACGGCAAGGATCCCATTTATTTCCAGCAGGGGCTGAAGCTCACCGTGCAGCAAATCGGCTGCGGCTCGCGCAAAGCGGTGCAGGCGGCCTTCGGTGACCGGGCGGATGTCTACACCGCCTGGGGGGAAACCGACGAGGCGGATCTTTGCTACTACGAGCGGAGCGACGATTACTGCTCCACGGTTTACTGGTACCAGACGCTGCCCACGCCGGCCTTCCCCAAGCTCCCCGACAGAGCCGCCCGCATGGCGGATCTGTGATCCAAAGACGCAAAGCAGGTCGTCCCCTTGAAAAAGGGACGACCTGCTTTTTTGCGTTGCGCGGCAAGGAAATACAGGCGCGAGTGGCGGCTGTATTTCCTTGCCGCGCACAGGTTCTTCCTGCGCAGGAAGCCCACCCTTCCGTCCGCTTCGCGGCCAGCTCCCCTCAAGGGGAGCCTTTGAATCCCGCGAAGCCTCCCCTTGAGGGGAGGTGGCAGGACGAAGTCCTGACGGAAGGGTGGGTGCGCTGCGTCAGCGCTTGCGCGAGAAGATGGATTTGAGGCGCGAGGCGAGGGTGGGCGCGGGCTTTTCACGGATGGCGTTGCGGATCGCATCGTCCATGAGCGTTTGCTGGCTGTCCACCGGCTCGCGGCGGTTGACGACGGGCTGGTAAGTGCCGTCGGAGCGCATCAGGCGGGCCTTGGTGTTGTCAGCGCGCTGCACGTCGATCAGGCGATGGATGCGCGCGCGGATGGCCGGATCGACGATGGGGCAGCCCACCTCGACGCGGCGGTCCATGTTGCGCGTCATGAAATCCGCAGAGGAGATGTACATCACCTCGTCCGCGCCCTCGCCGAACAGATAGATGCGGCTGTGCTCCAAATATCGCCCGACGATGCTGGTGATTTTGACATTGTCGGTCTCGGTTTCCACGCGGGGCAGCAGGCAGCAGATGCCCCGCACGATCATCTCCACGCGCACGCCTGCGCACGATGCGTCGCGCAGCCGGTCGATCAGCTCCAGCTCGGTCACGGAATTGACCTTCAGGAAGATGCGGCCCTTGTCGCCCTTCTCGATCTCGCGGTCGATCAGCTTCAGCAGCCGATCCTTCATTGCGTGCGGCGCAACGAGCAGGTGGTGGTATTCCCCCTCCAGATTGCGGATGGCCATGTTCTTAAAGAACTCCGCCGCGTCCTGCCCGATCTCCTTGCGGGAGGTGATATAGGAAAGATCGGTATACTGCTTGGCGGTCTTTTCGTTGTAGTTGCCGGTGCCGATCTGCGTGATGTACTGCACGCCGGAGCGGTCCTTGCGGGTGATCAGGCAGACCTTGGAATGCACCTTGTAGGAATCGAAGCCGTAGAGTATGTTGCAGCCGGCCTCCTCCAAACGCTGTGACCAATCGATGTTGTTCTGCTCGTCAAAGCGGGCGCGCAGCTCGATCAGGGTGGTGACGTCCTTGCCGTTTTCGGCGGCAGCACAGAGATATTCGACCAGCTTGGCGCGGCTGGCCATGCGGTAGATCGAGATTTTGATGGACTGAACCGCCGGGTCGAAGGCCGCTTCGCGGACCATCTGCAAAAAAGGCTCCATGGATTCAAAGGGATAAGACAGCAGAATGTCCCGCTTGAGAACCTGCTTGATGACGCTTTCGCCGGGGATCAGCATGGAGGAGGGCTGCGGCGCAAAGGGCTCATAAAGCAGCGGCGCGCGGCGGCTCTCGGAGAGCTTGTCGGCGAGCGAGAAGGCGTAGCCCATTTTGATGGGAGAAGAAGTGACGTAGCACTGTTTTTCCTCAATGTGCAGCTTCTGGCAGAAATACTGGCGGAATTTGCGGCTGATTTCGTTGCCCAATTCCAGCCGTACCGCGGCCAGGCGGCGGCGCTCTTTGAGCAGCTTGCGCATGGTCTGGCGGAAATCCTCGTCCACCTCAAAGGCTTCGTCGTTGGGGGTGATGTCGGCGTTGCGCGTGACGCAGAGCGCTGCCTTTTCCAGCACCTGATAGGGCGCAAAGAGCTTTTCGGTCTGCGACAGCACGATTTGGGATACGCGCACATACCGCGCGCCCTCGCCCGGCAGCAGCAGGATGTCCGGCAGCGAAGCGGGCAGCGGAATCACGCCGAAAACGGAGCCGTTTTTGTCCTGAAGCGCCGCGCCGATGTGCATCATCTTGTTGGCCAGATGCGGGAAGGGATGATGCCCGTCCACGATCTGGGGCGAGAGAATCGGCTCGATTTCCGCCTTGAAATACTGCTTGACGAACTTTGCATCCTCTTTGCCCAGCTCTTCGATGGCCAGATCGCAGATGCCTTTTTCACGCAGCAGGCTTTCGAGCTTTAAGTAGGTTTCGTCCTTGAGGCGGGTCAGGCGGCGGGTTTCGTCATAAATTGCGTCCAGCTGCTGCTGGGCGGTCATGCCGGTTTTGCCGTCCGCCGCGTCCTTCTTCATCGCGGCCAGATCGTACAGCGATCCCACGCGGATCATGAAAAATTCGTCCAGATTGCTGGTGAAAATGGATATGAACTTGAGCCGCTCGAGCAGCGGCACGGTTTCGTCCGCGGCCTCCTGCAGCACCCGTTCGTTGAATCGCAGCCAGCTCAGCTCGCGGTTCTGCGTGTAACTCCTAATCATGCTCTCCCTCCAGATTGGTCATCAAGTAGCCTTCCCGCACGCCGTAGGGGCTGACGCGGAACTCGGTGCAGCCGTAATTCCGCGCCACGGCCTCGAGCAGCGCCGTGCCGGGCAGAAAAGTGTGCAGCCGGTCGGGCGCGCATTTGAGCACCGCGCCTTTGAGAACTTCGCGGTCGGTTTCGAGCATTCGCCGCACGCGCGTGATGCGCTTGCAGGGCACGCCCTCCTGCCCCGCGCCGCCCAGCAGCTTATCGCTCACCTTGCGCAGCGCCCGCGCCGTACCGCCCACGCCGCAGAGAATCAGGGGCTTGCCCGCCATCTCCGGCGGCAAGGGCAGCGCGGCCAGCCGGGCGTTCATCTCCGCCTCGATCTCCGCCAGCTCCTTTTTGCGGGGCAGTATGTCCCTGACGTGCGCGGTGAACATATTCAGCGACCCGATGGGCAGCGACCGCGCCAGCAGCACCTTGTTGTCCTTGAAGAACACCAGCTCCGTGCTGCCGCCGCCCACATCGCACAGCAGCCCGTCCGCCGCGTGAAACAGGCGCGACGCGCCGTAATAATCGCACATGGCCTCTTCCAGCCCGCTGAGCACGCGCACACGCCAGCCGCAGGTCTTTTGCACCGCAGAGAGCGCTTCGTCCCGGTTTTCGATGTTGCGCAGCGAGGCTGTGGCAAAGGGCAGCACCTTTTTGACGCGGACGCTTTCCAGAATCAGCTTAAAGTGAGAAAGCGTGTCGGTCAGCTTGTCGATGCCCTCCCCGGTGAGCCTTCCGTTTTCCACATAGCCCACCAGCCCCGCGGGTTCCTTGCTGTTGAGCATCTGCCGAAGCTCCCCGTTCACGACTTTATAAAGCACCATGCGGATGGTGTTGGATCCGATATCAATCACCGCGTACATGCGTCAAAAACTCCCTTTCCCTTCCGGATCTTTAATTTTAAGGCTGAAGTGTCGGTTTTTTGTCCGTTTTCCGTTATTTTTGAGGAAAAACAAGCGCGGGGAAGGCGCGGGGGGATCAGCCCCGTGCCCCTCCCCGCCGAAAGGATGGCCTTATGCCTTTTTGTCGTATTTTGTGCGGCAGCTTTTGCAGGTGATGGTCACCTTGCCCGTGCCGCGCGGCACGCAGGCGATGCGTCCGCAGTGCGGGCAGAGAAAATAGCGGTTCTTTTTGCAGTAGCGCACCGAGAGCCAGAGATACTGGAACCAGTTTTTGACGGGATTCCAGAACTTCATAAAGACGCGATTTTCCGCCGCGCGCTTGCCCGTGTTCCGCGAAAACATGCGGAAGATGGCCAAGATCAGCAGGATCGTGCACAGGATCGACCCGATCCACGCAACCGGCGTGAACGAAAACGCAATCGAAATCACCAGCGACAGCAGGATGATCGCCAGGTTGAGCGGGTCGGCGCCGTAGCGCCCCATCATGAATTTTTGAAACCACTGCATAAAATCAGGTCCCTCTTTTCGTCCGGATAAATGTTGATTTCATTATACGTCAAAATATTGCGCCCATCCTGCCGGGATTCGTAAAATAATCATGGACAAACTGTGTTTCCCAAGAGGAGAAAATCAGTCGTTATCGACCTCCGGCACAAACAGCGGCAGCGGGAACCAGTTCTGCGCAAAGGCGGGCAGCGCATATCTCTCCTGCGAGAACGGCCCGAACAGCAGCTCCATCGCCTTGCGGTGCGAAAGGGAAATCCCCTTGCCGGGCTCGGCCTTTTCGACCGAAGGCTTGCCGCCGGAAACCGAGACGCACAGCGATTCCTTCCCCGCAAAGCCGTCGATATCGAGGAAAAGCTCGCCGTCGCAGAGCGGAACCAGCTGCGATTTCAGCTCCAGGCAGGCGCGCGCCACGCGCTCATAGTTCAGCACGCAGTAATTCTCCGTCACGGTCAGCACCATGCCTTCCGATAGGTCGGACAGCGCATCCAGCATGGCGCGGCTGTACGGCGGGATGAAGAAATCCAGCGCCGGTTTGCCCATAAAGGCGAAGCACGCCGCGATCACGCCCCCGGCATGGTCGGGAGAAACACAGTCGATCTCGCTGACGGAACCCGTCGCAAGGAAGTACCCTGCAAAAGCGCCGTCCGGAGAGAGCACCTTGCAGACCTTGCTTTCCCAGTTGTTCAGCGTGTCGTAGAGCTTATCGGCCGGGCGCAGCGGGTGGCTGGGCCGGCGGCGGGTCAGGCCGTCGATGGCGGAAAGGGCATCCGCATCGTCCGGAGAGACGCGCTCCGCCTTGTAGCCGAAGGGTTCGCCCTTATAGCCCCAGGCATGGCGCAGGTTGTGGTCTTCCAGCGTGAATTTGGCGCAGAGCCCCGCAGGCTCAAAGCCGAAATAGGAATAGCGCTGGCGGCGGCCGCCGAGCACGGCGAAATCCAGGCCCTGCTCCACCGCGTCGCGCATGGCCATGTTCATGCAGTCCTTCATGTAGCCCTTGCCGCGATGGAAGGGATGCACTGCCACGTTGCCGATGCCGGCGGCGGAAAGCTCATGCCCCGCAACGCTCAACGCAATGGGATAGGAGCCGACGGCGGCACGAAGCTTGCCGTCTTCGGTGACGATGAAGTTGTGATCCTCCGGACGGAAGGCCGGGCGGTAGAGCTTGGGCAGCAGACGGTAAAAACCGGAGTCGAAGCCGTTCATGCCGAATACGTAATTCAGAAAATCAATTAAATCTTCATGATCACAGTGACCCGTGCCGATTCCTTTGTAGAGCTGCATCATCTTTTTCCTCCGAAAGATAGTTCCGGTGCTTGAAACACATGGATAGTATACCGCAAAAACCTGTCCGGCGCAATGTACAAGCCCTGCGATTGATGCTATACTGATAGTCGGCAAATAAAAATCTTGCGGGGGAACGACAAAAATGGCTCAGGTACTGCTCAAGGCTTCGGCCTATGTTTTCGTCATCGCGCTGGGATACATCCTCAAGCGCCTGCGCTTTTTCAAGCCCGATGATTATAAGCTGATCCTCAAGATCACGCTCAACATCACGATGCCCGCGGCGGTGATCACCAATTTCGCCGCCTTTGAGTTCGATTTTTCGCTGCTGTTCGCGGTGCTGCTGGCGCTGGGCAGCAATGTGCTGCTGTGGGGGCTTGGGTATCTGTTTTCGATGAAAAAGGGACGCGACGTGCGCGTGCTTTACACCATCAATTTTCCCGGCTACAACATCGGCGCGTTCACCATGCCCTTTGTGCAGGGGTTCCTGGGGCCGGTGGGCGTGGTGACGACCTGCCTGTTTGACGCCGGCAACGCCATCATGTGCACCGGCGGCAGCTACGCGCTGACCTCCCGCGCGGCGGGGGCGGAGGGCGCGGAAAAGCCCACCTTCAAGCAGAGCATCAAAAAGCTGTTCACCACGCCGTTTTGCACCTATATGCTGATGCTGCTGATGGCGATTGCGGGCATTGCGATTCCCTCCTGGATTCTGCCCATCACCAACACCATCGGCAGCGCGAACGGCTTTATGGCGATGCTGATGGTGGGCACGATGTTTGAATTCAATCCCGATAAATCCTTCCTCAGGGAGGCTGCGACCATCCTTGCTGTGCGCTATATTGCGGCGGCGCTCTTTGCCTCGCTGTTTTACTTTGTGCTGCCCTTCCCGCTGGAGATCCGCCAGGTGCTGGCGATTGTGGCGTTTGCGCCGGGGTCTGCGATGTCCCCCGCCTTTACCGAAAAGCTCAAGGGAAATGCGGCGCTGGCCTCGTTTGTGGGCAGCGTGTCGATCCTGATTTCTGTGGCGGTGATCACCTGCCTGCTGGCGGCGATGGGGCTGAACTGATTCTTTTGGAAGTTTAGGAGCATGTGATGAAAACCGATCGGCTGCTGGCGGAGACCATCTATCTTTTGCAGCGCGGGCGCGTCACGTCCCGGCAGATGGCGGAGCGCTTTGAGGTGTCGCGCCGGACGATCCTGCGGGACATGGACGCGCTGAGCCTGGCCGGCATCCCCGTCACGTCGCTGGACGGCGCGGGCGGGGGCTATCAGCTGGAGGAGAGCTACCGGCTCGAACACCGCGCGGCGGACCGGCAGGACGTGGAGCTGATCCTGGTGGCGCTGCGGGCGCTTTCCACCGCGATGGACGATTCGCACCTGCAAAGCGCGATCGAAAAATTTCAGCCGCTGGAAAAGGAAGGCGGCGCCGAGCCGCTCTCGGTCGATCTTTCGGTGCTGAACGAGAGCGCGCGCGTGCAGCGGAACCTGCGGGCGCTGCGCAGGGCCATCCGCGAAAAGAGCGTGGTGCGCATCACCTATGTCAGCGCCGCGGGGCGCGAGGCGATGCACGAGGTGGAGCCGCTGCGGCTCGATTACCGTTGGTACGCCTGGTATCTGACCGCGTGGTCGCGCAGGCACGACAAGCCCGTGACCTTCAAGCTCATCCGCATGGACGGCGTGGAGCCGACCGGGGAACGCTGCCCGGAGCGCCCGCCCGTCAAGCTGCCGGAGGACAGCCGCAGCGAGGTGGAGGTGACCTTTCGCTGTAAGCCCGCCGCGCGCGTGCCCGCCATCGAATATCTGCACGCGGAGCCGGCGGGAACGCTGGAAAACGGCGATCTGCTCTTCCGGGCAAGTCTGCCGCAGGAGGAATTCTTCTGGCGCGGCGCGCTGCTGGCGCTGGGGACGCAGATCGAGGTGATTTCCCCGCCGGAAGTGGTGGAGGAAATGCGGCGGCGCAGCCGCGAACTGAATGAATTGTATCGTGAGAAGGAACGGTGACAAACAGACGTCACCGTTCCTTTGCTATACTGGAAACATCGAAAGGGGGAGCGGACGAGATGACGCTTTATGACGATTTTCCGGCAATGGACACGGATTTCCCGGTGTGGACGGGGGAACATTTCCGGCTGCGGTATCTGCAAAGCGGGGACGCGGCGGGGCTTTTTGACTGCTATCACGACAAAGAAGCGGTGCGCTTCATGAATGCGGACAACTGCATCGGCGGGTTTTATGTGGAAACGCCGGGGGAGATGCAGAGCATGGCGGATTGGTGGCTGAAGGGGAACTGGGACTGTCCGCGGCTGACGATTCTGCATCTGCCGGAGGAAGCGCCCGTGGGCACGGCGGAGGTCTGCGGCAAGGACGGCGGGCTGCTCCTCCTGCGCGTGGATATCGCGGCAGCATATGAAACGGAGCAGGCGCTGTGCGAGATCCTCGGCCTGTGCATCGACGGGATGTTTGCGCTCTTTCCGTCCTACGACAGAATGTGGGTCAAGGCGATTCCGCAAGCTGTGCAGCGCGTCGCGGCGCTGAAGCGATGCGGCTTTGCGGGCGGGTTCTTCTTCGAGGGCGAAAGGGGGCGCTGGGGGGATTATTATGAGATCGAGCGCCCCTACCGCGGCATGGGCTACTGCGGACTGGTGTGCGCCTATTGCGCCGAACGGCTGGGCTGTGCGGGGTGCAGGAAAGGCGGCTGCCCGGAAAAGGAGAACTGCCGGCCCTATCGGTGCGGCGTGACGAAGGGGTATTCCGCCTGCGGCGATTGCCCCGACTTCCCGTGCACGGGCTGCATCCTCGACAAAATGCGCATCCGCACCTTCGCGGCCTACGCGCGCGATCACGGGGAGGAGACGCTGCTCAGGCACCTCAAGCGCAATGCCGAGCGGGGCATCCGCTACCACCGAAACGGCCTGACAGGCGATTACGACGGTTTTGCGGACGGGAAAGCGCTGATCCGATTCATCGAAACCGGAGAGCGGGAAGGAGGATGAGCCGCCTCCCCTGTGGCAGGGGAGGCGGCTCGGCGGGCGGGGGGCTCGCGCCCCCCGAACCCCCTCTGTTATCACGTGCGCAAGGGGAAACTCGAATGCCGCCGGTGCTTTTCAGCCGCAGGGCGAACGGAACCCCTGCGCGCGGCGCGGCATATGCTGCTCGTGTATTGGATTGCCGGGGGGAATGACGATGATGGAGCCGAATGTGCTGCTGGATTTCGACCATGTGTCGATGTGTTATCATGACGAAAGCGGAGAGACGGAGGTGCTGCGCGATTTTTCGATGCAGGTAAAGCCGGGGGAGTTTGTGGCGCTGCTCGGGCCGTCCGGGTGCGGAAAATCCACGGTGCTGGGGCTGGCGGCGGGGCTGCTCAGGCCGGATGAGGGAACAGTGCGGCTGCGGGGGGAGCCGGTGCTGCGCCCGCCGGAGCGCATGGGGTATATGCTGCAGCGGGATCATCTCTTTCCGTGGCTGACGGTGCGGGAAAACGCACTGGTGGGCATCCGCGTGCGGCAAAGACCCACGGCGGCGCAGCGGGCGCAGGTCGAGCGGCTGCTTCAGGCCTGCGGGCTGACGGGCTTTGCGGACGCACTGCCGGGGCAGCTTTCGGGCGGGATGCGGCAGCGTGCGGCGCTGGTGCGCACGCTGGCGGTGAACCCGGACCTGCTGCTGCTCGACGAGCCCTTCTCGGCGCTGGACGCGCAGACGCGCATTCAGCTTTCCGACGAAGTAAAGCAGCGGCTGGGAGAGGGGCGCGCGACCATTCTCGTCACTCACGACGTCAGCGAGGCGATTTCGATGGCGGATCGCGTGGTGGTGCTGACGCGGCGGCCGGCGCGCATCCGGTCGGTGCATGACATCACGCTGGCGGGAACGCCGATGCAGCGGCGGGGGGATCCGGCTTTCCGGGAATATTTTGAGGCCATCTGGAAGGAGCTGGACGTGCATGTGCAATGAATCGGCGGCGCAGGCGGCGTACCGCCGGAGCCGGAAAAGGCGCAGAAGAGCGATTGCGGCGACGCAGTGGGGCATCCTGATCGTGCTGCTGGCGGCGTGGGAGATCCTGGCGCGCACCGGGGTGCTGGACGCCTTTCTGCTGTCCTGCCCCAGCCGGATGCTGGAGAGCATTGCGGCGCTGGCGAGATCGGGCGAGCTTGCGCTGCACCTTGCGACGACGCTGTGGGAGACAATCATCGGCTTCGTGCTGGGGGCGGTGCTGGGCGTAGGGGTCGCGGTGCTGCTCTGGTGGAGCGATACGCTCAATCGAATTTTAGACCCGTATCTGGTGATTCTGGGAGCGCTGCCCAAGATTGCGCTGGGGCCGGTGCTGATCGTGTGGATCGGCGCGGGGATGCCCGCCATCATCGTCATGACGCTGCTGATCTCGGTCATTGTGACGACGGTGACGGCGCTGGGCGGCTTTCTGTCGGTGGAAAGGGAAAAGATCACGCTGCTGCGGTCGTTCGGGGCGAGCAAATGGCAGACCTTTACGATGGCGGTATTTCCCGGCGCGCTGCCCACCACGGTCTCTGCGCTGAAGCTGGGCGTGAGCATGAGCTGGATCGGCGTGATCGTGGGGGAATTCCTCGTCTCGCGCGCGGGGCTGGGGTACCTGATCGTCTACGGCGGGCAGGTGTTCCGAATGGATCTGGTGATGGGCTCGACCGCGGTGCTGTGCGTCTGCGCGGCGCTGATGTACCTGCTGGTGGCGGCGATGGAAAAGCGGCTGAACCGGGCGCGGGCGCACGGGGGTTGAGCATATTCCCGTCATGCGCTTGACAAGCGGCGTTTAACGTTGCTATAATATTTCATGGAAGAATTCCTGGGGTGTTCGTAACGTCCTGATTTTGAACCTACAGACATCAAATGGAGTCCGCGTCGCATGATCCTCATGTCACGCCACCCTTCCTTCGGGGAGACGGTCAGTGGACGGCAGAAGGCGTGCGCAGGGCGCCACCCTGCTTTCATAGCAGGTGTCAAAATAGGGCGAGCGGCACTTTGGGATTTTTCTTTTTTTGAAAAACTGCGGGAAAAACTTTTTCGCGGGATGCGAAAAAAGGGTTGACAAAGATGGGTCGTCCTGCTATAATCATTTTCGTTGACACGGCAAGTGTCAGCGCGGTATAGCGGGATGGTGTAACGGTAGCACCTACGACTCTGACTCGTATTGCCTAGGTTCGAATCCTAGTCCCGCTGCCATTTATATGCCTCCATGGTCTAGTGGCCTAGGACACCGCCCTCTCACGGCGGCAACAGGGGTTCGAATCCCCTTGGAGGTGCCAGAAGCGCGGGAATCGTTCCAAACGGTTCCCGCGCTTGTTTTTGCTTGCAAACCCGCAGAGCGCGGGAGGATACAAAAGAGAAAAGGGGCTAAAAACCCATGCGCATCGAACGGAATGACTTGATCTTTCAGCCGAGCGAAGGCGTGCAGTGCCATGCCAGCCATCTGACGCCGCTGGCAGACGGAGGCGTGCTCGCGGTCTGGTTTCAGGGCAGCCGCGAGGGGGCGGACGACGTCTGCATCTGGGGCGCGCGGTTCTCGTCCGACGGAAAATGGAGTGAAACGCGCCGCATCTCGCCGGAGGACGGCCTGCCGCACTGGAACCCCGTGCTGTTCCGCCGCGCAGACGGGGAGATCCTGCTGTTTTATAAGCGCGGCCGGACGATTGCTTATTGGCAGACGATGGTGATGAAATCTGCGGACGAGGGAAAGAGCTGGACGGAGCCGCGGGAGCTGGTTCCGGGGGACGAGGGCGGGCGCGGCCCGGTGCGCAACAAGATTCTGCGGCTGTCCGACGGCAGTCTGCTGGCGCCTGCGTCGATCGAGCAGGGCGAATGGCGCTGCTTTATGGACCGCTCGGAGGACGAGGGCGAAACCTGGATGCGCACGGCGGACATCCGTCTGCCAGAGCCGGCGGGCGAGCGCCCCAACCCCTACGGCGCAATTCAGCCGTCGCTTTGGGAGGACGAAGCGGGCGTTCATGCGCTGCTGCGCACCTCGCAGGGCTATTTGTACCGCACGGACTCGGAGGATCTGGGGAGAAGCTGGTCGCAGCCCGCCTCCTCCGGCATCCCGAACAACAACAGCGGCATTGATCTGGTGAAAGCGCCGGACGGCACGCTGTATCTCGCCTGCAACCCCGTGGGTGAAAACTGGGGCGCGCGCAGTCCGATTTCGCTGCTGATCTCAAAGGACGGCGGCGCGCATTGGGAGCACCTGACCCATTTGGTCACAATGCCGGGGGAATATTCCTATCCCGCAGTGCTGTGGCAGGACGGCTGCCTGCTGATTACGCACACCTGGCAGAGAAAGTCCATTCAGTTCTGGAAGATTCGGCTGTAAGCCTGCTGGAGAGAAGAAACCCCGCCTTGCGCACGCAGAAGCAACGTGTGCGAGGCGGGGTTTTCGTATCCAGTTGGAGAAATGCGGAGAGGGAACCGGCGCGCGTCACCGAGCATCTGCTGACCGCACTGCATCGGACGCGCGCCCCCTGGTGGGGGCGCAGGCCGCACGGGAACGGCAGAGTGCGGAGGACCCACGCACCCGGTTCGTACCTGTCGGCTGCGTGCTTCCTGCCGCTGCGCGCGTCACGAAGGACTTTGCTGACCGCGCAACACCCGACGCGCGCCCCCCGTTTTCCTGCGCGGTCGGACGCAGCCGTCAGGGCAGCAGATAGCCCTGATACAGGCGCTCGGCGTTCAGCAGCAGCTCCGTGCGGCCGTCCTTGTGCGAAAGCTGCGGGAGCGCCGCGCCGTCCAGCGAGGAAACGCGGTCAAATTCACCCGGCAGGGAAATGCGAATATCGGAAAGCGGCAGCGCCTTTTCCATCGTCATGCCGTTCCAGCCGGTGAGGTTGATGAGCTGCAGCAGCGTTCGGCCGTCGGGCAGCGTGTGCAGAAACAGTTCCGCCGCGGCGGGCGCATTCGTCTCCAGCACGAAGGCTTCGGGCGAAAGGGCGCGCAGCGCGTCGACGGCGATGTCCCGATGGTCGGCATAGCCGTCGTCGTGGAACAGGCGGCCGATGCGGAAGGCAAAGCCCGCGCTCTTTCCATCGGCGGAGAACACCAGCCCCGGCCAAGAACTCTGCACATGGCCGAAGCAGCGCTCCGGCGGGCCGAACATGGCGGGCTGCACCAGCGGCAGCGCCCCCTTTCCGCCCGAAAGCAGGCCGAACTCGCGGTCGAGGATCACCCAGTCGCGCTCCGGGAAGGAAGCAAAGAGGGCTTTGTCCGCCGTGGAAAGATACGCCGCGCGGGTGCGCTCCAGCGTGCCTTCGTAGGAGGCGCCGAGGAAGGCGAGCGCCTTTTCCGCCCGGCCGTCGGTCAGCGCGGAAAAGAGCAGCTTGCCGCCCGTTGCCCGCGCTGCGTCCAGCATGGCGGCGGGAGCCTTGACGGGATCGGGCACGATCAGAACATCATAGCCCGACGCGCGCTCGGGATGATCCTCCGCCGCAACATGGTCGAGCACGTCAAACAGCACATGCGCCTGCTTGAGCAGGATGAACCAGCCGAGATATTCTTTGTCGCTCTTGCTCGGGCGATAGAGCAGCACGCGCGACCTGGATTTCAGATGCCCGAAAACGCCCTCGTTTTTCTCGTGGAAGGCGAACACCTCGCGCATTGCCTTTATGCCTGCGCGGTCGGGATAATCCGCAAAATCGCCGATGATGCAGAAATCCAGCTGCGAACCCGAAGCGATGTTTTCGTAAAGGCGCAGCTTCGTCATCTCCGGCGCGACGCCCTGAAAGCGGTAGAAGATATCAGCGGCATTGATCGCGCAGTTGAGCATGGTCTTTTCGCCCGCCCAGGACTGCGCCGACTGGCAGTTTTCCGAAGCGGAATACAGGAAGAAGGGCAGCGGACGATCCACGGCGGAGTTGGATTCCTCGCGGATGATGTCCGCGCTGGGGTGATAGGTGCACACCGCAACCTCCGGGTTCATCTCCTTGACCGCGTTTTTGATGCGCACGAGCTGCTCGCGCACCACCTTGGCCTTGAAGGCGGCATAGGTTTCGTCGGTTTTCCAGCTGTCGCCGCGGGGCAGCTCCCGGCCGGAGAACGCCTTGTAGGCCGCCCGGCACGATGCGCAGTTGCAGATGCCGTGCTCCACGTTGGAATAATCCTTGGTCTGGAATCCGAACATGTTGAAGAACACGCCGTCCACGGGGTAGTTTTCGATCACTTCGCGCAGGATCTCAATGGATTTTTTCTGCTGGTATTCGCCGCAGACGCAGGTTGCTGCGGTGTCGTTGTAGTGCAGATGCTCACCCGATTCCGAAACATAGTACCATTCCGGATGCTCGTCCAGCAGCCGCTCATGGGTCTTGGAAAAGTCGAACCGCGCGATGACGCGCACGCCGTTTTCATGGCAGATGCGCACAATATCGCCCAACAGATCCCCCTTGAGATAGGGGCTGGGGGTCTGGAAGGGGAGCTTCGTCGGGAAGAACGACGAAATGCCGCCCGCGCCCACCATCACGCAGTTGCAGTGAGAGGCCCGGATTTCCTCAAACCATTTTTGAACGTCCATCCCCGCGTCGATGTCGCGCAGGTTGTTCTGGATCATGCGGAGGTTATTGTCCAGCCACCAAGGCATAAAAGATGCCCTCCTTTGTCTCTGTCTGTGCTTTTCAGTATATCGCGCCTTTGCGCCTTGCGCAAGGCAGGAAAAACGCACCTGCGCGGCAAATACAAAACATGGAAACACAAAAAGCTAGGCAAGGGAGGCTGTCTTTCATATGGACTTTCCCCGTTCGTTTCTCTACGCAGGGCCGCAGTATACGACCCGTGCGCAGGATGTTCCTGCGCCCCTTTTCCGCCGGAAGTTCACTGCGCCCGCGGGCGCGCAGGCGGAGCTGGTGATCACCGGCCTTGGCTTTTACGAGGTTTGGCTCAACGGCGCGCACCTGACCAAGGGTTTTCTCGCGCCGTATATCAGCGCGGCGGATGATCTGATCTATTACGACCGCTATGACCTGACGGAGCATTTGCTTGAGGGCGAAAACGTGCTGGCGATCGAGCTGGGCAACGGCTTTTTCAATGACCCGGCGGGCTATGTCTGGGATTTTGACCGCGCGCCCTGGATCGGCGCGCCGCGCACGGCTTTCCGCCTGACGCTGAGAAAAGATGGGGAGGAAACCCGCATCGAATCCGACGAGCAGGTGCTGACCCATCCTTCGCCCATTTTGATGGATGATTACCGCTGGGGAGAAATCTATGATGCGCGAAAAGAGCTGCCCGGCTGGACGCTGCCCGGCTTTGACGACCGGCTCTGGGCGCACGCCATGCCCTGCGAAGCGCCCTCGGGCGAAGCGCGGCTGTGCGAGGCCGAGCCGCTGGCGGTGCGGGAAATCCTGAAGCCCGTCTCCATCGAAAAGCAGGACGAGGGCTATCTTTACGACTTCGGCGTGGATACCACGGGCATCTGCCGCGTGCGCATCTGCGGCCATGCAGGGCAGAAAATCGCGCTCTACCACGGCGAAAAGCTGAAAGGCGGCAAGTTCGACATGGACAACATCAAGTTCGAGCACCGCTACGGCCCGGACGACCGCGTGCAGCGCGACGTACTGATTTTGAAGGAGGGCGAAAACGACTATACGCCCACCTTTACCTACCACGGCTTCCGCTATGTGCTGGTCAAGGGGCTGGAAGAAACGCAGGCGACCGAAGAGCTGCTGACGATGCTGGTGATTTCGTCGGCGCTGCCGGAGGTCGGCGGGTTTGACTGCTCGGACGAGATGGCCAATACGCTGCAAAAGCTCACGCGCAACAGCGACCTTTCCAACTTTATCTATTTCCCCACCGATTGCCCGCAGCGCGAGAAGAACGGCTGGACGGCGGATGCTTCGCTCTCCAGCGAGCACATCCTGCTCAACCTCGGCGCGGAAAAGAGCTACCGCGAGTGGCTGCGCAACATCTGCAAGGCGCAGAGCGATGCGGGCGCGCTGCCCGGCGTCGTGCCCACCGGCGGCTGGGGCTTTGACTGGGGCAACGGGCCGGCCTGGGACAACGTGCTGTTCAACCTGCCCTACAACCTCTTCCGCCTGCGCGGGGACACGCAGACCATTCGGGAGTGCGCGCCGAACCTGATGCGGTATCTGACCTATATCGGCGGCCGGCTGGACGCGGACGGCACGCTGGCCATCGGCCTGGGCGATTGGTGCCCGGTGGGGCGCGACGCGGCGGACTACGTATCGCCCCTGCGCTTTACCGACACCGTGCTCGTCAGCGACATGGCGCGCAAGGCGGAGAAGATGTTTGCCGCCGTCGGGATGCTGCGCGAGAGCGCCTATGCCAAAGCGCTGGCGGACGATACCCGCGCCGCCGTGCGCCGGAACCTGATCGATTTTGACACCATGACGGTTTCCGGGAGCTGCCAGACCTCGCAGGCGATGGCGCTTTATTACGGCATGTTCAACCGCGAAGAGGAACAGAAGGCTTTTGCCCGTCTGCTCGATTTCATACACGATAAGGACGACCACATCGATACCGGCGTGCTCGGCGCGCGCGTGATCTTCCATGTGCTGTCGAAGTTCGGACACGGCGATCTGGCGATGAAGATGATCGTGCGGGAGGATTATCCCTCCTACGGCAACTGGGTGGCGCGCGGCGCGACGAGCCTTTGGGAAATGATGATGCCGGACGACAACGTTGGCAGCATGAACCACCATTTCTGGGGCGATATCAGCGGCTGGTTCATCCAGTGTGCGGCGGGTCTGCGCCCCAACCCCGATGCGGACGATGCCCTGCGCGTCGATTTCGAGCCGGGGCTGAACTGCGGCCTTGCCCGCGCCTCGGCGCACACGCAGGCGGCCTGCGGCGAAACCTCCCTGCGCTGGCGGCTGAACGGCGATCAGGCGCAGATCGAGCTGACCCTGCCCGAGAGCGCCCACGGCGAGGTGATTCTCCCCGAGGGCTGGACCTTCGGCCGCGGCAAGAACCGTCTGCCCGCCAGGACCGGCGCGTTCATCGCCTTGAAGCAGTAAATAACCGTTCTAAAGAGGCGGCGCGGGAAAGTTTTTCCCGTGCCGCCTCTTTTTGCGCGGACGCGGGAGCTTTTTTTCCGAAAGAAAGTATGGTAAGATGAAAGAAAGAAAAGCGAAAGAGGTGCGGCGGTGAAACGATCGGATTATGTGCGCATGGAGCGCCGAATGCTCGACCAGATGGACGAAAGCGACGCGGCGCACGGGTCGAAGCATGTCTACCGCGTGCTGTATCTGGCGCTGGATATTGCCGCGCACGAGCCGGAAGCGGATGCGGATGTCGTGATTGCAGCATGCCTTCTGCACGACATTGCGCGGGCGGAACAGGCAAAGGATCCCTCGGTCAATCATGCGCGGGCGGGGGCGGAGAAGGCGCGCAGCCTTCTGCTGGAGGAAGGCTTTGACGCGGAGTTTGCGCAGGCGGTTTCGGACTGCGTGCGCACGCATCGCTTCCGCTCGGACGATCCGCCAGTCAGCCTGGAGGCCAAGATCCTGTTTGACGCGGATAAGCTGGACGTCTCCGGCGCTGTCGGCGCGGCGCGGACGCTGCAATACGGCACGCAGTTCGGGGAGCCGCTGTATACGCTGGGCGAAGCGGGCAGGGTCTGCGACGGCACGGGAGATGCGCCCGATTCCTTTATGAGAGAGTATCGTTGGAAACTTCAGCGCATCTACGGAAAGTTTTGCACAAAACGGGCGGAGGAGATCGCCGCGTCCCGCCGCAAAGCTGCGCAGGACTTTTACGACAGCGTACTGCGGGAGCTGCAGGAGGATTATGAGATCGGGCAGGCGCAGCTGAGCGGATGCCTGAGAGAGCCGGACTGAAAAAGGAGGAAATCTCCATGGAAGCATTGGAAAAATTCATGGAAGAGGCGGCGCACGTCGTGCCCTCGCCGCGGCAGAGACAGTGGTTTGACACGGAGTTTTACGCCTTTGTGCACTTTGGCGTGAACACCTTTACCGACCGAGAATGGGGTCTGGGCAACGAGCCGGAAGCCATCTTCAACCCGGAAAAGCTGGATTGCGATCAGTGGGTGCGCGCGATGCAGTCTGCCGGCATGAAGGGCATGGTGCTCACCGCCAAGCACCACGACGGCTTCTGCCTGTGGCCGTCGAAATACACCGAGCACAGCGTCAAGAACAGCCCGTTTCAGGGCGACGTGGTGAAGCAGGCTTCCGACGCCTGCCGCCGCGCGGGGCTGAAATTCGGCGTGTATCTGTCACCGTGGGATCGCAACAACCCCCTCTACGGCACGCCGGAATACAACGATTATTTCTGCCGTCAGCTCACCGAGCTGATGACAAACTACGGCGAGCTGTTCTGCGTGTGGTTTGACAACGCCTGCGGCGAAGGACCGAACGGCAAAAAGCAGGTCTATGATTTCCCGCGCTACATCGAGCTGATTCGAAAATATCAGCCCAACGCGGTGATCTTCAACGATTTCGGCCCGGATGTGCGCTGGTGCGGCAACGAGGCGGGTTCGCCCCGCCAGGCGGAATGGTCGGTCGTGCCCACCGAGATGTGCCCCAATTCCCCGGTGCAGACCGGCCCCGGCCCGCTGGCCGCCCACGGCGACATCACCGGCACGTTCAATACCGATCAGCTCACCGGGTCGCTGTCGCAGATCCTGTTCAGCCGCGGCCTGGTCTACGCGCCGTGCGAGATCAACATGTCGATCCGCCCCGGCTGGTTCTGGCACGAAAACGAGGATCCGCATCCGCTGGAGCGCCTGTTTTGCACCTACTTAAAGAGCGTGGGCGCGAACGCCTGCTTCCACCTGAACCTGCCGCCCAACCGCGACGGACTGATCGACGAGCGGGACGTGAAGCGCCTTGCCGAATTGGGGGAGATGATTCGCAGGGAGCTGGGCACGCCGATGGAAGCGAAGATTCGCCGCGCGGACGACGGCGCTTCCTGGCAGGGCGAATGGGAGATTGAGCTCCCCGCCGACGCGCCCGCACCGCGCTATGTCGTGCTGGAAGAAGACCTCGATTTCGGCCAGCGCGTGGAGAGCTTCCGCATTTTCTCCGATACCAACGGCGGGGAGCATTTCCCGCTGTATCAGGGCACGACGGTCGGGCACCGCGCGGTCTGCTGCCTGTGCGACCCCTTCGCCGGACAGAACCCGCTGACCGATGATTCCGCCGGAAAAGCGCGCCTGCTGCGGCTGAAGATCACATCCTGCCGGTGTGAGCCGCATCTTGCCCGCATCGCGGTTTACTGAAAAGCGTTTTATTCCTCATCATTTTTATCTATTTCGGGAGGTTTTTATCATGCTGGAATACCGTTATGACACGCAGCTGCTGATCGACGGCGAGGACCTGGACGAGGACGCGATCAACGACTACATCCGCACCAACATCCCCGGCGACTGCCTGCTGGTGGTGGGCGACGATATGCTCATCAAGCTCCATTACCATACCAACGTGCCGTGGCGCGTGCTGGAATACTGCGCGTCCCTGGGAGATATTTACGACATCGTGGTGGAAAACATGGATCGCCAGGCCGGCGGCCAGCACGGCTGATCGGGGGAAAGGCCGATTCCCCTTCCGAAAACCAAGCGTTTCGGGAGGGGAACTTTTTTTGATGGGAAAGTGCGCCTGTTCCTCGGGCGAACTTTATGGTATACTAAAATCGTGTATGAGCCGCCGCAGGGCTGCGGCGCAAATCCAATGAAATGCAAACCGGAAAGGGCGTGGATTACTTATGACGAAAACGCCGCAGCGCCGCGGGCGTTCCCACCTGCGCGGGGGTCAGAATAAGAATAAGGGCATTGGGGTGGAAAACATCCGCTGGTCGGCGGTCATCCTGACGGGCGTGGTGCTGCTGGCGCTGCTGTTCGGGCTGGTGTTCGGCATCCGCGCCTGCGCGGTGCGCAAGGGGAAGGACAATCCCGCTGTGCCGATGGCTACCCAGCCGCAGGAAAGCGCTGGGTCCGATGCCGTCGTATCGCAAAAGACACCGCAGGAATCTGACGCGGCGGGGCAGCCGGGAAGCTCGATCGATAACCCCATCGATCTATCCGACGGCATCATCGAGATTCAGTCCAAGGAAAAGAGCATCAATACCCCGGATGTATTCGGGCACGAGATGGTCTATTCCGCGGGCACCGGTTCGCTGCTGGAACCGCTGCTCAAGACGCTGTATCTCTACGATCTGGAAACCGGCGAGGAAAGCAAGGTCGCCAGCGTGCAGATCAAAAACGGTGAAATCTTTGAAACCGTGCTCAACGACAACTATATCGCCTGGCTGGATACCGACCAGAAGGGCTCCAACCGCATCTATGTGCTCAACCGCAGCGAGGACGCCAAGCCCCGGCTCATCAAGGAATGCGCCTATGCCGTGCCGCGGCTGCGCCTTTCGCAGGACTATCTGCTGTGGATCGAGCAGAACGAGGAAAAGGAAGAGCGGCTCTACGTCGTCGATCTGATCTCGGAGGAGAACGCTTCGATCCCCGGCTTTGCGGAGTCCATCGAGCGCGCGATGTCCACCTACGGCGTGTCCGCGCCCGGCATTTACGACACGCAGATCATCTGGGCGGCCTCCGACCCGAACCAGAGCGAGGAGGACAGCATCCGAAACGGCGAAAAGAGCGCCATCTACTACTGCGACCTGACGAAGTTTGCCGAGGACGATTACGAGCCTTCGGTGTTCTGCCCCGATATGTACGTCCACGATCCCATCACCAACGGCGAGGTCTGGGCCTGGATTGACAAGAACAAGGCGCCCGATTCCACGCTCTACCTCAAGGTGGGCGACGAGGTGCGCCGCATTGCGCAGGGCGTGATCACCTATGCGCTGGGCGACGATATGCTGATCTTTGGCCAGAACGGCAATATCTATGCCTATTTCTATGAAGACGGTACCTTTGCCCGCCTGAACCGCGAGGGCGAGCGCAGCATACTGCCCGTCGTCTCCGGCCGCCGCGTCGTCTGGTTCAACAAGACGACTTCCTCCGGCAACAAGGATCAGCTTGACTATCTCAGCGTGCCGTATACGGAGTAAAAAAAGAGCCGAGGTGTATTTGCTGAAGCGAAGCGGACGAGGCAAAGCCTCCCCGTTCGGAGGGTGAGCGAAGCAAACCTGAAGGCCGAGCGTTTTGACTTCTTCACATGGGTGCACCGTAAAGCGAAACGATGCGGAGAAGTCAAATAAGCCGGCCGGAACACCGGCGCGCCGTAGGGCGTGACGGTGCGAAGATGGGAGGTGGAAGGCCACAAAATGTGGCCTTCCGGAAGGGTGGGAGCGCTGAAGTGACGGAAAAGAGCAGGTTTCCGCGCGATGCAGATGCGGCGAAGCGCGCCAAAGAAGCCCGGAAAAGAATGTCGCGCGGGGCGGAGCATCTCTGGTATGACGATCTGCGGAAACGATCCCTGCGCTTTCGGCGGATGGAGACCATCGGCAGGGTTTCGGTGGATTTCTTTTGCAGCAAAGCGCTGCTGGCCATCGACGTGCTCCCGGACGGGAGCTTCGATGGGGCGGGGCTGGAAGAAAAGCGTCGGTATCTGCGCGGCTTTGGCATTGTGTTGATCTGCTATGAGGAAGAACAGGTGCTGCGCCGGTTTGAGGCGGTGCAGGATTCCGTTACCGGGTGGCTGGGCAAGCTGCTCCCGACCGTTTCGCCCTGCCCAGACCCCTCGTCCCCACCCTTCAGCCGCGGCTGACGCCGCGCCAGCTCCCCTCAAGGGGAGCCTTTGCATCTCCTTTAAGTGAATCACAACAGAGGGAACAACATGGCTAAAAACAAGACCCTTTATGTTTGCAGCGATTGCGGGTACGAATCTGCCAAGTGGATGGGCCGCTGCCCGTCCTGCGGCGCGTGGAACAAGATGGAGGAGCAGGAGCCTGCCGCGTCCGTCTCGTCCGCAGCGTCCGGCCCGCAGAGAAAAAGCACTGTCACCGTGCCCTCCGCGCCCGCGCGGACGCTCGATCAGATCGAAGAGGGCGAGCAGGAGCGCAGCCGCTGCGGCATTGCGGAGTTCGACCGCGTGCTGGGCGGCGGCATTGTGCCCGGATCGCTGATTCTGATCGGCGGCGATCCCGGCATCGGCAAGTCCACGCTGCTGCTGCAAGTCTCGGCGCTGCTGGCCGGGCAGGGCGCGCGCGTGCTCTATGTCTCCGGCGAGGAATCCGCCCGGCAGATCAAGATGCGCGCCAAGCGGCTCGGCGTGGGCGACAGCGGGATGTATGTGCTGAGCGAGACGAACATGGATGAGATCGAGGCGCAGCGATCCGTGCTCACGCCCGATTACATGATCGTGGACTCCATCCAGACCGTCTATGTCCCCGGCAAAAACGCCGCGCCCGGATCGGTTTCGCAGGTGCGCGAGGCCACGAGCATTCTGATGCGCGCCGCCAAGCAGGCAGGCACCACCATTTTCCTCGTTGGGCACGTCACCAAGGAGGGCGCGCTGGCAGGCCCTCGCGTGCTGGAGCATATGGTGGACGCGGTGCTCTATTTCGAAGGCGACCGCCATCAGGAATACCGCATCCTGCGCGCTGCCAAGAACCGTTTCGGCTCCGTCAACGAGATCGGCGTGTTCCGCATGGAGCAGGCGGGCATGGAGGAAGTGCCCAACCCTTCGGAATTTCTGCTCTCCGGGCGCATCCCCGGCGCGGCGGGCTCGGCGGTCGCCGTGTCGATGGAGGGCTCCCGCCCCGTGCTGGTGGACTTGCAGGCGCTGGTCGCGCCCACGATGCTGTCCAATCCCCGCCGCCAGGCGCTGGGCTTTGATTACAACCGCATGGCGCTGCTGTTGGCGGTGCTCGAAAAGCGCGCGGGGCTGATGCTCTACAATCAGGACGCCTATGTCAACGTTGCGGGCGGATTGGAGCTGGACGAGCCCGCCTGCGATCTGCCGCTGGCGGCGGCGGTGGTGTCCTCGCTGCGCAACATCCCCATCCCGGCGGATTGGGCGCTGATCGGCGAGATCGGCCTGACGGGCGAGGTGCGCGCCGTGGGCATGATGGATCGGCGCGTTTCGGAATGCGCGCGCATGGGCTTTACCCACCTGATCGTGCCCAAGGCCAACCTGCGCGCCCTGCACGCGCCGGAGGGCGTGGAGATCCGCGGCGTATCGACGCTTTATGAAGCGCTGGCCGTGCTGTTCTGACCCGATGAAAACATAAAAAGCGGAGGTAAAACGAAGTTGAAAAAAACAACGCAGCGCTGGCTGCTGGCCCTGCTGGGCGTGCTGCTGGGCGTGGGTTTTGCGGGGGAACTGCTGGATTTTCTCGTTAAAATCCAGCTGATTTCACCCAACCATGCCAACCTCTATCCCTGGATTTCCCTGACGGCCTATATCCTGAGCGCGGGTATTTTTGCGGTATTATTTTATTTTCTTGCCATTCCCTGCGCCGCGGCGGTGGGCCGTCAGCTCAAGCGGTTTGAGCGCTGGCTTTCCCGGCTGCCGATGATTGATACGCTCTTTGGCGGCGCGGGGCTGCTGCTGGGGACGCTGATGTCCTTCCTGGTCACGTCCATGCTGATGCGCGGAAGGGATTCCTGGCTCTTGACCGTCATCAGCGCCGTGATTTACCTGATCCTGGGGTATCTGGGCGCGACGATCTGCTTTCGCCGCTGGCGCGAGCTGAACTTTGCCTGGGTGAAAAAATTGCAGCAGCAGACCGATCCGGACAAGCCTGCGCGGGGCGGCTGCCCCAAGGTGCTCGACACCAGCGTCATCATCGACGGGCGCATTTTCGATCTGTGCCGCACGGGCTTTGTCGAGGGCACGCTGATCGTACCCGCCTTCGTGCTGCGGGAATTGCAGCACATCTCGGATTCCGCCGACCCGCTCAAACGCAACCGCGGCCGCCGCGGGCTGGACGTGCTGGCCCGCATCCGCAAGGAGTTGGAGATGCGGGTGACGGTGGATGAGCAGGACTTTGACGACACGGACGAGGTGGACGTCAAGCTCCTGAAGCTGGCGCGCCTGCGCGGCGGCTGCGTGATGACCAACGATTACAACCTCAACAAGGTCGCGGGGGTTTCGGGCATCAAGGTGCTCAACATCAACGATCTGGCCAACGCCTTAAAGCCTGTGCTGCTGCCGGGCGAGGAGATGAACGTGCAGATCGTCAAGGAGGGCAAGGAGCAGAACCAGGGCGTGGCCTACCTGGACGATGGCACCATGATCGTGGTCGAAAACGGCAAAAAAGCCATCGGCGAGCAGGTGACGGTGCTGGTGACCTCTGTGCTGCAAACCTCCGCCGGACGCATGATCTTCGCCCGCTTAAAGCCTGAGGAATGACGAAAAAGCCGCATGAGGCGGCCGAAACCCTTAAAGAAGCCGCAAAATTGAATTTACAAAAACGTCATTGACACAAAAAAGCGGCGGCGCTATAATGCAAGGGAATTGAATAGCCGTACTCAAATGCGACGAAAGAGAAGAAGCGTGACGAACGGGCAAAGAGAGCCGGTGGCAGGTGTGAACCGGCGTCGAAGTCATGTGGAGATCACTCTTGAGCAGATGGGCTGAAAGGACGGAAGTTTTCCATCCCGAGTAAGCGCAGACGGATCTGCCCCGTTACAGGCAGGAGACTTGATGGAGTCTCGCTGAGTGGATCGGTTTTTGTACCGGTCAAGCTTGGGTGGTATCGCGTGGCAGCATGAGAAATCAGCGCCTCGTCCCAACAAAAAGGGATGAGGCGTTTTTTGTCGTCTTGTGAAAAAAAGCGGGCGGCTGATTTGAGCAGGGATATTCGTTCGGTGTGAAAAGATGAAGGAGGTTACAAGCAGATGACGGAACAACTCAAGGAAATTGCGATGCGGCTCAAGACCCTTCGCCAGATTATGGATGTGACCGAAGAAGAGATGGCCGAGGTGTGCGGCGTGACGCTCGACGAATACCGTTCCTACGAGCGCGGTGAAAAGGATTTCTCCTTCTCGTTTATCTACAATGCGGCCAACCGCCTGGGCGTGGACGTGGTCGATCTGATGAGCGGAGACTCCCCCAAGCTGTCCAACATGTGCGTGGTGCGCAAGGGCAAGGGCTTCAAGATCAACCGTCGTCAGGCTTATGATTACCAGCACATCGCCTACACCTTCCGCAACAAGAAGGTCGAGCCCTTCGTCGTCACCGTCGAGCCCAAGCCCGACGAGGAAGTGCCCGTGCTGCATGAGCACGAGGGTCAGGAGCTGAACTTCGTCATCGAGGGCAGCATGGAGTTCTATCTCGGCTCCACCACCACGGTGCTCAGCGCCGGCGACAGCGTTTATTTCAACTCCGGCATTCCCCACGCGATGCGCGCCCTCAACGGCGAGCGCGTCCAGTTCCTGGCCGTGGTCATGGGCGAAGTGAACAAGTAATTTCAAAAAGGCGCAGCCCGCTTTCCGATTTGCGCCGCCCGGAAAACAGTTTTAGATAAAAGGAGATGGAACCCATGCCTTTGTATGAAAAATTCGTCGGCCGCAACCGCGACGACTTTGCCACGCTGGAAGACCTTCAGAAAAACTATAAAGTGACCGTCGGCGACGACTTCAATTACAGCTACGATGTGGTGGACGTCATTGCCAAGGAAACCCCCGATAAGCTGGCCATGCTCTGGGTCAGCAACGAGGGTGAGGAGCGCCGCTTCACCTTTGATGACCTGCGCCGCCTTTCCAACCAGACCGCCAATTTCCTGGTGCACCACGGCGTCAAAAAGGGCGACTGCGTGATGCTCGTGCTCAAGCGCGGCTATCAGTTCTGGTACACGCTGCTGGCGCTGCACCGCGTCGGCGCGATCGCCATCCCCGCCACGCACCTGCTGACGGCGAAGGACTATGTCTACCGCGCCAACGCCGCGACCGTCAAGATGATGATCATCACCGGCGACGGCGATCCCACCGATCACGTCAACGAGGCGATGCCCGAGTGCACGAGCGTGGAGACTTACTGCGTGACCAAGCACAAGGACGCGGGCGAGAAGTGGCTCGACTTTGACGCGCTGGTCGCGCAGGAGAGCGAGGAGTTCGCGCGCCCCACGGGCGAAGCGGCGAACAAGTCCTCCGACCCCATGCTGATGTTCTTCACCTCCGGCACCACCGGCTACCCCAAGATGGTGTGGCACGATTTCACCTATCCGCTGGGTCACATCCTCACCGGCTGCTTCTGGCACCGCGTGGTGGACGGCGGCCTGCACTTCACCATCTCCGACACCGGCTGGGGCAAGGCGCTCTGGGGCAAGATCTACGGCCAGTGGCTGGGCGGCAGCGCCGTATTCACCTATGATTTTGAAAAGTTCCACGCCGAGGACATCCTGCACAAGATGGAGCAGTACCATGTGACCACCTTCTGTGCGCCGCCGACCATGTACCGCTACATGATCAAGGAGGATCTTTCCAAGTACGATCTGTCCTCCCTGCAGCACTGCACCACCGCGGGCGAGGCGCTCAACCCCGAGGTCTACAATCAGTGGCTGCGCCAGACCGGCCACAAGATCTTTGAAGGCTTCGGCCAGACCGAAACCACCCTGTGCTGCCTGACCGCCTTCCCGTGGATGCAGCCCCGCCTGGGCTCCATGGGCCTGCCCGCTCCCGGCTGGAGACTGGTCATCTGCGACGCGAATGACGAAGAGGTTCCTGCGGGTGTCACCGGCGAGATCTGCGTCCGCACCGACGGCGGCAAACCCTTCGGCCTGTTCGGCGGCTATTTCCGCGACGAGGCGCTGACCAAGAAGGCCTGGCACGATGATCTGTACCACACCGGCGATACCGCCTATAAGGACGAGCTGGGCTTTTTGTGGTATGTCGGCCGCGTAGACGACGTCATCAAGTCCTCCGGCTACCGCATCGGGCCGTTTGAGGTGGAAAGCGCCCTGATGGAGCATCCCTCCGTGCTCGAGTGCGCCGTCACCGGCGTGCCGGATCCCGACCGCGGATTCGTCGTCAAGGCCACCATCGTGCTGGCGCGCGGCTACGAGGGCACTCCCGAGCTGACCAAGGAGCTGCAGAACCACGTCAAAAAGGTCACCGCTCCCTATAAGTACCCCCGCATCGTCGAGTATGTGGACGAGCTGCCCAAGACCATCTCCGGCAAGATCCGCAGAGTCGAGATCCGCAAGAACGACCTCGAAAAGCACAAGGCCGACAAGCCGAAATAATCTGTTGTCTGCAAAAAAGGCTGCGCACCGCATCAGGGTGCGCAGCCTTTTGTTTTTCTCACGGAAAAAACTTTCAGACAGGAGAAAGCCGTTTCGGAATAGAAAGAATAAGAGAGTGGGAGAAAACCCGGTCAAATCAAGAATGAAAAAGGAGATTGGCCAGATGAAATTCATTGCAACCGAGGAAAAGGCGCGCTGGATGCCTCGCGAGGCGCAGGAAGGCATGCCGGAGGCTTGCGACCTGGAGCTTACGGGAGAAAAGGCACAGACCATCCGAGGCTTTGGCGGATGCTTCAACGAGCTGGGGCAGATCGCATTGGAAAAGCTGGACGAGGGCAAGCGGAACGAAGTGCTGGATGCGCTCTTTGGCAGCGAGGGCTGCGGCTTTACCGTCTGCCGCGTGCCCATCGGCGCGAGCGACTACGCCGCCAAGTGGTACAGCTGCGACGAGACGGAGGAGGACTATGAGCTTAGGGACTTTTCCATCGAGCGGGATAAGAAGTATCTGCTGCCCTATATCCACGACGCGCAGAAGCGCCGGCCGGAGCTGACCGTGTTCGCGTCGCCCTGGTCGCCGCCCACCTGGATGAAATTCCCGGCGGCCTATAACCACGGCACCATCCGTTGGGAAGAGCCTGTGCTGCGCGCCTATGCGAAGTACTTTGTCAAGTTTGTGGAGGCGTATGCCGAAGAGGGCGTGACGGTTGATCAAATCTTCATGCAGAACGAGCCCATTGCAGACCAGAAATATCCCTCCTGCGTCTGGAGCGGCGAGCAGATGCGTGATTTTCTCCGCGATTATCTTGCGCCGGAGTTTGAAAAGAGCGGCTGCCCGGCGGAGATCTGGCTGGGAACCCTCAACTGCCCGTATGACAACTACGGCGGGCAGGAGTTTGACTGGACGAATTATCATCGCTATGCCGAAACCGTGCTGCTGGACGATGCGGCACGGAAAATCATTTCCGGCGTGGGCTATCAGTGGGGCGGCAAGAACGCCATCGCGCAGACCCACGAGAGCTTCCCGGAGCTGCGGCTGATGCAGACCGAAAACGAGTGCGGAAACAGCGAAAACAGCTGGAAGTACATGGAATATGTATTTGACCTGATGCACCATTACTTCAAAAACGGTGTGGAAGCCTACACCTATTGGAACATGGTGCTGGAAGACGGCGGCTGCTCAACCTGGGGCTGGCATCAGAATTCCATGATCACGGTCAACGCAGCGGAAGGAACCTATGCGTTGGAGCCGGAATACTATCTGATGCGGCATTTTGCGGGCTTTGTGCAGCGCGGGGCGCGCTTGCTCAAGCTGCGCGGCCGCTTTGCTGCCAACGCCATGGCCTTTGAAAATCCCGACGGCAGCGTCGTGCTGGTGGTGCATAACGGCCAGAACGATCCCTTTACGCTCCGCTGCGGCCTGGGCGAAGGGTTCACCGCGACGCTTGCGCCGCACTCCATCAATACCTTTGTGCTTTAAAGCCGGGCAAGAACGCTATCGAAACGGCGAAGAACGGGGGGTGCGGGGGGCTTTGCCCCCCGCACCCCCCGCGTGCCTCTAACGGTTCGCTGGCAATAACGGGAGGAGGGGGCCGCCGCGCCGCCGCCGAAGGCGGCGCAACCCGTCCGCGCTGCGCGCGGGCGGCCGGCCCGGCGAAGCCGGGCGCGCGGCGGCCCCCTCCGGTTTGCGCACCAGCCCGGCTGCCTGCCAAACCGTACCTGAGCCTTTCGATTGTGTTCTTGCCGGGCGAGAGCTGGAGCGAAACGGTGAAGAAACGGGGGGTGCGGGGGGGGAAGCCCCCCCCCCCCCCCCCCCCTCCCATCCCTTTTTTGGGGGGGTTTTGGGGTAGCGGGGGCGCCGCCCGGCAGACGCGCC
>Ga0129310_1000792_pt1 | contig 33508 bp, 33 predicted proteins | sample Go1ome_2_FD_94433 | JGI IMG/M metagenome (GOLD analysis project Ga0129310, IMG submission 94433) | Western lowland gorrila individual fecal microbial communities from Wisconsin, USA - Go1022A metagenome | ecosystem: Host-associated > Mammals > Digestive system > Large intestine > Fecal | place... | reverse complement strand
TATCCCGCTGACACACCACAAAAACAGCGGCTATACAGAACTTAAGGTTCTTGGCGTATGGCGCTCAATTATCCTTTTGTTTACCGCATTTTTAGTTGGTGTGCTAAAGGGATAGTCATATAAATATTTTACCATAAACCACACGACAAGCATGTGATATTTGGCTCTGTGGTAAGGATATGAGCGATATTTTATGTCGATCATTACAGGACTGCTGCTTTTTTTGCAGCAGTCTTTTTTTACAATAAACAAGTAAGATGCGCTGAGATAAAAAGCCCCCGCAAGACTTTGAGCCCTGCGGGGAATGGGAGAAAAATATTATGTTATGGCTTTGGTGATCGTTTTACAGGTATTTGACCAGTTCATCGATAACAGGCAGCATTCTCTCAGCAGAAAGACCGAAATCCTTCTCCTTGTAATTCCATGCAGCCCTGCCTATACCGAATTTTTTAAAAGCAGAATTGATATCTTTGTACCATGCAAGTATCTGGATAGGGTCAGCCCTGTCGATCACACCGTATTCGCCACAGTAGAGGGCAACTCCCCTCTCTTCACAGAGTTTCACAGCACCGATAAAACGCTTCTCGAAATAGCTTACATCAAAGCCGCTTTCGGGTACATCAAGATAATCCTGAATGCGTGTAAGACCTGTTTCCTTAGCTTTAAGGCGGTAATCATTTATATCGCCGGGATAGTCAAGTCTGAGGTCAAGCGGCATCTCGTCTACCCAGTCAGCCCCCTGATGCGTGAACATAAACGGATCATAGCAGTGGAAATTGTAGACGATGTTCTCATCATACGGCATATCAAGGTCAGCCAGAGCGTCTACAGAGTTGTTCCAATAGCTGCCCAGAACTATCTTAGTGGTGGGTGCAAGTGGTCTTATCAGTTCGGCAGCGCGTTTTGCAATGGCGTTCCAACGCGCGCTGAGCTCCTTATCATTGACTTCATTGAGCAGTTCAAAAGCCACTCTTTCAGGATATCTGCCATATCTCTCAGCTATGCGCTGCCACAGCTTATAATAACGTTCCTGAAGCGCTTCGCTGTCAAAGAAGCCGTTCTCACCATCGCCCGAATAGAACGAATAGCCATAGACCTTATGTACATCTATCAGCATGTTCAGCGAATATTTTTCACACCATGCCAGAGCCTTATCCACCAGTTCAAAGCCGTCACCGACAGGCGTGCCGTCCTCTTTCTCGAATATGTTGTAATCAACAGGCAGGCGAACATGGTCGCATCCCCAGCTTGCTATCTTCTCAAAATCCGTTTCTGTTATAAAGCTGTCGAGATGCGCTCTGTCGTAGCTGCCCTGAGAGAGCCAGCCGCCGAGGTCTACGCCCTTCTGAAAACCATCAAATACCTTCATTTTATGACCTCCGTTCGTTTCACTTGAAATAGCTGCATCGCCTTTCATGTTTATAGGATACCACATATCTGCTTAATATAATATCACTGCTGTAACAAAAATATCAGAATGTTATCCTATTTGCCTCAGTCATTCAGACAGCATTTTTTCCAGAATAGCAGCTGCATCGGTCACACAGCCGCGACATGAACGAAGCACCTTACCAGTCCCGAAGCCTTTCAGTTCACGACAGACAACACTGCTGTTCATCTCGGTGAAACGACGTTCCAACTCGGCAATCATGCTGTCTGCTTTTTCTCCGAACTTCTCCCTAAGCACCTGTTCAGCCGCCAGAACAGCCCCACATTTGCCCATTCTACCGCCTGCAAATGGTCTTGAAACATCGAAAGCCTCTTGCTCGGACAAACCTGCATCATCTGCAAAGGCACACATCACCGCACCTGAACATGTATAACCGTTTTTGTGGTTCTCTATCGCTTTATCAGTTTTAATTGACATAGTTTTCTCCTTATCAAAAACCGCAGCCGATACCGACTGCGGTCATATATTTCAATTATAGTTATGTATTACCTGTTGAGCGGCAGCACCGAGTTCTTTATAACAAGGTCACCCTCGATGGTACGCATACGGTAAACAGTGCTTGGGTCGTTAAGCCTCTGTATAAGAGTATTGACGGTCAATTCAGCCATGTACTCAGCATCAATGCTGATAGTAGTGATCGTGGGGTCACTGACCTCCGAGATAAGATAGTTATCATATCCTACTACAGATACATCATCAGGCACCGCATAACCATGCTCACGCAGAGCCTTTATCGCCTGAAATGCAGCTTCATCGCAGTTGCATACAAAAGCGGTCGGCATGTCCTTCGGGAATACAAGTTCAATGGGGTCACTGTACTTATCTCTGTCCTCAACTATCCAGTCATCACGTATCTCCAGATCGTGTTCTATGAGCGCTTTGAGATAGCCCATATATCTGTCAAATATGCTGGAAGTCGCAGTCTTGGAGCCTATGAAACCTATACGCCTGTGACCTAAACTGATAAGATAATTTGCCAGCTTATAGCCGCCGTTGTAGCCGTTGGTGACTATCGAATCGACTTTCAGACCGGGCACATAGTAATCCAGCAGTATCAGATGCTCAACATTCTCCGAAAGGCGCTGCGCATACACATGGGATATCTCACCCAGCGATATCAGTGCAGATATCTTCCTGTCTGTGACGATGTTCGGCAGCACAAGGTTCTGCTCGTCCTTATACTCCAGATTTTCGATGACACAGTAGAGATTTTCGCGCTTGAGCCTTTGTACAAGGCTGTTATAAAGCGTCCAGTAGAATGAACCGCTCAGCCCCACATACTTTTCGGGTATAAGCACACCGATATTGCTCTTCTTGCGCGATGTCACAGTCTTTGAGGGGACATAGCCCATTTCCTCAGCAACCTGCTTTATCTTTGCTCTCAACTCATCACTAACGCCGCTCTTGTCTGCAAGTGCTTTAGAAACAGTAACGTTGCTGGTGTTGCAGGCTTTTGCGATGTCGATAAGGGTAACAGGTTTTTTCATTGTTATCACTCCTTGGTTAAGTCCTATAACTTAATATTAACTTTATTATAAACAATTTTCGTCAATTTGTCAAGAGTTTTCTTCAAATTTAAATAAAATAATGTTGATACTCTATGAAACGACATCACACAAAAATGAAAAATCCCGCCTAAAGCGGGACTTTTCAGGGTGTTATTTGGCAAGAGAAAGACTGTATTTCACCAGCTTATCGAGAGTTTCCTCATCAAGTTCCGAAGCAATTATCACACTTGCTTCGCGGGCTTTGTCGGAAGGCACGCCTACCGTTGCTATGAGAAAATTCTGCAATATCACGCTCGGTGTGAACAGCTTGTTCGCCTCACGTATGCCTTTTTGTGTCAGCCTTATCTCACGATACGGCTCTTTGATTATGTACTGTTCTTCTATAAGTTTCTGGGTCATTTTAACAGTGCTTGCCTTTGAAACGTTCAGAAAATCCGACACTGAGGTGGATTTCACCGAACCGCCGTCCTGACCCAGAAGATAGATAGCAAACAGATACTTTTTCTGTGACTTGGTCAGCAAGATACTTTCCTCCGAACTATCTTCATATTTATACGATTATACGCGCTGCCATATCCTGCGATACCGCCACCATATCCTCGTGCAGACCCACTATCAGGCTGCCGCACATACTGTTTATCACGGTCACGCTGCAACCCTCTTTGAATCCTAGATTTTCAAGAAATCTCTTGGTTTCAGCTGTACCGTCTATTCCCTTTATGATATTTGTTTCTCCTGCTGCTGCGAGCGTCAGGGGCATGTTTTTTTCCTCCCTTTGCTATGGACTGAAAGGTTAGACAATTCTAACCTATACTATTTTATCGCTAAAAAGCCTTTTGTCAACCGATTTTCGGTTCCTTTGAAAGATTTCGTTAGTTTTAACAAACTAAAGTTAGTATTAAATAACCATTTTGTACAATTTCAGCTTATCCTAAGTGCACTGTAGATATCCTTACCACGCGCCAGACAATCGACCATATACTTTGTGCAGTTGTTATATCTTTTGAAAGTCCTGCGCGCACCATCTGCATCGCTGTAGACTTTCCAGTAGCCGCAGAGCAGACAATTCTGCCCTTTATTGGCGATAAAGCCCTTGATGTCACCCACAGGGTAGCCCAGAAAAAGACCTATCTCATGCGGAAAATCTCCACTTTCATCCATGCGGTCGCACAGTTTTTCGAGATACTGCGGGCAATCTTTGCAAGCCCCGTATCCGAAGCCGCAGAACATCTTACGCACCTCTTCTTCACACAAGCGCTTATTCAGCAGCCGCTCGTTGTAGAGCAGCATCAGTGTCCTGTTGCCTATCCTGCGCAATTCCTTTATGTGCAGACCTTTCTGCGCAGCCTTTTTGTTGAACCTGGCAACATTTTCGCTAATGGTACGGCTATTGCCCTCCATCGTCAGAAGATTGGCAGGCTTTGCGCCCAACATGGCAGGTGCGGTATGCAGAGCAAGTTCACGCTCAAATTCTTTGGTTTCAGACATATTATCACCGCCTGTTACTGAGCCAATCTACACTTTTCACAATTACCGCCGCAATACTTGCACAGCACCTTTTTCAGCGCCGATACGCTTGAACTGTGACAAAGTTCTACAGGGAAATTCAGCTTTTCAGCCCTTGCGTTCAAGCTGTTCAGCATTTTGTGCGATACTGTGTCAGTGAACACCACTGCAAAATCCGGCGATCCTATCTTTTTGTCAAGATCGGTGGCATACTTTATAAATACCTTAGCCTTAACATCGAAAGACTTGCATATTTCCTTATATCTGGTACTCATTCGGTCGTTGCCGCCTATGATGACCACACTCATATTATACCTCATTTCTTTTAAACGATACGGTCTGGTTAGAACTAACTAACCATATGCTAATATATAAAGCGGCACAAAGTCCGCGTAAATCAGTTAGTATTTACTAACTGTATATATTTTAACATAAGTTTTCCCCGATGTCAAGCCATATGTCGGCTGAAATAGTGAATTTTTTATAAACAAAACCGATATTTTGCCATGTGATATGTAAAATATAAGCTGATCTTATACCAAATATTATTTTGTTGGCACAAAAAACTCCCGTTCAAAAGAACGGGAGTAATGTGCTGTAGATCTATACGTTGGAATGCTTGTTATAGTATTCGCTCTGCTTATCGTAAACAGCCTGAGCGGTGTATCTCTTGATAGCATCGGAGTTTTCAGATATGCCTATCTCCTCTACCCAGCTGTCTATCTTAGTCTGGAATTCTTCACCCTTCATTGTCTGGAGAAGCGAGTCGTGGTTTGTTTCAGCATAATCTGCGCTGTTTTCGGTGATATCACCCTTGATAACGATATAATAGAAGCTGTCGTCATCATAAGCAGTTGCCTTGTTGATATCCAGACCATTTATAAATTCGACCAGCTTGCCGTTCTCGGAAGCCTTTGACTCCTCGTCCATCTCGCCGTAATTGAACATTACCTCATTGCTGTTAGCAGCCTCGTCTTCGTCAGCTGTAGCCAGTTCGGAAACGTCAACGCTCTCCTCTTCTTCGTCCAGCACAGCCTCTTCTTCAAGACCGCTTTCGCTCTCAGCAGCAGACTCATTGCCCTCTTCTGCGGGGACTTCCTCTTCGGGAGCTTCTACCTCAGTATCGGTTTCTTCGCCCATCACAGGACCTACGGTACCATCATCAGCAGCGTCTTCTTCAGCCGAAGTTTCTTCCTCCTGCTTAGCCTGTGCATAAGCGTTATATTCATCGATTATAGCATCGAACTCATCAAAGGTCATGCCCTCAGCCTTAGCAAGGAACTCATCTCTGACCGACTCGTTCTCTTTGTTTTCGTTATCCTTTTCAGTTGCGTCCTCAGCCACAGACTTTGGTATCTTTACAGCCTTGTATCTGACATAGTTGTCTTCAACATACTGCTTCATCACATCATCGCTGACACCCTCTACGCCGTCAGCAGCATAGTAGTAATCGAACAGTCTTGTGCGCATTGTCTGCGCCTTGTACACCTGACGAACCGACTCCTTTGAAATGCCTTCCTCTTCCAGCAGTTCGCCGCTCTGTTCCCATACACTCTTCACGCTGTCATTGACGGTGCTGAGTTCTTCATCGGTCAGTTCAAGACCCAGCTTATTGAACTCGTAAGTTATAGCCGCATACTCCTTAGTAGCCTTTCTTGCTTCTTCCACCAGATAGTCACGCAGCTTCTTGCCGTCCTTATCACTGTCGAGGTCTATGGTAGCGGCACCTGTGGTATAGTATGCCATAGTAAGTTCATAAGACATCTCGGTGTACAGATTGTAGATGTACACGCCCGCATTCACCTTTTCACCGCCGTTATATGTCATAGCGTATCTTGTATCAGAGCAGCCTGCCATCGAAAACATCATAGCAGAAGCCGCAAGCGCAGCCAGCGCCTTTTTCAGCTTTTTCATTATAATTCAGATCCTTTCCTGCTTTTATATCAAAACAGTCTTTAACCAAATCATTATACAACATTTTCCGCAATAAGTCAAGTGTTTGAAACACATTTTTCGCGAAGTTCGACGAAAACAGAATGACAGCTGTTTAAAAATACCTTGTATTATCAGATATCTTTGCAGGAATGTTCTTTTTTGCCGTCATCGGCTCTTGACTTATCATGAAAATAATGTTATTATATAATGGTAATTTGAATTTTACAGCAAAGGACGATGAAATATGAAGAAACCGTTTATCACCAAAGAAAAGGCACAGGAGATAATCAAGACATATCCAACGCCTTTCCATATCTATGACGAAAAGGGTATACGCGAAAATGCAAGGAACCTTTACAAAGCATTCAGCTGGAACAAGGGTTACAAGGAATATTTCGCGGTCAAGGCTACCCCTAACCCCTATATACTGAAAATTTTGCAGGAAGAGGGCTGCGGAGTTGACTGCTCTTCACTGACCGAGCTCATGATGAGTGAGTGCTGCGGCTTCAAGGGCGATGACATCATGTTCTCCTCGAATGTCACTCCCGCAGAGGACTATCTGAAAGCCCGTGAACTAGGCGCATATATCAACCTTGATGACTTCACGCATATCGAGTATCTCGATCAGCTGTGCGGTATCCCCGAAACCATCTGCTGCCGCTACAATCCCGGCGGAAAGTTCTCCATCGCAACAAAGATAATGGATAATCCGGGTGATGCAAAGTATGGTTTCACCCATGAACAGATAATCGAAGGCTTCAAAGTGCTGAAAGAAAAGGGCGCTAAATACTTCGGTCTGCACGCTTTCCTCGCATCCAACACTGTTACCAACGAGTATTACCCTAAGCTGGCGCGCATACTCTTTGAACTGGCAGTAGAGATAAAGGAAAAGACAGGCGTTGAGTTCAAATTCATCAATCTGTCGGGCGGTGTCGGTATCGCATATGAGCCTGACAAGCCGCAGAATGATATCTTCGCCATCGGCGAGGGCGTTCACAAAGCATTCGATGAGATACTCGTTCCCGCAGGCATGGGCGATGTTGCTATATTCACCGAACTTGGCAGATATATGCTTGCTCCCTACGGTCATCTTATCACTACCGTTAATCACTTCAAGCACACCTACAAGGAATATGCAGGTGTTGACGCATGCGCATGCAACCTGATGCGTCCTGCTATGTATGGTGCTTATCACCACATTACAGTTCTCGGCAAAGAAAATGCTCCCTGCGACCACAAATATGATGTCACAGGCGGTCTTTGTGAGAATAATGACAAGTTCGCTATCGACCGTATGCTGCCCGAACTTGAAAAGGGTGATATCCTTTGCATACACGATACAGGCGCACACGGTTTCTCGATGGGCTACAACTACAACGGCAAGCTGCGTTCGGCAGAACTTCTGCTGAAAGAGGACGGCGATGTACAGCTTATAAGACGCGCCGAAACTCCCGCAGACTATTTTGCGACATTCGATTTTACAGGTATAATGGACAAGTATCTGAAGAAATAAGCATACAAAGAACTCCCGCACAAGCAAAACTGCTTGTCGGGAGTTCTTTTTCATTTGTGGTTATCCCGCTGACACACCACAAAACCAGCGGCTATACAACACTCAATTATCATTTTGTTTACCGCATTTTCAGTTGGTGTTATAAAGGGATAGTCACATTTTCACTTGTCGCTCACAGACCAGTCTATAGGCTGCTGACCTGTATATTTCAGAAAATCATTGGCAGTAGAAAAGTGCCTGCATCCGAAAAATCCATTATAAGCCGAAAGCGGTGATGGGTGTGCCGCAGTCAGTACCAGATGGTGGCTGTTTGTTATAAGTGCCTGCTTTTCTTTGGCGTTCCTGCCCCAAAGCATGAAAACTATGGGCTTTTCGCGCTCGTTCAGTTTACGTATCACTGCATCAGTCAGTTTTTCCCAGCCTTTACCCCTGTGAGAATTCGCCTGACCCGCACGAACTGTCAGCACCGCGTTCAGCAGAAGCACACCTTGCTTCGTCCAGTCAGTCAGTTCGCCGTTGTTCGGTATGCGGAATCCCACATCGTTCTGTAATTCCTTGAAGATATTCTGTAAACTTGGCGGAGGTGCTATGCCCCTCTTTACAGAAAAGCACAACCCGTGTGCCTGCCCCTCTCCATGATATGGGTCCTGCCCTATAATGACGGCTTTCACATCTTCGTAGGCGGTGTATTTCAGTGCATTGAATATATCATACATGTCGGGGTAGATCGTCTGTGTCGCATACTCACGCTTGAGAAATTCTCGAAGCTGTAAATAATAGGGACTTTTGAATTCGTCTGCAAGTATGCTGTCCCAGCTGTTTCCTATATTGACCATCAGGCACTGACCACCGCCCCGATGACTACGCCGAGTATCATAACAGCAACGATAGCCAGCACAATGATACGCATAAACATCGGCTTGCTGTCAGTTGGTGTCCTCTGCTCGACAAGCGCCTTATCGACCTGTCTGGCTAACTTTGCAGCCTCAGCTTCTTTCAGGGCATCGATATTCTTCTGGGGATTGCCGTACTTGTTTTTCTTCTTATTTGCCATAGTGTTCAGTTCCTTTCATATTATTGTATGGTCAGATATCTCAATACAGACAGTATAAAAACTTCGCTGATAACATAGTCAGCGCATCAGCGCGCTTCGCCACGACTTCTTCTGATATGCACCTGAGTATCTCAGCAGCCTTTTCAGCATCTTCCTCGCCAATGCGTTCGGGCGACATATGTGCCTGCACCGCGATAGCTGTAAGTTCTGCCAGCTTGCTGTCCAGTTCATGAATGCGCTGCTCATGGCACTTGACCAGCAATTCATTACAAAGCTGCATATCCGAGATATTCTTCTTCACTTCAATGTTCAGCACCGAAAGATATTTCAGCGAATAGCTGTATATCGCCATCACACGCTTGTTCAGGTCTTTCTGGCTGCACCTGTCGTGCATCTTGTCAAGGTTTCTTCTGCGGTTTATCAGCACCGCCGCGATGCCTATTACAATAGCGCCCAGCGTCATCAGTACAGTCCTTGCCGCAGGCGATATTCCCGCGCTGACACCGCCGCCTTTTCCACCACTGTTAGTGCCGCCCTTGCCCGCCGGCTTGCCTGCCTGAGAACTATTGCTCCCGCCTGACTTTCCGCCTGTCTTCTGTCCGCCGCCCTGTGACTTGCGGCTGTCAAAGGCAGGCTTGCTGTTATTTCCGCCGCTCTTGCTGACATTAGACTTGCTGCTGTCGGACTTTGGCTTCTCGGGTGAAGAGCTTGACGATGTATCAGGCTTGCTGCTCTGTGAACTGCTGTCGTTTTTCTTTTCAGTTCCCTTTTCCTTAGGAGTAAGATTCGGGTTGTCGTTGTCATATCCGGGTGTGAACTCCGCAGGCACCCAGCCCACGCCGTCTATAAAGACCTCAGCCCACGCATGGGCGCATTTGTCTTTTACCTCCACATCGTAGATGCCGTCGCTCACTGTGCTGATATTCAGCTGTGAGGGAAGAATCATATATCCCTCAACATATCTTGAGGGGTATCCGAACTTTCTCATAAGCTGAGCGCCCACCGAAGCAAAATAAGCACAGTAGCCTTTTTTCTGTTTGGTGAGGAAGTATTCGATGAAATCTTCACCATCAGGTGTTTTTCCCGGATTTGTGTCGTATGTAAATCCCATATCGTGGAAATACAGCTTTATTGCCTGACACACCTGCTGATAGCCTGCATATTCAGGCGAACCGTCAAGATAGTTGGTGCAGATATAGTCATACATTTCATCCAGCGACTTCAGCTTTTCCGACTTAGTGTAATGTTTGGAGATATAGTCCTCGTACATCGACATAGTGGGCGCGATGGACTTTTCGTAATCCAGCATGCAAGAGCCGAGCTTTGCCGAACGTGAATACCAGTCGGGCGCACTGAAATTCTTGTAGATCATATTATAATCCGTCTTTGACTGGCTTATGCGCACATAAGCATCATTGTATGGTGTCATCTCATTTTCCGACATCACCGATGATGTGCTGTAATCAGTGCCGTAGGGTGCATATACGAATTTCGAGCATGCGCCCTTGACTTTTATCTCCATCTGAGCGGTGTGTGAACCTGTTGATTCATCATAGCCGTCCAGCAGCATGTAGTCCAGATCCTGAACGTAGTAGCCTTTTTGCGCCAGTTCATCACCAACTTCACGTATAGTGCTGTCACCATCGTGCGGCTGCCACTTGTTGTCTTTGTACTCCCCTGCCACATATCCGCGCAGGTACATGGTATAATTGAAAGCCTCAGTCTTTATTTGGAGTGCCTTTGAACCGTTGAAAGTTATGCCGTTGGTGGTACCAAGCACACCGCCGTTGGTGCCGCCCACAGTAGTTACCCCGTAAAGGTTAGAGCCGTTGACATCTATCAGAAAATCGTCTGCGTGGGTAAGGTCAAACCGCTCGACCGCATGGTGCAGATTATACCTCAGTTCATCAAAAGATGCAGGACGATAAAACCCGCTTATCTTAGAGAACAGCACCACCACTATGAACACGCCTGCCGTAAGCAGTGCCACAAACCTTATATAAACAGTGTAGAATTCAGCCTTTGCCTGTGACGATGTGAAATAGAAAGTCTTCGTCCTTTCGTGGACGGCAAAAGTATTCTTCCTGCCTGCTTTGTTGGTGGTGTGGTTTATTATGTTCATCGAAAGCACTGTCACCCATGCAACTATCATAAGCAGCGCCGCAAATACAGGCACTTCAAATCCAAGATAAAGCCCCAGTTCTACCACAGGGAAAGTAACTATGAACAGTACAGGGAAATCTATCCTCATCACACAGGCGATGACCGCTCCCAGCGCTACAATGAATATCAGCCCTGTAAAGAAGTAATACAAACTTTGTGATACTTCGCTCTGTGTCGTGAGCAGATGTTTGAACTGTCCTGTCCCCTGTTCGGGCAGTTCACCTTTGGTCAGGTAGCCGTTGGCAGCTATCATGAAACCGTAAGCAGTCATTTTTATATGGAATATTATCGGAGCCGCATATATCCCCGCGACCAGTGCCGAGCATATCCTGACCACGCTGTGCTTTGAAAACATAAGACTCAGCGAGAGCACAGCCACAGCACAATCATAGAATATCAACACAGGTCTTATTTTTGCATCAGTAAAGCTGTCAGCCAGCAAAGCTGTCGAGAATGTGGCAAGAAACGCCAGCATTATCCTGAATGCAAAAAACATACTCGCTGAGTGGTAACTGCCGAACCGCATGGCGATATCGCCATCTATGCAGACCCCGCCGCTGCCGACGATACCTGTTTCTTTTATTTTATCGTTTCTCATTTTGTCACCTTGTTCTTTTTTACAGACAGAGTTCCTGTACCGACTCTGCCAGTCTGCTGCTGCATACAGGTATCAGTTCAGCGAATTCATCATACATTTCAACCGGTTCTTCCCTGTCATCTGTCATCAGCAGATATGTGTATTTGTTAGCGAGTTCAGCATCGCTCAAAAGTTCTGTAGCGAGGGGGCTGTAGACATCCGATAAATAAAGTATGTGCCCGCACCTTGCCCGCTCATCAGCAGCGATAAAATACTTCACTGCCATATCCTGTTCATCATACAGCCTAGCCGACAGCAGCATGCTTATCATCTCAGCGTGGCTCTCATCATCGTTTATCTCAAGTTCATTCAGCCTGCCGCTGACAACATCATAGAATGCAACTCTATGCGGTACCGCATTCTCCAGCAGATAATTTGACACCGAAGCCGCAGTTTCGATAAGTGCATCGAACCGCGCCAGTTCATCACCATCACTTTTTGGTCTCACAAGTTCCAGCAAAAGTGTGATGGAATTAGATATGGGCAGTGAATAGTCCTTGACCATAGTCTTATCCTGCTTAGCCGAGAGTTTCCAATGTATGCGGTTTAGCTTGTCACCGTCCACATAATCACGTATATCAAATATCTCGGACGGATCATCGCCCTTTTGTGTCTTTGAGTATTCGTCTGTTTCAAGCCCCATATCAGCATAATTGTCTATGGGGTTTTCAAGTGACACATACTCAGGCATTATAGTTATAGTACAATTCGAGCCGATACTTTCGGTACTGTTCTTCCGCAGCCGCAGGCTGAACAGCCTCAGCATATCGCTGATCTTGCATCGCTTTATCCTGAAATCAACTGTGCCGCAGTGCATAGCCGAGACCGTAAGCGTCATAAGCTGGTCTTCATGGGGATAAACAGGTGTGTTTATTTTCAGCACCGTATTTTTGCCGTCAAGAAGATTACAGTACTCTATCTCTATAAGGAGATTCGGGCATGGCAGCGGCGATTTGTTCACCACCCGCAATCTTACAGGCATCTTCGCAGACCTGCCGGCATTGCTCTGCCTGTCCACAAAACTTACACTTGTGCGCTTTGCGGTATATATTGTCAATATCAGCAGTATTATCGGCACAAGCAGCAAAAAAGCAAACAAATAGAAAGAAAATGCGTGCTCATAGAGTATATAAAAAAACGCAGAGGCTATGAGCAGCACCATGTATAAAAAAGGCATAGTCCGCTCCTTATTTGCTTATTCTGGGTACATCTACAGTGTTGATTATCTCTTTGAGTACCTGTGCGCCTGTAACGCCGTTTATCTTCGCCTTTGAGTTGAAAATAACACGGTGCAGCACAACATCATTGAAGGAATACGCCACATCATCGGGTATGACATAGTCCCTGCCCTTAAGAAGTGCCGTTGCTTTTGTCATTCTCAGCAGTGCTATGGTGCCTCTTGGCGAAAGACCCAGCTTTATCATCGGGTGATTTCTTGTGGCAGCCGCAAGCCTTGCTATATAGTCAAAGACCTGGTCAGCCACATATATATTTTCAACCTCTCTGCGCGCAGCGATGATATCCTCAGCGGACACGACAGCATGAACACTATCCATCGGCACAAGGCTCTGCTTTGCTTTGAGCATCATAACTTCGCTCTCGACTGATGGATAGCCCATTGTCAGCCTGACAATGAATCTGTCCATCTGTGATTCGGGCAGCATTTGCGTACCTATCGAACCTATAGGGTTCTGTGTGGCGATGACTATATAAGGATCGGGTGCTTTTCTGGTCACGCCGTCAACGGTGACCTTGCCCTCTTCCATTATCTCCAGCAGTGCCGACTGTGTCTTTGAAGAGGTACGGTTTATCTCGTCCGCCAGAAAGAGATTTGTCAGCGCAGCGCCCTGCTTGTACTCAAAGCGCTGGGTCTGCTTGTTGAGTATGTTGAAACCGGTAACATCAGTAGGCAAAACATCAGGCGTGAACTGCAAACGCTTATAATCCAGTGACAGCGCCTTAGACAGCGCCACTGCCAGCGTAGTCTTGCCCACACCGGGAATATCCTCTATCAGCACATGACCGCCTGCCAGTATCGACAGCAGCACCTTGATGATTATCTCGTCCTTGCCTATAACTACTTTCTTTACTTCACCGATAACGTTTTGTGACATACTGAGGACAGCGCGCTGCCCTTCTGTAAGATTTGAACTCATTTCTATTCTCCTGTCTTTATTTATTTTTGACTACATATATTTTTATTATATCATATACCGATTTATTTTTCAAGACAAATCACATAATTTTCACCAAAATGCAGGACTATCCCGAACCGAAAAGCCATATTATGAAAATCTTAATTTTTCGCACAGCTATTGCCAAACCGACCGAAAAGTGTTATAATTTATAGGTATGCTGGTATATGACAGTAAAAATTATCTACCGATGTATCGGCGGATAAGATCTTTACGATCATACCGCAGCATTCATTGATCTTAAGGAGTATCTGTGAACATTTATGCGTTCTTATGGCATATATCGCAGATATTGGAACATCATAGAGAGGACGGTGAAGCATATGGATATCATCAAGGGCGACAGGCTTGTTATGAAGAAAAAACACCCCTGCGGCAGCAACGAGATGCTTGTGCTGCGCTCGGGTATGGACTTCAAGCTTCGCTGTGTCGGCTGCGGACGTGAATTCATGATACCGCGCAGCAAAGCTGAAAAAAATGTGAAAACTGTTATCCGCGAGGCGGAGTCATAGCTACGCTCACATGTATCTCACAATTAATAAATGAAAATAAAAAGGAGTAATAGCTATGTTTGATAAATTAAGAGCACTTGAAGATAAATTCAACGAGATAAATGAAAGGCTCATGCAGCCTGAGGTCGTAAATGACTCAAAACTCTATACCGAACTGATGATCGAATATAGAGATATCCAGCCGATAGTTGAAAAGCTGAAAGAGTATGACAAGGCAAAAGCTGAGTTCGATGAAGCTGTCGAGATGATGAACGATGGCGGACTTGACAAGGATATGAAAGAAATGGTGCAGGAGCAGTATGACGAATCTAAAACTGCTATGGCTCAGCTTGAAGATGACCTGAAGATACTTCTGCTGCCCAAAGACCCCAATGATGACCGCAATGTCATAATCGAGATACGCGGCGGCGCAGGCGGTGAAGAAGCGGCACTGTTTGCAAACTCACTATATAGAATGTACACGATGTATGCCGCACAGAAGGGCTGGCAGATAGATGTTATGAGCGCCAATGAAACAGAACTGGGCGGCTATAAGGAGATAACCTTTACCGTATCCGGTCAGGGCGCTTACTCAAGACTGAAATACGAGAGCGGCGTACACAGAGTACAGCGTGTGCCCGAAACAGAAAGTCAGGGGCGTGTACACACATCGACTGTTACTGTTGCAGTGTTGCCCGAAGCCGAAGAAGTTGAGCTTGACCTCAATGAAGAGAGAGATATCAAAATGGAAGTTTTCCGTTCTTCGGGCGCAGGCGGTCAGCATATAAACAAGACCTCTTCTGCGGTAAGACTGATACACATACCCACAGGTACAGTAGTTGAGTGCCAGAACGAGCGCTCACAGTTCCAGAACAGGGACAAAGCCCTGAAAATGCTGAGAGCAAAGCTTCTTGATGAAAAGGTAAGGGCGCAGGAGAATGAAATAGCTTCAAACAGGCGTTCACAGGTCGGCACAGGCGACCGTTCGGAGAAGATAAGGACTTACAATTTTCCTGAAAGCCGAATCTCCGACCACCGCATAAAACTGACCCTCTACAAACTGGAACAGATACTCAACGGCAACCTCGATGAAGTTATAGATGCACTTGCCACTGCCGACCAGGCTGCAAAGCTGGCGGCACAGCAGGAAGAATAAGAAGGCGTAGATATGTTTGATACAATGCTGCTGGACAGCAGCGAGAATTCCATAAAAAAGGCGGCAGAGCTGATACGCGCGGGCGAAGTAGTGGGAATGCCCACCGAAACGGTCTATGGGCTGGCGGCAAATGCTTTCAATGAAAATGCAGTGCGAAAGATATTCGCTGCAAAGGGCAGACCGGCTGACAATCCGCTGATAGTACATGTCAGCAGTTTTGAGGAGATATCTCCCCTTGTGACCGAGATACCCGTACTTGCCCGAAAGTGCGCAGAACTCTTCTGGCCCGGACCGCTGACTATGATAATGCCAAAGTCTGACATGATACCTATGGTGACCAGCGGCGGGTTGGACACAGTCGGAATACGCATGCCGTCAAACAATACCGCAAGGGCTTTTATCAAAGAATGCGGCTGCCCCATAGCCGCACCGTCGGCAAATCTTTCCGGCAGTCCATCACCAACCACTGCGAGCCATGTGTTAAATGACATGAACGGCAGGATACCTGCAATAATCGACGGCGGTGCCTGCGGTGTCGGGGTGGAAAGTACAGTCATATCATTTGAGGGTGACGGGATAAGGCTTTTAAGACCGGGTTTCGTTTCAGCAGAAGACCTGCGTGAAGTGACCGAAAATGTACTGATAGACAAAGGCGTGCTGGAAATGCTTGATGAGAACGCCCGTGTAAGCAGTCCCGGCATGAAATACAAGCATTATGCGCCAAAGGCTGAGGTGAGCATAGTCTGCGGAAACAGCGGCGAATTCAATGATTTCTGCACGAAGAACGCTTCGGCTGATGATGTGCTGATGGTCTTTGATGAAAGCGATGCGGCGGGTCTTGAAAACCGTCTGCTGGTTCTCGGCAAAAGTGATGAAGAACAGGCACAGCGCCTTTTCGATGCTTTGAGAGAACTCGACGAGATGGGCGCAAAGAAAGTCTATGCAAGATGTCCCAATAAAACAGGTGTCGGACTTGCAGTATATAACCGCCTGCTGAGAGCGGCGGCTTTTAGGGTGATAGTACCATGAGTACGGTAGTGGGTCTTACGGGACAGAGCGGCGCAGGCAAGACGCTTATCTCGGCAGTATTTGAACGTGAGGGTTTCGGGGTCATAAACTGCGACCATGTGGCGCGTGAAGTCACAGAAGCGGGCAGTGGATGCAACAAAGAACTTGCAGGATACTTCCCCGAGTGCTTTGATGAAGAGTTCGTGCTTGACAGGCGGGCGATGGGACGGATAGTCTTCGCTGACAGAGAAAAGCTCGACCTGCTGAACAGCATAATATTCAAATACATAAATGCGCTGATAGACGAAAAAATAAAAGAGCTCAGCCTGTGCTGTGACTTCATACTGCTGGATGCGCCCACACTATTTGAAGCGGGGGCTGACAGCAAATGTGATGTGATAGTATCTGTAACAGCAGATGAAAAACTGCGGCTCAAAAGAGTCACTAAACGTGACGGGATCGATGAGGAAAGTGTTAAAAAACGCTTTTCATCACAACACGGCGAAGATTTCTTTGAAGCGCACAGCGACTATATAATAAGAAATAACGGGAGCAGCGCAGAATCGGAAGCGCAGGCTTTAAAAATAATAAACGAGATAAAGGAAGGTAAAATTGGCGGCAGCAAAAGGTAAAAAGAAAAAAAGCAGCAGTACCATCGGCAACTGGTTAGCGGTACTTTTCGGTATCGCAGTGGCTTTCGGCATACTTATTGCAACGGTCACGATACTGAAAAACGGTGTCAGCGACGGTCTGCGTGAGATGAAAGAGAAAACTCAGGAATATGTCCCGCAGGGCTTTACATACCCCACTGATTATGAAGAATATGTGCTTAAATGCAGTGAGGAGTTCGAGGTCGATCCTGTGCTTATATTCTCGGTGATAAAGGTCGAGAGCAATTTTCAGCCGAGAGCAACTTCAAATGTCGGAGCGCGCGGGCTAATGCAGCTTATGAGTGATGCCTACGACTGGGTAAAGTTCAGACTTGATGACGACAGCGAAAGTTTTGATGACATGTACGACCCCGAAATAAACATAAAATACGGCAGCTATTATCTCAGTTTTCTTATGGAGAGATATGACGGTTCGATAGACCTTACTGCGGCGGCTTATCACTGCGGCATGGGTCTGGTGGACAGCTGGCTGGAAGATGGTACCATCTCTGCGGAGAATTTCGATGTAAACGATATTCCCGAAGAGAACGACCAGACTTCACACTATGTAAACAAAATAAACGATGCTTATTCGGCTTACAAAGAACTGCTGGAGGAAAGAAACACCGAAAGCAGCATTTCAAAAGCCGATGAGGAATAAAATGATCTTTTAGAGGAGGTATCATAAATGGCAGACAAGAAGAAAACTGCCGCGGAGGAACTCAGCGAAAAGCTGCTTTCAAAGCCAAAGAACGGCATTCTTCGCGTAGATGACAAGGAACTTAAGGCTTGCGATGATTTCAACGAGGGCTACAAAGCATTCCTTAACACAGCAAAGACCGAACGCGAGGCAGTCGAGGAAATAACTGCACAGGCTGAGGCGGCAGGCTTCAAGGTCTTTGAGCGCGGCAAAAAATATAAGGCAGGCGACAAGTTCTATTTTGTAAACAGAAAAAAGGCTGTTATACTGACCGTTATGGGCAAAAAGAGCATCGCTGAGGGCATAAGGCTGGCAGCTGCACACATCGACTCGCCAAGACTCGACATGAAGCAGAACCCGCTATATGAGGATAAAGAGATAGCTTATTTCAAGACCCACTACTACGGCGGCATCAAGAAATATCAGTGGCCTACTGTTCCGCTATCTCTGCATGGTGTGATCATCAAGGCTGACGGCGAGAGCGTTAAGGTAAGGATCGGTGAAGACGAAGGCGACCCTGTATTCTGCATAAGCGATATACTGCCCCATCTGGCAGAGAGCCAGTACAAGCGCCCCGCTCCAAAGCTGATAACAGGAGAGGAACTGAATATCATCGTTGGTTCAAGACCTTTCAAGGACGACAAGATATCTCAGAAAGTCAAGCTGAACATAATGGCTATACTGAACGAGAAGTACGGCATCGTTGAAGATGACTTTATTTCTGCCGAACTTGAAGCTGTCCCCGCATTCAAGGCATCTGATGTTGGCTTTGACAGAAGTCTGGTAGGCGCTTACGGTCAGGACGACAGAGTTTGCGCATACACTGCTCTTCAGGCTATACTCCAGATTAAAAAGCCCGAATACACCTGCATGACCGTCCTCACCGACAAGGAGGAAACAGGCAGCGATGGAAATACAGGTCTTAACAGCAGCTATCTGCCCTATTTCATAAACGATCTGGCAGAAGTTTACGGCGTGAACGGCTACAATGTAATGAGCAGATCAGAATGCCTGTCAGCTGACGTTAATGCCGCTGTTGACCCAACTTTTATCGAGCCTTTCGAGATAAGGAACTGCTCACAGCTGAACTATGGCGTTGTAGCCACAAAGTTCACAGGTGCAAGGGGCAAGTCGGGCACATCTGACGCTTCGGCTGAATTTGTTGGCAGAGTAAGAAGACTGTTCGACAAGAACGGCATCATCTGGCAGACAGGCGAACTCGGCAAGGTAGACGCAGGCGGCGGCGGAACTGTTGCACAGTTCATCGCAAACCTCGATTTCGATGTGATAGATGTGGGCGTTTCGGTGCTTTCGATGCACGCACCTTTTGAGATAACTTCAAAGCTGGATAACTATATGGCTTACAAGTCATTCAAGGTATTCTTCGAGGATAAATAAGTTTTTATCGATAAGAAGTCTGCTTCGGCAGGCTTCTTTTTTTGTGGTCGGGCGGTCTGCTTATACGACAAATTTCCGATACAGACAGGGGTATAATATTAACAGTAAGGGGGCGGTGCGATGAAGATATACGCCGATGTGCTGGTGGTGACAAACTGCATAGTCGAACTGATATATTTACAGACCACAGCGCTGTTTACCCACCGTAGGCTCAGCAAAGGGCGGCTTTGCGCGGCTTGTCTGTTCGGCGGGGCGATGTCGCTGCTGTTCTGTGCTGATGGCGGAACTTTTGCAGGTGCGCTTGCGATAACCATATCAAAAGCAGTCAGCTTACTGCTGACACTGCTTATCGGCGTAAAGTTCAGCCGCGTGGGAGATTTTTTCCGTACACTTCTGATATATCTTGCTGTGCGGGCGGCATATACAGGGCTTATCATAATCTGGTGGGAATTTTCTCAAAGCAGGCGGATAATGGTGCGCAACTTCACCACCTATTTCGACATCTCACTGCTTAAACTGACAGCTGCGCTGATTACAGCCTACTGCCTGCTGACAGTCTGTGAGTTCCTTAAACGTCGTTTCAGAAACAGAGCCGTCTGCTATAGGGCAGTCTACCGCAGCGGAGATTACGAGGTACAGCTGCCCGCAGTGGCAGACACGGGAAATCGCCTTAATGACAGCTTCACAGGTCTGCCAGTAGTGGTATTCTGCTGTGACGAGATGTACAGCCATTACACGCTCTACGACCCCGAAGCTGCCGCACGCACAGGATTTCGCCTGACACCCTACAGTACCATCGACGGAAGCGGACTGATAGCTGTTACCTCAAAAGGCACTGTAACCATAACAGACGAACAAGGCAATAATAAAGTACTGCGATGCTGTACAGGCGTTAAGCCATCATCAGGCAAACACAGCCGCGCGGTGTTTGACCCTGTGTTGTTGGAATGAAAGGAGAAAAAGCAATGAAAAGCATAAGAACAAGATTTGGCGAACTTATATCAAAATTACTCGGCAGCAGTGAAGAGATAGACTATATAAACGGTGCCGACAAGTTACCGCCACCGCTGACAAAAGAAGAAGAACGGAAAGCCTTTGAACTGTTCGCCACCGATGAGAAAAAAGCAAAAGAACTGCTGATAGTACATAATCTCAGGCTGGTAGTCTACATCTCCAGAAAATTCGAGAACGCAGGCGTTGGTCTTGAAGACCTTATATCCATCGGTTCGATAGGGCTGATAAAGGCAGTAAACACTTTCCGCCCCGATAAGAACATAAAACTTGCCACATATGCTTCCCGCTGCATCGAGAACGAGATACTGATGTTCCTGCGCAAAGCCTCTCAGCGGCGGACAGAAATATCCATAGATGAACCGCTCAACACTGACCACGACGGCAACGAACTTCTGCTGTCAGACATTCTCGGCACAGATGAAGATACTGTACACAAGGGCATTGAAAGCGAAGTAGAAAAGACCCTGCTGCGGCGCGAGATAGACAAGCTGGGCGAGCGCGAACGCATGATAATGGAGATGCGCTTCGGGCTGAACGGCAGGCATGAGATGACCCAGAAAGAAGTCGCGCAGACTGTGGGCATATCCCAGTCATACATATCACGCCTTGAAAAGAAAACACTTAAAGCCATAAGAGCAAATCTCGAAAAGATCTGCTGAGAACTATAGCAATCCAACTGTTTAAATTCACAAAATCCAGTCGCAAAAGCTAGGATTTATGGGTTTTGTGACTGGATTTTGTCTGAATTTTAAGGCGGATTGCTATAAATACCCCCACCAAAAAGGACACTTCCGCATCGTGCAGAAGTGTCCTTGTTTTATCTGAGGTCGTCTAGTTCCAGCAGTCTTTCCTCAAGGCGCTTGCAGATCGTCTTGAGTGCTTTGATACGGGCATACTTTTTGTCGTTGCCCTCAACTATCGTCCAGGGGGCGAAGTTTGTCGAGGTCAGTTCTACCATACGGTCAACTGCCTTTTCATACTCGTCCCACTTTTCACGGTTTCGCCAGTCCTCATCGGTTATTTTCCATTGCTTTGAGGGTGTGCTCTCACGCTCCTTGAAACGACGGTACTGCTCGTCCTTATCAATGTTTATCCAGAATTTTATCACCACAGCGCCCCATTCGGTCAGCTGGTATTCAAACTCATTGATCTCCTGATAAGCCATGTCCGCACGTTCCTGCGGGGTTATCTTTTCTATCGGCTCTACCATCACCCTGCCATACCATGTGCGGTCGAAAATGGTGAAGTGACCATCATTTTCCAACCTTGTCCAGAAGCGCCAGAGGTAGTGCCTTGCCAGTTCTGACGGCTCAGGTGCGGCTATGGGCTTAACTTCGTACCCGCGAGGGTCAAGTGCAGCTGCCACACGCTTGATGTTGCCGCCCTTGCCGCCTGCGTCCCAGCCCTCATATGCTATTATAACGGGTATCTTCTTCTGATAGCAGCGGTTTTGCAGTTCAAAAAGACGGGTCTGGTACTTCTCCAGCTTGGCGGCATACTCTTCATCTGTCAGCGACTTGTCCATATCGACCTCAGACAGCTTCTTCGGCTTTGCCATCTTGAATTCGGGCTTAACATAGTCGATAACAGGAAATTCAGGCTTGTCAAAGAACTGCCTGCCCTCAGCTTTTGCTGCACATGCGCCCTTTATGGCATTGGTGACGGTCATCATTATCGAGAACTGCGCTGTTACCTTATCGTTGGCGGCAATTATGTGCCAGGGTGCGAACGCTGTGTTGGTGCGCATAAGTGTCTTGTCATAGCGCTTGAAAAATTTCTCGTAATTCTCATTGTTGATGATATCCTGCTCGTTGACGCGCCAGCGGGTTATCTCGGAAGCTGACAGCTTTTGCAGACGCTTAGCCTGCTCGTCCTTTGTGATATGCAGGAAAAATTTTATGATAAGATAGCCGTCATCAGCCAGTTGGCGTTCAAAGGTGTTGATGTCCTCAATACGTGCCTTGTACTCCGACTTGCTTATCTCCTCAAACATATAGGCATTTACGGTATCTCTGTACCAGCTGCCGTCAAGTATCAGAAATTCGCCCTGCTTCGGGAGCCTTTGCCAGAAGCGATGAAGCCAGGGTTTGCGCAGTTCCACAACATTCGGCGTGCGTATCGACTCAACATTGTAAAATCGAGGATCCATATACTTTATCAGCTTAGCTATCTGTGAACCCTTGCCCGCTGCTGACCAGCCGTCAATGGTTATTATAACAGGTATCTTGTTCGCCTTTGCAGCATTTGCGAGGTCTATCAGTTCGCTGCGCATAGCGGTCAGTTCGTCAATAGCATCGGCTTTTTTGGTCTTGCGTTGTTCTATCGTTTCAAGCATATTATTTGGCTCCTTTATCATATTATCAATTGTTTATTGGTCTGTCATCGGGAAATTTCCAGCCGCCGCGCCTGCCGATAAAATCGTTTTGCATGCCCTCGAACTTCCCTGTCAGCTGATGACAGCTTTGCCGGCAATCTGTTTATCTTCTCGCTGTCAGCGGCAGGTACTCTGCCCTTTCTGACATTATCAGCCCCTACACTGTGTTCCGATATCTTTACAAGTTCGTCTATCAAAGTCTTGTAAAGTTCTGCCGCTTTATCCATTGAAGATCCCCATTTCATATACTTATATTATAAACAAATTTTTCGCTAAAGTATATTGACATTTTGTATAAAAATAACCGTTAAGATTTGTTAATATAGAGTTAATAAAACTCCTGCCGCCCTTTCCAAATTGCCCTTGACAATCAGCCTAAAAAGCTGTATAATAATAGGGTATGTAAGAATAATGGGTCTATTCCCGAACGGAGGAAGTTAAATGAACAGAACATACATAAAGGACGTGAAAGCAAATCTTGGCGAAACCATCAAGGTCCAGGGCTTTGTAGAGAATTTCCGCAACAGCCGCGCTATGGCTTTCATCGTTGTAAAGGACATAACAGGCAAATTGCAGGTAACTGTTGAAAAGGAGAAGCATCCTGAGCTTAATGAAAAGCTGGATATGCTGACAGGCGATTCGGTAGTTACCATAATCGGTCAGGTAATGGAGAACGATTATGTAAAGCTGGGCGGTCTGGAAATGATACCTGAGGACATCATCTGTGAGAGCATCGCTGATGCCCTGCCCATCGCCCGCAAGGAGATACCTGCAACCAAAAAGAAAAAGGCTGTTGAGCGTTCCAGTATCGACCAGCGTATCGACTACCGCTGGATAGACCTGAGAACTGACGAGAACCAGCTGATGTTTAAGGTGCAGACTTGCTTTGTAAATGCAATGCGCAATTTCCTGCTTGGTCAGAATTTCATCGAGATACACACACCTAAGCTGATAGGTGCCGCAAGCGAGAGTGGTTCCAGCGTATTTGAGGTAGAGTATTTTGACAGAAAGGCTTATCTGGCACAGTCACCGCAGTTCTACAAGCAGATGGCTATGGCAAGCGGCTTTGAGCGCATCTTTGAGGTAGGACCTGTTTTCAGAGCCGAGAAGAGCTACACCAGCAAGCACACCACCGAGTTCACAGGCTTCGACCTTGAATTCAGCTATATCGAGAGTTTCAAAGACGTTATGGCTATGGAAGAGCAGCTGCTCAAAGCCGGTCTGACTGCTGTTAAGGAGCAGTACGGCGAGCAGATCAAGGAACTGTTCGGTCAGGAGGTCATCGTTCCGGAAACTCCTTTCCCTGTTGTAAAGCTGGCTGATCTGTACAAGGCACTTGAAGAAGAGTACGGCTACACTGTTCCGGAAGAGGAAAAGGGCGACCTCACTACCGATGCTGAAAAACTCAGCTACGAGTGGGTCAAGAAGCACTATAACCACGAGTTCCTGTTCATCACAGACTATGATGCTGAAAAGAGAGCATTCTACCACATGCGCGACGAAAACGGCGTACCTATGGGTTACGACCTGATCTGGAGAGGTGTTGAGATCACCACAGGCGCACAGAGAGAGCACAGATATGAAGTTCTGAAAAAGCAGGCGCAGGAGAAGGGGCTGGACGAAGATGTTAAGTTCTATCTTGAATTCTTCAAGTATGGCTGTCCTCCTCACGGCGGTTTCGGTCTGGGTGTTGACAGACTTACAATGCTGCTGACTGGTCTGCACATCAAGGAAGCTATGTTCATATTCAGAGGTCCTAACAGACTCAATCCATAGTATTACAGATATAAAAAAGGCTCGGTCAAGTACCGAGCCTTTTGTTATTCGGTCATGTTCATCGTAACAGCCGCCTGAGGAAAATTCTCCAGCGCGAATTTTTGCATCTCACGCCTGCCCTCGATATGCGTGCTGTGGATATTTATGTGCTTAGGATTTTTTCCGTTGACTTTGAGCCACTGCAATATCTCCAGACCTGTATGACCGTCACCAAGATCAAAATCAAGGCTGACAAAATCAAAATCACCGAAGATGCTGTAGTAAAGCAGACAGTCATCATAGTTTCTCACGCATTCAAAGCCCTTTTCGGGAAATGTGCGAAGATCATCGACAAACAGCTTAAGTCCCATATCGATCCCCCTATCAGGGAAATTATATCATACAAGCAAGCTGTTTGTCAAGTTACTGCAAATCTTTAAAATCCGCCATCTCTCCAGCCGCCCATGCCGCCGTTTCCGTCGTGCATACCGCCGCCGAAACCGCCCATTCCTCCTGTGCTGTTGGAAGTTATCACGCTGTCAAGTGTGATAGTTTCGCTCTCGTCACCTGCACTGACAGTGTAACTCTCACCCTGAACAAATTCGGGACAGGAGAAGATAACACCCTGCCATGTCTTGGGGTTTGTGAAAGTCAGCAGAACGTTTCCGTCACTGTCGGTCACAGTGAACTCAGTGTCGGCAGGGAAAGACTGTGTGAAATCGTGGCAGACCGCGCACTGGGTAGTGCCATCTTCTTCAAACATCTCCTCCATGCCTATCGCGCCACTGGCAATTATGGTACCGCCTGTGATGCTTGCTGATCCGTTGTGGTCTACCGAACCGTTACCGCTGTTCTCAGGACCGCTCACATAGATCAGTCCGCCCTCAATAATGAGGTCACCGTTGGAATCAAGACCGTCACCGCCCGAATCAACATTGAGCGTACCGCCTGTTATTTTCAGGAAAACTCCTTCCTGCGCTGCAAAAGCATCTCTGCCCATACGCATGTCGGAACCTGTGTCACTGCCGCCTGCGCAGTTGATACCGTCATCGCGTGAAGTAACGCTGATTTCACCGCCGCTGATAGTGACAGTCATTCCCTCTATGCCCTCATAGCTTTTGGAAATGTCTATCTTGCCGCCGTCAATGACAAGGTCACCGCCTACATGTATTCCATCATCGCCTGAACTAGCCGTGACACTGCCGCCGCTTATGTGTGCCGCACCATCACAGTGCAGTGCATCATCAGCTGAATCAATTGTAAAAGTTCCGTCCTCAATGACGATATTTCCGCCTGCTTTCAGCGCTTTTGCCGATGTGCCTGTGCTTTCAGTGCTGACAGTTTCATCTGACAGAAAGGATACCTCAAAACCACCGTCACTGCTCACGGGTTTCATATCGCCCATGTCACCCATATCAGGGGGAGTTCCCATCTCACCGCCGCCGAAACCATCAGGTGGTGTACCCATATCTCCGCCGTCAAAGCCATCGGGAGGAGTACCCATATCTCCGTCAAAATTGGCGAAGTCATCGGGTCTGCCGCCGCCAAAACCGCCGTTTTCACCGCGTCTGCCGCCTTTACCGAAGCCATTCTGCCAGTCGCCGTTAGGACTGCCGTCAGCTTTCACAGAAGCATTTTCGCTTCCGCCGCCTGTGGTTATATCAAAATTGCCGCCTGAAAATTGCAGGTCGGTCTTAGCGAAGAAAGCATCTCCGCCGGCGTTTACTTTGAAACTGCCGCCTGTTATGCTGACTATTCCCTTGCCATCTTCTTCGCTGTTTGTTGACTTTACAGCGTCAGTGCCTGATGTCAGGTCAAATACGCCCGCACTTATCTTGACACTGTCTTTACCCACAAGTGCCGAACTTGCGGATGTGACAGTCACATTGCCGCCTGTTATGACAAGGTCATCTTTTGACACTATACCGTGTTTGTAATTTGCGTTGACAGTCAGCGAACCGTCACCGTTTATAGTCAGATCTGACTTTGAGAATACTGCCCCATCAGTGTTCTCACCATCATCAAGGGCATAACTTGCACCATCAGTCAGTGAATTTACAGTACCGCTCTCCAGCAGCATGAATACTTTGTCAGCCGACTTTACAAGCACAGGTGCATTGTCAGCGCAAGTCAGACTTAGTTCGTTCAGGACCAGCTTTATCTTGGCGGTGTCAGCTGCTTCAACTATTATCCTGCCGTTTGAACAGCTTCCGCTGAGCACGTAAGTGCCATCTTCTGTTATGGTGACTGTTGTACCATCTGCACTTACACCTGTTCCGGAAACATCTGCTCCGTCATCACTGAATATCACAGCCGCCGAATCAGACTCTTCGTATCCCACCTCGATGTCATCTGCTTCGATGCCTGCTTCCGCCGCAGTCACCACAGCTGCGCTCTCTGCATTGTTCTTGTCAGATACTTTGCTGCCTGTTTCAGCGCAGCCTGCCATGCTTATGACTGCTATCGCTGCTGCGAAAGCTGCAAACCTTTTCATACTATCCTTTTTCATGGAATTTCCTCCGTTCCATTAATTTATTAAATCATTTACCCTACATTTTTATACAGCAACACTCACCTGCGATAATACTCTGTCAGGTGAGTGTTTAGTTACATATTTATGAATTAGAGCTGCTTTTCCATATCAGGCATTTTTCTTGCCACGAGTATCTCCAGATTGCCGTTGCGTACTCTCAGTTCATCAATGAACGCTTTCTCATTGACACCCTTTTTGAGAGTGATGTCATATCTCAGCTTGAAAAGGCTGCCCATATTAGTGGTCTTGACCTGTTCCAGCTTTGCCTTAGTTGTGAACTTATCGAATATATCGTCGAATACTTCGCTGTAATCAAGGCTCTCAGGAATGGTTATCATCAGTGACTTCTCATTCTCAGCGCTTTCACCGAGTGGAAGTATCATGTAAACTATATTGCCGGCAATAACTATCACTGTAAAGAGAGCTGCCAGCACCAGATGATTCGTGCCTGTTGCCAGACCTACTGCCATTGAAAGGAATATCGCAAGTATATCCTTTGCATTGCCCGGCATCGAACGGAAACGTACTAAGCTGAACGCACCTGCCACAGCAACACCTGTTCCGAGATTGCCGTTGACCAGCATGATTATCACCTGTACTATCACAGGCAGAAGTGCCAGTGTAGTCGCAAAACTCTTGCTCTTGCCCTGCTTAAAGCAGAAGCCGAATGCTATAGCCGCGCCAACCAGGAGCGAAACGACAGAGCAGATAAAAAACGTCGAATTATTGATTGTAGATGTTCCCACAGATGAAGTGAGATCGAGAGAAAATGTTTGAAAATTGTTAAGCACAGTCATTCACCTTTCCTTTACTGTTTAAGTTGTCAAGTTTAAGATATTCATTCTGGTCGAGGGCTTCGCTGAAAACCCGCTTATAGGCTTCACCGTATTTTGAGAAGCTGGCGGGATAGATCTTAAGATCGTCTAACAGGTGACTCAGCCAAAGTGGCATAACACCGGGTATCTTGATCTCCATGATCCTTGTGTGTGGGTCGAGCAGTTTGTCGCCCCACACACCTTTCTCCAGTCGTACCTCTTCCTCACGGTATGTAATGTTGCTGTCGAAGGTTATGCGAAGATCCGGGTTGCCGATACCTGCATAAGCTATCCTGTCATAGCTTAAGTACATCGCAGGCGCAATGTCTTTGTAGAAATGCAGGAAATAGTCTATCTCCTTTTCGATCTGCGGGTTCTTACCGGGCATCACGCCGAAATTAACGAACTCGTAGCTGTCTATCAGCGACATATCAACGCGCCTTTTGTAGACAACGCCTTTGTACTTCTTTTTAAGTTCAACAAAGACCTTACTGTCTTTATTAGGTACGCCGTAGCTTCTTATACGGAGTTTTTCCTTATATACGGGCTTTTCCATAGAAGTTCTTATCAATTGATGATCGGGTGTGTCGTAATAGATATTGCAGATGGTAGTCAGTCCGTAGTTATCTGCTGCGGCTTTGCCTGCCATGAACCTTACCAGTTCTTCCTGCTGCTCGTCAGTGACGATATATTTCTTCTCGACACGCTTGAAGATCTCTTGAATAGCTGCCATAAATATCAGTCCTTTCGTTTTGGTTTTTTTCAGGTTCGCTTCCCTTCTATGATTATAAGTATAAGCCCTCGACCTTAAACTTAACTTAACATTGAGTGAAACTTTTGAAAAAATCATAATATAATTTTCGGGCGTAAAAAAACCCGAATTTTAAGTCTTTTAGCTTACTGTCGTTACTTATGCGACAGTAGTTCTAAACGTTTTTCGGACACAGGAAAGTGTCTTTCAGTTATTAATTTAAGTTTGGTTTTAGTTAGTGTTTAAACAAACATCAGCGCAGTCGCCTTATCATTTATAAAGCCACCGCGCCGATATCCGTTTTCTGCCGTCATACCATCTTAAGTTTTGCCCTGAAAATGATCCTGCCGTTCTCAGTTTTGCAATCTATCTTGCCCTTATGTGCATCAACAGTAGCTTTCGCTACCGAAAGCCCGATGCCGTAGCCTGTCTTTTTCTCGCCGTCATCTCTCTTGCGTGAACTGTCTGCCCTGTAAAATCGGTCAAACAAGCGTTCAGGGTGTGATGGCGGTTCTTTGCAGTCGTTCTCTACCGATATCACTGCATGCCGTCCACTCCCCGACTTTGTAAGCACAGCCTTTATCGAACCGTCCTTGTCGCAATATTTAACGGCATTCTCAGTAAGTATCGAAACCAGTTGTCTTAGTGCACCTTCATCACCGTTTACACGGATACCCTCCTGCGCCTCTATCTCAAGGCTCAGACCCTTGTTCGCCGCAAGAGTCTTGAAAGGCTCTGCGATATCGATGAAAGCATCAGTAAGGCTGAACTCCTCAAAAGTCAGCTTGACCGCCTCTTCGTCCATGCGTGCCAGCTTAAGGAGGTTGGCAATGAGTCCGTTCAGCCGTTCTATCTGGTTTTTGATGCTCTCAGTCCACTCACTGGGTTCGCTTATCATTTCAATGACTTCTGTGTTAGCCGATATGATCGCCAGCGGAGTTTTTATCTCATGCCCCGCATCTGTTATAAACATGCGCTGTTTCTCATAGTTATCGATGAACGGCTTGACAGCCATTTTTGAAAATACCATTATCAGCACACATATCAGCATCCAGCCACCCAGCGATATCGCCGCAGATACCAGTATAAAGTTCTGCTTGGTCTGTATACCGTCACGGCAATCAAGGAATATGTACAATACACCGCCGTCAGCGGTATCCTTGACTGCATATCTGTAATTGTCTGCAAAGCCCGAAGTCTTTTTCTCGGCATTTACCTGTTCTGCATATTCAAGCGCTTCATAACTGGATACAGCCGCTATATGGCCGGTGTTGACCCTTACAGGCTTCAGGTCACGGTCATACCGCACATAGAAATATCTGGTCTGGTAGCGTGTTTCTTCGTTGAGTTTTAAACCAAAGCTGTCGTTACGTTTCATATCCTGATTCGGCGATGGCGGCGGTGCATTCTGACCAGCAGAATTATTCACATCACCGTATCGGTTATCAGGCTTGATGCTTTTCTGTTCTCTGCGCATAAAATCAGGAAAATCGCCGTCATTTTCGCAGAGTATCTGCATTATCTGCGTTTCACGCTTGTTTATCTGCCTTATATTTATGGCATTTATAGACCCTACGACTACCAGTTCAACTATCAGCACGCTCAGCGCGGCTATCAGTATAAACCTGCGCTGAAGCCGCTTTATCATTCCCTTACCTCCAGCGTGTAGCCTACACCTCTGCTGGCTTTTATCTCGATATCAGCCTTGACCGCAGTCAGCTTTTTGCGTATATAGGATATATAAACCCACACCACGCTTATTTCAGCCTCAGCATCAAAGCCCCATATCTTCTCCATAAGGCGTTCGGTAGATATCAGCACATTTCGGTTGAGCATAAGCATCTCCAGCACCTGGAATTCCTTGTTGCCCAGTTTCTGTTCACCGCCCTCAGGAGTCGATATGACGAACCTCTCCCTGTCAAGGGTGACATTCCCGACTTTAAGAGAGTTCGGTGCAAATTCAGTCTTGCGTCTTGTCATAGCCCTGATACGAGCCAGCAATTCGCCCATAGCAAAAGGTTTGGTCAGATAATCATCAGCGCCGCTGTCAAGACCTGTTATCCTGTCCTCCACCTGCGACTTTGCAGTCAGCAGTAATACAGGGGTCTGTATGCCCTTGTCACGTATACGCTTAAGAACAGTTATGCCGTCCATACCGGGCATCATTATGTCCAGTATTATACCGTCATACTCAGCACCGATGATGTAATCATAAGCGTCAAGCCCATCATACACGGCATCAACAGAATAGTTGTTATGTTTGAGAACAGCGACCAATGCGTTTGAAAGTTCCTTTTCGTCTTCTGCCAGCAATAATCTCATGTGGGTCCACTCCTTATTGATGTATTTTTCGCCACAGCAGATAATCTCCGCTGTAACACTGCTGTACCCTATCATATCGTATCAGATACAGCTTAAATATAGTTTAAATCACACGACATGACTTAGCTGACCACATCTGCTGCAAAAGCATAATTACGGTCATCCCCAATTAAATAAGTCTATGTCATTTACATAATTATATCATACTCAAACGCATTTTACAAGGCAGATATGATAATTATTTAAAACACATTCCATAAAATTACTGAACTATCCCCGCATCACCTCCTGAAATTATTTGCACAACCTCCTCTATTATAGCATATATCAAGTCTGCCAGCAAGGATAATATAGCAATATATATTAAAATCACGACATAAAATTACCAAAAATTGCCGACCGTCTTCGCAGACGATCGGCAATCTATAGCAATCCAACTTTTTAAATTCACAAAATCCAGTCGCAAAAGCTGGGATTTATGGGTTTTGTGACTGGATTTTGTCTGAATTTTAAGGCGGATTGCTATATATTACTTTTGATCAAACTCTTTCGACCTTCATAAGGTTTGTGGTGCCGCTTATACCCAGAGGTACGCCGGCAGTGACAACTACAAGGTCGCCCTCTTTCAGGTAGCCCTTTTCAAGCGCAACTTTTATTGCGCGGGAGATAAGTTCATCAGTATTGTCCATCTCTTCTACAAGACCGGGAAGAACGCCCCATGACATATTCATCTGATGACAGGTCACCGTATCGGTGGTCAGACCGATTATCGGGCAGTCAGGTCTGTACTTTGAGAGTATGCGCGCAGTTGCACCGCTCTTGGTAACAGTCAGCACAGCCGATGCCTTAAGGTCATGTGCAGTGGTGACAGTCGCGTGGCAGATAGCATCTGTTATGCTGGGATGATCCACATTGTCACGCTTCTGGAAGCGGCGCACATAGTCGATATCGCCCTCAGTAGTTTCAGCTATGAGGCTCATGGTCTTTACAACATCAACAGGGTATTTGCCCGCAGCAGTTTCGCCCGAAAGCATTATAGCAGATGTGCCGTCATAGATAGCGTTTGCAACATCAGTGATCTCGGCTCTTGTGGGGCGTGGATTGGTTATCATAGACTCCAGCATCTGAGTCGCAGTGATGACCTGCTTGCCTGCATTATAAGCCTTATGTATCAGCTCTTTCTGTATGGCAGGTATCTTCTCGAAAGGTATCTCAACACCCATGTCGCCGCGCGCTACCATTATGCCGTCAGCAACTTCAAGTATCTCGTCTATATTCTCAACGCCCTCAGCATTCTCGATCTTTGCAATTATGCGCGGGTTGAACCAGCCAAGACTCTGAGTGAATTTCCTCAGATAGGTAACATCTGCACCTGTTCTTACAAAAGAAGCCGCAATGAAATCAAAGCCCATCTTAGCACCGAAAGCGAGGTCAGCCATATCTGCATCGGAGATGTAAGGCATTGACAGCTTGACACCCGGAACATTGATACCCTTATGGTCTGATACCACGCCGCCGTGTACAACTTCGCACTGGATATCTGTGGAGTCTATCTTGACAGCCTTAAGTTCGATGACACCATCGTTTATAAGGATACGTGTACCTGTGGAGATATCCTTAGGCAGTCTTGGGAAAGTGATGGAGCAGATGCTCTCATCACCCTCAACATCTCTTGTGGTCAATGTGAAAGTGTCGCCGTCCTTTATGGTGACAGGCTTGTGATCCTTGAAATTTTTCAGTCTTATCTCAGGACCCTTTGTATCCATCAGTGTCGCAATGTTCAGACCCATCTCATCACGCAGACGTGTGATGGTCTCAAAGCGCTTCTGATGTGTTTCATGTTCGGAATGGGAGAAATTGAAGCGTGCAACATCCATTCCGTTTTTCATCATGTCACGCAGTACGTTCTCATCATCGGTAGCAGGACCAATGGTGCAGACGATTTTTGTTTTACGCATATAAAACAACTCCTAATATAAACAATTCAGTCAGCAGATATACACGCCATGTATAAAACGGAGTTCCATCAGACAAGGTCAGGTCATCGCGAAAGTAAACCTCAGCTTACATACAAAAACTGAAAAGCCCGAAAAAACAGCAAGTCGGCGCCAAAATAGTTGACCGTAAAAAAACAATATTTGTTTTTATTATACTACTATGACAAATATTTGTCAAGCACATTTCGGACAAAATATCATTTACATGACATTTAATGGATAGTTCATAACATTTCATAAAAAGGGCTTGACAAATAAAACAAAAAATGACATAATATAAATTAGAAAAATGGAAATTGACACAAATTTTCTAATAGGGGGTTTTTTATGGATATGAAAAAAATCGGCAGACAGATGAGTTTGATGATGGGGGTCACGCTAAGTCTTGTGCTGTCATTCGTTGGGGTATTTACATCGGGTCAGTTCACTTTGCCCGCATTTATAATGAGTTTTCTTGAAAGCCAATGCCATTAAGCCAACATTCAAAATATATTTCGCATTCGTTCACAAAATATCTATTGACAAATCTCCGAAAATCTGCGGTTTCATTGCCCACAGGGCAATGAAACCCTTTGAAATAGGT
>Ga0129310_1000791_pt1 | contig 33568 bp, 28 predicted proteins | sample Go1ome_2_FD_94433 | JGI IMG/M metagenome (GOLD analysis project Ga0129310, IMG submission 94433) | Western lowland gorrila individual fecal microbial communities from Wisconsin, USA - Go1022A metagenome | ecosystem: Host-associated > Mammals > Digestive system > Large intestine > Fecal | place... | reverse complement strand
GGCCTTCCGTGCTCAACTCAGGGGCGTGTCAGATCTGCCATTCTTCATGTTCAGACTATGCAGGCTCTTCGGATAGCCCCCCCCCACGGAAGTTTACAGGTGAGCCGATAATTTCGTATATTTATGCAATAATGTTATTTGTGATGAAATTGAAGAAAATATACGAAACAGACCCTTATCTGGAACCATTCAAAGACGCTATCGAGGCGAGGCATTCAAGGATCCTTTCCGCAAAGGCGAAAATCGTAGGCTCCAGCACCGGCCGGCTTGCCGAGTCCGTGAACAATCATCTCTATTACGGCCTCCACAAGGAGGAAGATGGTTCGTGGGTCATCCGCGAATGGGCTCCTAACGCTTCCAGGATTTATTTGATCGGAGATTTCAATAACTGGAAGAGAACCGGGGCTTATGAACTGAAGCCTGTCGGCAATGGGAACTGGGAACTCCGCCTGGGTGGAATGTTCCTCAGTCATGGGGAACTTTACAAGTTATTCATAGAATGGCCTGGGGGAGGAGGAGAAAGGATTCCTGCCTACTGCACCCGTCTCGTCCAGGATCCGGAGACCAAGGTCTTCTGTGCCCAGGTCTGGGATCCCGCGGAACGATATTCATGGAAACATGACAAGGGATTCCGGCGTCCGCATCCGCTGATCTACGAGTGCCACATCGGTATGAGCTCTGAAGAGCCGAAGGTGGCTTCTTTCAGTGAATTCCGCCAGAATGTACTGCCGAGGGTGAAGAAGCTTGGCTACGACACCATCCAGATAATGGCCCTTCAGGAGCATCCTTATTATGGGTCCTTCGGTTATCAAGTCTCCAATTTCTTCGCCCTGAGTTCCCGTTTCGGGACTCCGGAAGAATTTAAGGAACTGGTAGACACAGCCCATGGGATGGGAATAGCGGTGGTGATGGATATCGTCCATTCACACAGTGTGGACAATGAGGCGGAAGGTCTCAGCCTTTTCGACGGAAGGGACGACTTGTACTTCTACAAGGGTCCGCAGGGACACCATCCGGCATGGGGCTCGAGGTGTTTTGACTACGGGAAAGATGAGGTGGTCCGTTTCCTGTTGTCCAACTGCAAGTTCTGGATGGAGGAATACCATCTCGACGGTTTTCGTTTCGACGGCGTCACCAGCATGATTTACTGGGACCATGGCCTTGGTAAAGATTTCGGTGACTATGCCTTGTACTTCGACCAGGGGGTGGATGAGAATGCAATTACTTATCTCGGACTGGCCAACATGCTCATCAAGGAGATCAACCCCTTTGCAATCACAATAGCCGAAGACGTGAGCGGAATGGCCGGCCTTGCCGCCCCTTTCGCTTCCGGCGGAGTTGGTTTCGATTTCAGGATGGCCATGGGGATCGCCGACCATTGGATCAAATGGATCAAGGAAAGGGCTGACGAGCAGTGGAGTCCGGGGGAGATCTGGTACGAGCTTACCAACAAGCGCGCTGATGAAAAGACCATCAGCTATGCTGAGTGCCATGACCAGGCACTGGTAGGAGACAAGACTATCATCTTCCGCCTCATCGATAAGGAGATGTATTTTTCGATGAACAAGGACTCCAAAAACCTTCTGGTAGACAGGGGAATAGCCCTACACAAACTGATCAGGCTGGCTACTGTCGGCACCGCCGGGGACGGGTATCTCAATTTCATGGGCAATGAGTTCGGCCATCCGGAATGGATAGACTTTCCCCGAGCAGGCAATGGGTGGAGTTTCGAGCATGCCAGGAGACTTTGGTCCCTTGCTGACAACGGCTTCCTCAGATATGGCTGCCTTCAGGCCTTCGATGCGGAAATGATTCATCTTGTCAAACGTTACGGCATACTGGGTTCGCGCCCTTTCCTGCTTAGGGCCGACGAGGAGAAGAAAATCTTGATATTTGGGCGCAAAAACCTTATCTTTGCCTTGAATTTCAATCCGGTAGACTCTTTTACCAATTATGGCTTCGAGGCCCCTGCCGGAAAGTATGTTAAAGTGCTCGATTCCGATGCAGTTGAGTTTGACGGCTTCTCCCGCATGGAAAGCGATGGAGAGCATTTTACCGTAGATGGTGAACTGCGTCTCTACCTCCCCAGCAGGTGTGCATTGGTACTTATCGGCGAATAATAGATTGAACGAATATATGGCTTTTCTGAAATTCAACAAGTCCGAGCTGGTGAACCTCTCATATTCCCTTAAGAGGGAGATCATCAGCGCCAACAAGACCGGAGCCTATTGCAACACTTCCATAGTGACTTGCAACACCAGGCGTTACCATGGCCTCCTGGCCGTGCCGGTAGACAATTTCGGAGGGAAGAAGCACCTTCTGCTTTCCTCCATGGACGAGAGCCTTATCCTGGGCGGAAAGCAGTTCAACCTTGGCATCCATTGCTACGGTGACATCTACGAGCCCAGGGGACACAAGTACATCATTGATTTCGAAGCGGATCCAGTTCCTAAGATTACTTACAGGATCGGAGGTACCATATTCACGAAAACCATCATGCTTGTCCCCGATGCCGACCAGGTAATGGTCAAGTATGAGATGGTCAGTTCCCCTGCGAAGGAGCGTCTGCTTCTCACGCCGTTCCTTGCTTTCCGCGACATCCATGCCCTGACAAGGGAGAATCCCGATGCAAGGACGGAAGGTTGGGAAGTCAAGGGGGGCATGGCATGGAAACTTTATGAGGGTTTTCCTGACTTGAACCTCCAGTTCAACACCAAGGATGTAAGGTTTGTCCAGACTCCGTGTTGGTACAAGGGAGTTACCTACTCAGACGAGTACAGGCGTGGTTTCGACTGCATGGAGGACCTGTATGTTCCGGGTCATTTCGAGGCAGAGATGAAGGAAGGTGAATCAATCTTATTCTCAGCCTCCGTGTCAGAGATGAATCCCTCCGGGCTCAGGCGCCGTTTCGACTCCCTTCTGACCAAGATCCCGCCTGTTACATCTTTCCATGACCAGCTTGTGCGTTGTGCGGATCTGCTGATCCAGAACAGGGGAGGCCGCAAGCAGATCACAGCTGGTTTCTCCTGGATGTACACCGGCCTGCTCCGTGAGTCGATCATGGCAGCTCCCGGCCTGACTCTCTGCGCCACCGGCGACAAGGCCTCTTTCGAAGCCGTAATAGACAACCTGATCGCCGATGAGCCGGAAAGGCTTTTCCACAGGACCACCCAGGTTGAGGCTCCTCTGAGACTAGCGGGAGCCCTGAAGCAGTACATTGACTTCGGCGGCGACGGAAAGGCTGTCTGGAAAAAGTACGGTCCGACCTTGAAGGGCATCCTGGAAAGCTACCTGCCCGGAAGAAGGGCAGAGGTGGCCATGCAACCCAACGGTCTGCTCTGGGCACAGATGGAAGGATGGGCACTGTCCTGGATGAATGCCTACATCGACGGTCGTCCGGTTACAGAAAGGGCTGGTTATCAAGTAGAGACCAATTCTTTCTGGTACCATTCGATCTCCATTACACTCGACATGGAGAAAAGATATGGCGGAGGCAAGGATAAGGAGTTCATCGAGAGATGGACCGGAATCCGTAACCTTGTCAAGGAGAACTTCCAGCCTGTGTTCTGGAATCCCAGGGCGGGGTACCTCGCTGACTATGTAGATAATTCCGGTCAGCACATGGAGGTCCGGCCGAACATGCTCTATGCCCTTGTGGAAGAGGACATGCCGGTCGATCCCGAGGTGGCGAGTTCGGTTCTTCATGTTATTGACAACGAGCTGGTGACCAGGAGAGGTATCCGTACGCTTTCGCCCCGCAGCATCGACTACAAGGGAGTCTACGAGGGTACCCAGCACGAAAGGGACCTTGCCTACCATGGAGGCAGTACAAGGGTTTTCCTCCTGGCACCCTATATCTGGGTGAGTTTCCGCATGAAGGGGGCATCTTTCATAAAGAAGGCAGAATGGCTTGTGGAAGGTTTCTACGAGGATCTCAACAAGCATGGCGTGGGTGCATTCTCCGAACTTTACGACGGAGACCCGCCTCATGAGCCTCACGGAGCCATTTCATCGGCCCTCAGTACTTCCGCCCTGTTGATAGTGGACTACATGATTGCAAAATACAAGGAGGATCAGAAATGAGAGTCTTGATGTTCGGATGGGAGTTTCCTCCCCACATCGCAGGCGGTCTTGGAACTGCTTGCTATGGCATCGTCAAGGGCCTTGCAGAAAACGGGGTCCAGACCATATTCGTGATGCCTTCGGCTTCAGGCGATGAGGACGGCAGTGTCGCTACCATCATCAACGCCAGCGACGTCCCCGTGGTCTCCACGAGTTCTTCTGTCGATGATTTCGTGAATATGGTAAAGTTCATGAAGGTCGGGACGAACATGATCCCTTACGTGGATCCTGAGCAGTTCCATGAGATGGTGGAAGCTGAAAAGAGGCTTCGCGAAGAGTCGACGGAAAAGCATGTAGGTGAAAAGTTCCGTTTCTCAGGGAAGTATGGTTCCAACCTCATGGAAGAGGTAGCGCGTTATGCTATGGTAGGTGGTACCATAGCCATGGAGCACAAGGACGAGTTCGACCTCATCCATGCCCATGACTGGCTGACCTATCTGGCAGGAATAGCTGCGAAGGAACTTACCGGCAAACCTCTTGTGGTCCATGTCCATGCCACCTCTTTCGACCGAGGGACCGAGGACATGATCGACACCCGGGTCTTCGACATAGAGAAGAGGGGAATGGAGGCAGCGGACAAAGTCATTGCAGTCAGCGACCTGACCCGCAACATAGTCATCAACAAGTACGGAATCTCCCCTGACAAGGTTGTGACCGTACACAATGCCGTGGATTTCAGCGGAAGGGAGAACCTGCAGGTAGAGAGGGGACTGAAAGACAAGGTCGTCACCTTCCTCGGGAGGATCACATTCCAGAAGGGACCTGAATATTTCATCGAAGCGGCTGCCAAGGTCTTGAAGAGGACCGACCACGTCCATTTCGTCATGGCTGGCAGCGGAGACATGATGAATCGTTGCATCCGCCATGCTGCCCGCCTGGGCATTTCGGACCGTTTCCATTTCACCGGTTTCCTGCGTGGCACCGATGTACAGAAGATGTTCGCGTTGTCCGACGTGTACATCATGCCGTCCGTCTCCGAGCCTTTCGGTATTTCTCCCCTCGAGGCCATGAGAAGCAATGTCCCTTCGATCATTTCCAACCAGAGCGGAGCTGCTGAAGTCCTCAAGTATGCATTCAAGGTTGATTTCTGGGATGTCGACGCGATGGCGGACGACATCTACGCCCTGCTCAAGTATCCAGCTCTTGCAGACTTTGCCGCAAAGGAAGGTTATGAAGAGGTCAATCGCCTCAAATGGAACCATGCTGCGGCGAAGATGAAGAAAGTCTATGAATCCGTCATAAAATAAAAAGCCATGAAAAAGAGCATCTGTTTGTATTTCCAAGTCCATCAGCCTACCAGGCTGAGACTGTACCGGTTCTTCGATATCGGCAAGGATTCCCATTACTACGATGACTTCACCAACAGGACCATCCTTCACAGGGTGGCACAAAGATGCTACCTTCCCATGAACAGGCTCCTGCTGGACCTTATCAAAAAACACGGAGGTGCCTTCAAGGTGACCTTCTCCATAACAGGCTCCGCCCTTGAACAATTCGACAGGTACGAACCTGAAGTGGTCGACTCTTTCAGGGAGCTCGCCGCCACGGGCAATGTCGAGTTCCTTGCCGAGACCTATTACCACTCCCTGTCTTCCCTTGCCAGCGAAGGTGAGTTCAAGCACCAGGTCGAAAAGCATGTCAAGACGATCGAGGACCATTTCGGAGTCACTCCGAAAGCCTTCCGCAACACGGAGATGATTTATTCCGACTCCATAGGAAGGATGGTATATTCCCTTGGTTTCAAGACCATGCTGACTGAAGGTGCCAAGCATATCCTTGGATGGAAGAGTCCTGACTATGTTTACACCGATCCCCTGGAGAATCGTCTCAAGCTTCTGCTGAGGAACTATTCACTGAGTGACGACATCGCTTTCCGGTTCTCCGACAGGGGTTGGGACAACTGGCCTCTGACTGGCGAGAAGTTCCTTTCCTGGCTCAAGGCTGCTGACGGAGACATCATCAATCTCTTCATGGACTACGAAACTTTCGGAGAGCATCAGAGGGAGTCTTCCGGTATCTTCGATTTCATGCGTTACCTTCCTGACGTGGTCCTGGGTGATGGTTCTTTCGAATTCACCACTCCTTCCGCCGCTACTCGCAAGTACAAGGCCATCGCAGAAATAGACGTGCCCGATCCGATCTCTTGGGCTGATGAAGAAAGGGACGTTACCGCCTGGCTTGGCAACGAGCTTCAGCAGGATGCTTTCAACAAGCTCTACGAGCAGTCTGAGAAGCTGGCCCTTCTGAATAATCCTGTCCTATGGGAAGAGTTCGGCCATCTCCAGGAGAGCGACCACCTCTATTACATGAGCACCAAGTTCTTCTCCGACGGGGAAGTGCACCGTTATTTCAACCCCTACAACACCCCCTACGAGGCATTCATCAACTACATGAATGCCCTCAGCGACTTCATCCTCAGGATTGATGATGCCGTCGCAACCTCCGGACAGGAACCTGTCCGTAAACCAGTAAAAAAGAAAAAGACTAAATGACAAAAGAACTGATCAATCCGGACTACTTGTTCGAAGTCAGCTGGGAAGTCTGCAACAAGGTTGGAGGCATCTACACAGTGATCGCAACTAAGTCCCTCTTTCTCAAGCAGCAACTCCACAAGCACCACATTCTGATCGGACCGGATGTCTGGATGGACACCGAAAGCAATCCGGATTTCATAGAAGATAATCACCTTTACACTCTATGGAAAGCCCAGGCCGCCTCTGAAGGAATCAGGGTACGGCTTGGAAGGTGGAATGTCCCTGGCAAGCCCATCGCAATCCTGGTGGACTTCAAACAGTACCTTACCAGGCAGGATGACATCCTGACCGAATACTGGAAGCGTTTCAGGGTGGATTCCATCACCGGCAACTGGGACTACAAGGAGAATGTCCTCTTCGGTTATGCTGCCGGCCATGTGATCGAGAGTTTCTACCGCTTCAACCTCAATGCTTCTGACAAGGTCGTGGCCCAGTTCCACGAGTGGCAGACCGGTTCCGGACTTCTTTATCTGAAGAGTACGGAGCTTCCTGTAGCAACGGTCTTCACCACCCATGCCACCGTGATGGGACGCTGCCTTGCAGGTAACAACCTGCCTCTCTATGACTCCATGGAGGTCTATGACGGGGACCAGAAGGCCCAGCAGTTCGGAGTGGTCGCCAGGCACTCTATCGAGAAGATCTCAGCGCAGAATGCCGATGCTTTCACTACTGTAAGCGAAATCACTGCCAGGGAATGCGAGCATTTCCTCGGTCGTCCTGTAGATGTGGTGACTCCCAATGGATTCGAGAACAGCTTTACACCTGCCACACCCGAACTCTTTGAAGAAAAGCGCAAGGCTGCAAGGGCGAGGCTGATAGAGGTCGCCGCCGCCATGTCCGGCGAATCGGTCTCGAAGGATGCCATCCTCATAGGAATAGGCGGACGCTATGAATATAGGAACAAGGGTATCGATGTTTTCATCGATGCTCTCAAGAAACTTTCCGACACCGATCCGGCAGGCCGTGACATCCAGGCCTTCATCATGATTCCTTCAGGCCACAACGGTGCCGACAAGGACTTGGTGGCAAAGCTGGCCGGAAACAAGTCAGACTACACTACCCAGACCTCTCATTACCTGATGGATCCCTGGTCGGATGTCATTACACGCCGTTTCAGGGAACTCGGCTTCAACAACTCAAAGGGCAGCCGTGTCAAGGTCTATTTCATCCCTTCCTACCTCAACGGCAACGACGGGGTTTTCAACAAGACCTACTATGACCTTCTGGTCGGTCTGGATCTCACCCTCTTCCCTTCATATTACGAGCCTTGGGGATACACCCCTCTGGAGAGCCTGGCGTTCAGGATTCCTTCCCTGACCACAAGTCTTTCCGGTTTCGGGAAATGGGTCCGTTCCCATTACGGAAAAGAGCATCCAGGAATCACGGTTCTTGAGAGGAACGATACCAATTATTTCCAAGTGGTCGACGGAGTGGTAGAGAGAGTGAAGGAAATAGCGGCCCTCGACGACGATGGCAGGAAGGCCATGATGGCCTCCGCGCAGGACATTTCCACCATTGCCCTCTGGGAGAACCAGATAAAGTATTACAAGGAAGCTTATTCAATAGCCCTGGGCAAGGTGGTGGCTTCCAAGGGGGCATTCCCCGATGAACTTAACAAAGACAGATCAATGGCTTACAACAAGATAGAAATCAATAACCCTGCATGGAAGAGCGTGATGGTGACCCGTCATCTTCCCGATGCAATCTCTGGACTCGAAACCCTTTCCAAGAACCTATGGTGGTGTTGGAACGAATCTGCCAAGTCCCTGTTCAAATCCATCGATTCAGATGTATGGCATGACACCAAACACAATCCTATGGCCCTTTTGGACATAGTGAGTCTCAAGAGGTTCAAGGCTCTTGCCAAGGACGAGGATTTCATGGGAAATTACAAGAGTGTGATGAACGAGTTCAATTCCTACATGGCTCTCAAGGCAGAGCGTACCGATCCCATAATCGGCTACTTCTGCATGGAGTACGGTCTCGACACATCACTCAAGATCTATTCCGGAGGCCTCGGAATCCTTGCCGGTGACTATCTCAAGGAGACGAGTGACATGAACGTCAACCTCGTCGCCGTCGGTTTCCTCTACAGGTACGGCTATTTCACCCAGGTCCTTACCGGCCAGGGAGAGCAGGTAGCCCAGTACGATGCCCAGGACTTCACCAAGATCCCGGCCGAACCTGTACTCGATTCCTCAGGCAACTGGATGACTGCCAGCGTGGCCTTCCCTGGAAGAAACATTACAGCCAGGATCTGGAAAGTTGCCGTGGGACGTACTGACCTGTACCTTCTTGACACCGACTATGAGGCCAACATTCCCGAAGACCGCCAGGTGACCTACCATCTTTACGGCGGTGACTGGGAGAATCGCCTTAAGCAGGAACTCCTTCTGGGTGTAGGTGGAATAAGGGCTCTCAGGAACCTCGGGATTAATCCTCAGATCTATCATTGCAATGAAGGACATGCTGCATTTACCGGCCTCGAGAGGTTGAGGGAACTGGTCCAGGAGGACAATCTTGATTTCGGAGAAGCAGTCGAGGTGGTAAAGGCTTCGTCCCTGTTCACTACCCACACGCCCGTTCCCGCCGGCCATGACTCCTTCGACGAAGGGTTGCTCAGGAAATACATCGGCCACTATCCCCAGAGACTCAAGGTCGACTGGGAGACCATGATGGCTTTGGGCAAACCGGACGGATCCGACCAGCATGAGAAGTTCAGCATGAGTTTCCTTGCATCCAGCCTCTCCCAGAATGTCAACGGAGTCTCCTGGCTGCATGGCGAGGTGAGCAAGGATATCTTCAACAGGATGTATCCTGGTTACCTTCCCGAGGAACTGTTCATCAGCTATGTCACCAACGGAGTCCACTATCCTACATGGACTGCTGCCGAGTGGCAGAAGATTCATTCCAGGGTCTTCGGCCCCGAATTCAAGACACATCACTACGATAAGTCCTGTTTCGACGGAATCTACAAGGTTTCAGACAAGGAAGTTTGGGAGACGAGGAAGACCTTGAAGGAACGGCTTATCAAGGTCGTCAAGGAAATTATCTCGGATCCTGCATCCTGCAACCACTATTCTCCAAGCCAGATCGTGGCGATCAAGGAGAATCTCAGGGATGACGTACTCACGATAGGTTTCGCCCGCCGTTTCGCTACCTACAAGAGGGGTACCCTCCTGTTTACCGATCTCGACAGGCTTGATGCTATAGTCAACAATCCCGAACGTCCCGTCCAGTTCCTGTTCGCCGGGAAGGCGCATCCTGCCGACAAGGCCGGACAAGACCTGATCAAGAGGATTGTGGAGATCTCCAAGCAGGACCGTTTCATCGGAAAGATTGTCTTTGTTCCCGGTTACGACATCCGTCTGGCAAAGAGACTTGTCCAGGGAGTTGATGTTTGGATGAACAATCCTACCAGGCCTCAGGAAGCTTCAGGTACTTCCGGTGAGAAGGCTTCCATGAACGGCGTCATGCATTTCTCAGTACTTGATGGCTGGTGGGTAGAGGGTTACAAGGAAGGTGCCGGCTGGGCCCTCCCTCGTGAAAGGTCCTATGACGACCAGAGGTACCAGAACGAACTGGATGCTGCCACTATCTACACGATCATTGAAAACGAGATCGCTCCTGCTTATTACGAAGTCGACAAGTCTTCAGGCCTGTCTCCTGTCTGGGTGAGCTACATCAAGAACACCATAGCCAAGGTTGCCAGCAACTTCACCACCAACAGGATGCTGACCGACTACGTGAACCAGTACTATGTGCCCCAGGCAGCTCGTGCCGCTGAAATAGTCTCCGATGACTACAGGCTTGCCCGCCGCATTTCCGCCTGGAAGAAGAAGGTTCGTCGTGAATGGAAGAACATCGAGGTGATCTCCCACACCCAGCCCGACCCGTCATACAGTCTTTCCATGCACAACAGTCTCAACGTGGAGGTTGTCCTGAATCTCGGTGACCTTTCTCCTGAGGACATCGGAGTCGAGCTGATCCTCGCAACCACCGACCACAAGCAGAAACTTCATATCCAGGAAAGATTCGAGTACGAAGTGGTCGAGTTCAACGATGGAATCGCGAAGTACAGGACATCCTTCGTACCTGACAAGACCGGTATGTACCAGGTGGCTTCCAGGATGTACGCCAAGAATCCCGCCTTGCCTCACCGTCAGGACTTCGAACTTGTGAAATGGTTATAGCCACAGGCTTTTTCGACGGTGTCCATCTTGGACACCGTCATGTTTTAGGGCGCCTGGTGAAGGAGGCCCGGGACAGGGGGGACGAAAGCATGGTCGTCACCTTCTGGCCCCATCCCCGCAATGTCCTGCAGGATGATGCCAGGAACCTCCGGCTGCTGACCTCCCTTCCCGAAAAGAAAGAGATACTCCTGGGACTGGGGGTGGACCGTGTTGAAGTCCTTCCTTTCACAAGGGCTTTCAGCCGATTGACTACTGAGGAGTATTTCCGTGAATATATAATCGGACGTTTCGGGGGCAAGGCCGTCCTTATCGGTTACGACAACCGGGTCGGGAGCGACCTTCTCACCCCAGACGAGATCGAGGCCGTGGCAAGAAGAACCGGGCTGGAGGTGATCCGAACTGACAGCGTGTCGATTCCCGGTGGTATTGTGGTCAGTTCTACCAAGATCCGTGAAGCCGTCTCATCTGGTGACGTCGAGTCTGCAGCTTCAATGCTCGGCTATGAATATTCCCTCACTGGAGTAGTTGTTGCCGGCAACCGCCTTGGGAGGACCATCGGTTTCCCTACAGCCAACATGAGGCTTTACGAGCCCCTGAAACTTCTCCCAGGAAATGGAGTCTATTCGGTGGAAGTGGAATCACTGGGACGACGGTTCAGAGGAATGTGCAACATCGGCACAAGGCCGACAGTCAACGCCGGAACGGACAGGACGGTGGAAACCAACATCTTCGGCTTCGACGAAGACATCTACGGACTTGACCTGAAGGTCACCTTCCTTAGGAAGATAAGGGAAGAACGCCGCTTCAGCTCCCTGGACGAACTGAAGGCGCAGCTTGAGCACGACCGGAAAGTCTGCCTGGAAGCCTAGAGTTTATCACTGCATGTGCAGCTCGCTCTTGGCGTGGGCTGCACCCTGCTTGGCGAAGTTGTAGTTCTTCGTACCCTCTTTCCCCAGTTTCAGGTATTTCTCATAGTACTGGAGGGCCTGCTTGTACTCCTTGCGGACTTCGTGGCAATAGCCCAGCGAGACCAGCAGGGCCAGGTCGTCAGGATTGTATTTGTAGGCTTTTTCGAACTCAGTCAGGGCAAGGCTTATGTTCTCGTTGCGGTAGTAAAGCTGACCTAAGCCATTGTGGATCTTGTACATGAGGCCTGGATCAGGTTCTGCCAGCTCAGAGGCCTTCTTGAATAGATTGACCGCTTTCTTGGTGTTGTCTATTAAGACTCCATCCTTTCTTCGGATCAAGCCATCCTTTGCCAGGGATATGGCATAATTGACAGCCAGTTTGGCATCAGTCGAATCGGTCTGCCAGGCTGATTCAAAACAGTCCTGGGCAACTTCGAAACGGTTGAGGGCCAATGCATTGAGACCGGAATAGTACATGGTCCCATAAGAGTCGTCGCCGTCCTTGCGGAGCTGTTTGAAGACCTCATAGGCGTTATCCTGGTCTTCTTTCAGGTAATATGCCACCCCAAGTATCTGCGCTACCCCCATGTTGTCGGGAACCAGTTCCAGGAAATCTTTCGTCAGTGAGATGATTCCGTTGTAGTCCTTCTTCCTAAGCAGGATGTTGGAAATGCTGGTGACCGTGTTCGGATTGGAGGGGTTGAGCCTCAATGATTTTCGGTAATATGCAAGAGAAGAGTCCACCTGTCCCATATTCAGCAGGCTGGCTCCTACGAGTGACAGCATCGACGGGATGGAATCCCTCCTGCAGACAGCCTTGCCTTCTTCGGCGCATCCTTGGAAATCGTTGACCTTGAAAAGGAGAGATGCCTTCTGGATCGAGAAATACAGGTTGTCCGGATGCTGCATGGAGAGTATGCCGTAGAGGCCGAGCGCATCACCCAGCTTCCCGGAGTTGACATGGCAGTCTGCAAGTTCACCCGCCACTTCCACGTCCAGCATTCCTGGCTTCATCACAGAAGCGAGCGTTTCGGCTGCGGCGTCGTAGCGGAGTATCTTTTTCTGGCAGCGTGCTTTCTGCAGGGACAGATCCCTTATGGCCGTCTCATCTCCGACTGCGGTCTCGAGAGCCTTGTCGAGGAATTCTATCGCCTTTGAATATTCAAACCTGGCCATGGCCTCCCTGGCCGCCTGGAGATTGTCGGTTTGCTGTGCGTGAACTCCGGTTGCGGCCAGGAAAAGCAGCATGGCTGCCAGGAAGAGGCGTGGTTTTATCATTTGAGTTTGAATATTACCGGGAAGGTGTAGGTTACAGGTACATATTCTCCATCCTTGTTCTTTCCGGGAACCCATGCAGGAGAAGAGGAGACTACCCTGACAGCCTCTGCGTCAAGCAGGGGATCGGCTCCGCGAAGAACCCTTACGTCAGTCATTTTCCCTTTTTCGGTGATGACGAAACTCAATACTATCCTCCCTTCTATCTTTTTGTCTTTAGCTTCTTTGGGATAAACGAGGCGCTCATTCACCCACTTGGAAAAATCAGCTGCATTACCGCCATTGAATGAGGGCTTTTCTTCAACCAGCTGGAATGGTTCCGGGGCCTTTTTCTCAGGATTCTGAGGAGTCTGGTAGTCTGTCACGGTCCTTGCCGTGGCGGCGAGTGACAACCCTATGATAGGGATCAGCAACAGCGCCTTCAGTGAAGAGGCTGCTTTTGTTTTTCTCTTGATCATCATCTTGATTCTGTTTTTGATTGTACCTGACCTGAGACTGTTTGCCAACGTGTAGCCATGGTCGGCCGCAGACTTCATGATCAGGAATAGTTGGTATTGAGTTGCATCGATGCCATGTTTGAGTACAGCCTCATCGGCTTCATATTCGTGTATCCCACGAAGGTCGGTCCCAAGCATCCAGACGAAGGGGTTGTACCACTGGAAGGCCGTTAGCACATCAGTCATGAGGATGTCCGGTGAATGCCTCAGATTGATGTGGGCCTGCTCGTGGAGGATGATTTCAGGATTGCCGGCTTCGTAGTTTTTTCTGGACAGGACAATGAAGTTCATCCAGCTGAAAGGTTCGACATCCTCCTCAGTCACCACCAGACGGTACTTCTCTCCCTCAACGGGGACTTGGTAACCTCTTCTTATCAGCCTGCCTATCTTCCAGATTGACCATAGGATCCTGAACAGTACAAGCGCGACTCCAGCCAGGTAAACAGCAACTGCCACTATGCCAGCCCCGAGCGCTGATGGGGCGGAAGCCTCCATTGCCGCACCTGCCTGCGCGGCTGTTTCAGTTGCGGGGACAATAACGGTCTTGTGGAAAGTGATCACGCAGAATGGCAGGATCATTGACACCGGCGGGATCAGGACCAGGACGAACCTGTTCAGCCGGTGCAGCGTCTCCTTGCAGAGGAGCATCCGCCAGCAGAGGTAGAAGGCCGTAGTGAGTATGGCGACCTTCAATGAATATATGACCAATCCGCCCATAATGAACTGCTTATTATTCTTCCTCCGAGGTTTTCTTGCCGGCGTTCTCTACCTCGGCGATCAGCTCCTTGAGCTCTTCGACGGTGATCTTCTCGTCCTTCAGGAGGGTGGAAACCGCGCTCATGTAGGAATTGCCGAACCAGTTGCTTATCAGGCTCGAAAGGGACTGCTTGCGGTACTGGTTCTCGGTGACTGCAGGGAAATACTGGAAACTGCCGCCATAGTGCTTGTGCTCCAGGAAACCGTCCTTCTCAAGGATGCGGACCTGGGTGGACACAGTGTTGACATGGGGTTTGGGATTAGGAAAAAACGGCAGCATGTCCTTCACAAACATACCACCGTTCTTCCAGAACAGTTTCATTATCTCTTCTTCCTTTCGGGTCAATTTTCTCATATCTGGCTCTGATTTAGTGTTCAGAGACAAATATGAGAAAAATTTTTAGATCGTGCAACTATTTTTTATCGTTGACGGGGAAAGATCCCTTGTGAGTCTGTGCTCCGGAGGAATCGCTTGTCTTGAAATTGATAGTCTTGCCGTCAACGTCGAGGACCATCAATTCTACGTTGTCGTTTACTATCACTGGGAAGTTGGCATTTGATGTCCCGACAGGGCAGACGCTGTAGTTGTGCTCGTGTCCTGAGATCATAAGGTCGATTCCGGCCTCGTTGAGGATAGGAACGAAGATTTCGCAGATGTTCTTGTTGCCATGCCAGCTCTTGAGCCTGGGAGGAATGTGGGAGAACACGATCCTGACTTCGGCATTCTTGAAAGCCTCGGACTCTGTGACTCCCTTTAGCCACTCAGCCTGCTCATGCAGGTACTGGTCCATGCTCAACATGCCCTGGTACTCGATGTCATCATCCGGCTTGTCTTCCCCGCTGTCCAGGGCGATGAAGAAGAACTTGCCCCACTGGAAGGTGTAATAAGGCATGCCGGTAGGGGTCTGGAACCATTTCAGCCAATCACGAGCGAAAAGGCCGCGGAATTCGTGGTTACCCCTCGTGACGTAAAGAGGAGTCTCGTCAGCGAAGAGTTTGGATGCTGGAGTGACGTAGACGGACATGTGCATCTCGTCGTTGATCGTAGTTGTCATGTCTCCGTTGAACACGACGAAATCGTATTTGCCACGGGCCTCGGCAAAGAGTTTACTGAAGTCTTCGCCATTGGCGTGGATGTCGTTGACTATTGCAATGTGCAGTTTGTCATAGTCTTTTTTCAAGGTGGTCACCACTGGTGGATTTGCAGTGTAGACATTGGCGCCGAAAGGCTTGGTAAACGTGATGTCCCTTTCTCCGTTGAAGGCGCGGAGTCCCTTCATCATGATCCTGTAGCGGTAGCGTGTGCCTGGCTGGAGCCCAGTGATGCGGACCGTGTGGATCTTGGTCAGGGGATTGATTCCGGCTCCGGTCATGTCATAATACTTCGGCCGGTCGGTATAGTAGAAATGAGTACCGTCGTCAGGAGCGAGCTCCACCCATCCGAGAGCATCGATGTCAGAGACCCACATTACTGTAAACCCGTCAGTCGTAACATTCTGGAGATAAGGTCCACTCACACATTTGACGGTTGACGGCTGGACCGGTGCCGCTGCCGTTGTCGTGGTTGAAGGCTCCTGTCCCAGAAGCGAAAGGGACGCAAGGAGAAGGCATGCTGAAATTAGAATTCTTTTCATTGGTCGTTTGTTTTCAATGTAAAGATAACTAAAAAACTCCATATTCGTTTTTTTTATTATATTTGCAATCAGTGAACTGGGTTCTGCCGGAATTGGCGGGACTCCGTTCAATTTTTAATGAAATACAGACAATTATGGCAGATATCCATTACATGACCCAGGAAGGGTTGGACAAACTTAAGAAAGACCTCGCTGAGGCACTTGCCCAGCGTCCTGTTATCTCCGCAGCGATCGCGGAGGCCAGGGAGAAGGGTGACCTCTCCGAGAATGCGGAGTACGACGCGGCGCGTGACGCCCAGGGACTCCTGGAAGTAAAGATCGCCAAACTCAAGGATCTGGTAGCTAATGCCAAGGTCATCGACGAGTCCCTGGTCAGTACCGACAAGGTACAGATGCTCAACAAGGTGAAGGTCGAGAACCTGTCGATGAAGCAGGTCATGGAGTTCACTATCGTGGGCGAGACTGAGGCTGACTTCGCCCATGGCAAGCTTGCAGCTACCACCCCTATCGCCAAGGCCCTTCTCGGCCATGCCAAAGGGGACGTTGTAGAGGCAAAGGTTCCTTCAGGTGTCATCAAGTTCAAGATTCTCGACATTTCACTCTAAAACCATGGCAACTATTTTCACAAGGATAGCCAAGGGTGAGATCCCTTCATATAAGGTTGCTGAGAATGAGGATTTCTACGCCTTCCTGGACATCAACCCTCTGGCTAAGGGTCACACTCTGGTGATTCCCAAGAATGTGGAGGAAGACTACATCTTCCATCTCGACAGGGAGACTTATGACGGACTTTGGGCTTTTGCCCGCAAGGTTGCCGTTGCCTTGAAGGCTGCGGTGCCCTGCAAGAGGGTGGGAGTTGCGGTCCTCGGAATGGAAGTGCCTCACACCCACATCCATCTGGTTCCGCTCCAGACCGAGACGGACCTGGATTTCAGGAAGGAAAAGCTTCATTTCAGTGATGATGAAAACAAAAAGGTCGCCCAGGCGATTTTCAATGAATATGAAAAATTGTAAGAACATTCTTCTGGCGGCAGCCTTCCTGGCAGCCGCTTATTCATGTACGGACAAGGTCCGTATAGACGGAACAGTTGAAGGCCTTCCCGATTCCAAGGTGGTGATCAAGCAACTGGCCGGAAATACTTTCAATGTACTCGACACCGTCAAGACTGATTCCAAGGGATCATATTCCTACACGATGGAAGTGAAGGAGGGGCAGCCTGAATTCGTCTATGTCTTTTACGGCGACACCAAACTGGCTTCCCTGCTTCTTGGCAAGGGCGACAAGGTAAAGGTCGTCTCAGATGCCAAAGGGGGTTACTCGGTTGAGGGTTCGGATGACTGCTCAAGGCTCAAGCAAGTAGAGGATGAATTCTCTTCTTTCCTCAACGAGATCTCATCTGCTGTCCAGTCTGGTGACAACGTTGCTGTCTCCAGGAAGTACGTCGAATACTACCGTTCCCGTGTGAAGTATGTTCTTGACAACAGCAAGTCTCTCACTGTCATCCCTGTCCTCTATCAGAAGATAAATGAGGATTTCCCGGTGTTCGCCCAGCCTACGGACGCAGTCCTGTTCAGGGGAATACATGATTCCCTCATGACTGTCTATCCGGATTCGAAGTATGTCACCGCTCTTGGCAAAGAAGCCGAGCGCAGGATGAACGTCCTGTCATTCGAACAGCAGATCCAGAATGCCAAAGAAGCCGGTTTCCCCGACCTGACCCTTCCTGGCCTTGACGGAAAGAACATAAAGCTGAGCGACATCTCCTCCAAGATCGTCATGGTCTATTTCTGGCAGGCTTCAGAGGCTGCTCAGAAAATGTTCAACCAGGATGTCCTTCTGCCCCTGTACAAGACCTATCATCCAAAGGGATTTGAGATCTATTCCGTTTCTCTCGACGCTGACAAGGGTGTCTGGGCGAGTGCTGTCAGGAACCAGGAACTGCCTTGGGTCAATGTCTGTGACGGACGAGGCGCAGCGACTCCAGCGGTTGCACTTTACAACCTTACCAGTGGTCTGCCTGTCGCCTACATGATCCTGGACGGCCATCTCAAGCCGGAGACCCTTACTTCTGAGAAGGAGATAAAGGCTTTTCTTGCTGCGAACCTGAAATAACCACTAAGCATAACCACATATTCAATAACACGATCCTATGGCATTAATGATAATACAGCTGCTGATCGTCCTTGCAGCCCTTTATGTGGGCTCCAGGTACGGCAGCCTGGCTCTGGGTGCCATTTCTGGCCTCGGGCTTGCTATCCTTGTCTTTGGCTTCGGCATGAAGCCAGGGACCCCTCCCACGGATGTTATCTACATCATAATCGCAGCTGTCACCTGTGCAGGTATCCTTCAGGCTTCCGGTGGCATGGACTGGCTCATACAGCTGGCGGAGAAACTTCTGAGAAAGCATCCGGACAGGATTACTTTCCTCGCTCCGTTCGCAACCTTCTTCCTAACCGTGCTTGTCGGCACAGGCCATGTGGTTTACACCCTTATGCCTATCATCGTAGACATCGCGATCAAGAAGGGTATCCGTCCTGAAAGACCATGCGGTGTAGCTTCTGTGGCGTCGCAGGTGGGTATCACCTGTTCCCCGATCGCGGCCGCCGTTGTGGCTTTCGTAACCATTTCCAATGCCAACGGCTATGGCGTCTCCATTCCTCAGGTGCTGATGGTAACGATCCCGGCCTGCCTGATAGGTCTCTTCTTCGCAGCCATGGCGTCATTCCGCAGAGGAAAGGATCTGGACAAGGATCCCGATTTCCAGAAGAGGATTTCAGATCCGGCAGTCCGCGACTATATTTATGGCAGCGATGCAACTACCCTTGACAAGGTGATCGACAAGAATGCCAAGCGTGCAGTCTACATATTCCTTTGCGCTATCCTGGTGATCGTCGGCCTGGCTTTCTGCCAGATGGTGATGAGCAAGGAGGCCCTGGAGAAGCTTCCCAAGATGAACATCGCCATCCAGATCATCATGCTCAGCGCCACGGCCCTTATGATCATTATCAGCAAGGTCGACCTCAAGAAGGCTGCCGCTGGAACCGTGTGGAGGTCCGGTATGGTGGCTGTCGTCGCTATCTATGGTATTGCCTGGATGGCCGACACTTATTTCGGGAACTACATGGACCAGATCAAAGAGATGCTCACCGGTCTCGTGACCCAGTATCCCTGGTCGATTGCTGTCGTATTCTTCCTGGTGTCCGTTCTGATCAATTCCCAGGGAGCCGTCGTCGTCGCCATGCTTCCTCTTGCATATTCCCTCGGGATTCCCGGTCCGGTGCTGCTTGGAGTGCTGCCCAGCGTCTACGGCTACTTCTTCATCCCGAACTATCCTTCCGACATCGCCACGGTCAACTTCGACCGCACGGGGACTACGGTGATAGGCAAGTACCTGCTGAACCACAGTTTCATGATGCCGGGCCTGGTGAGCACTATTATCGCGACGATCGTCGGCTACGTGATGACCACCATGCTCTTCCCCGGCTACTTCGCCAGCCTGTAGTGCAGGACTTTTTGTCCTTTCGCCAGCAATGGCGTTTTAGGGAACTTGTTGGTAAATAATTATTTACAGAAAACGCGTGGTTTATTTGACTACGCGTTTTCTGTAATTCGATGATTCTCAGTAGCTTATGAAAAACGATCTTGGAATCATTCTGGCGAAATCGTGTTACATTATTGCCATTTATTCGTTTATTAGAGTAGAGAACCGGAATTGATGAAGGAAGATTTCCTGACAGAGGCGTTTGTGTCCTTGAAGGACAGGTGGAGAGCGGAAGATGCTCTCCAGGAGGCATTCTGCAGGCTGTGGGGAAGGAAATACAAGACATCTAGCCTGAAGGAAGCGATAGGACTTCTGTCAAGGACCGTCAGGAACATAGAAATAGACGAACTGAGGAAGTCCAGGAACAGGAAAACTGTCGGGCTTGACAAAGCTGGTTTGGAAGACGATTCCGGAACGGCTATGGCTCTTGAGCGGGAAGCCCTCTTCCGTAAGGTGGAGGCTTCATTGGACAGGGATATAACCTTGCTGCAGAAGAAGATCATCCAGCTTCATGAATATGAAGGCCTGTCTTTCGAAGAAATAGCCGAGGAACTCGGCATGCAGCCGGCGGCAGTAAGGATGCAGGCTTCGAGGGCCAGGAAGACTATAAGGAATAAATTCAGGGAAGACCATGAAAACGATAGATGAAATAATTGACGGGTATTTCGAGGCGACCCTCTCGGAAGAGGAAGAAACTGCCCTCAAGGCCTTCCTTGCTTCTCCCGAAGGCCAGGCTCCTGAATATGACGAAGTCCGTGCCGTCATGGGCTACTTCGCCACCGGCTGCTCTGTGGAGATTCTTCGGTCGCGTCCGCTCCCTCAGAATGGCAGGAAGCTCTGGCGCCGGGTCGCGGCCATCGCCGCCAGCCTGACAATCATCGTCACCCTCGGGGTGAGCATCTATAACAAAAACAATGTCTGTGTCACGTTCGTGGACGGTCGCAAGGTCACAGACAAGGAAGTTGTAATGAACGACGTCGACAACATCCTTGCGGACCTGCTTACCGACCGGACGGACATGGAAGAACTCCTCAATGATTTTTTTGACAAATGATTCCATGAAAAGATTTTTACTCATAACCTTAGGTGTCCTGCTTGCCCTTGCTCCGGCAAGGGCGCAGGCAGGCCTGCAGATAGACAGCCTGTTCAACGGATCCCTCGTGCCTGCTTCCAGGGTCACTGAATCCGTGGTGAGCGGCAGGGATCTGAAATCTTATAACCTGGATTATTTCCGCAGCATCAGGTTCAAGGCGACGGAAACCGAGATAAGCAAGGTGACTGCCTGGCTGGAAGGGGATGCACTCACTGCCGTCAGCAAGGAGATGGACACAGAAGACGGCAGCCTGGTCTATGCCCTGCTGCGTTTCCCAGCCGACCGGGCAAGGAACAAGTACGTAGGGTATCAGGTTAAAGAGGCTTCCGGGAGCAAGTATGTTACAGTCGTTTACCTGACAGGCAAGGCAACGGCCTCGGACCTCAGGGTGATATTCAAGCACAGATAGGAGAGATGGAAATGAAAAGAATGATAGTTGCGGCAATTCTGGCCGCCCTGGCCGTTCCTTCGGCCGTAAAAGCCCAGGATCGAGTGGATACGGTCCGGACCAAGGTTGACACGATCATAATCAGCAGTACAGGAAGATCGGCGGACAAGAAGCATGTCCATCTGGACTTCGACATCCCGTTCTATCACAAGGTGCAGAAGAATGACGGGTACAGAACCGTAGTAGGCAACGCCGGGATCGGTTCGATCTTCTCGGATTCGAAGGCGCCTTTGGATTTCAGCCCTCAGAATTCCCTCGAGTTCTGGATCTATGCCCTTAGTTCGCACACAAAAGGACACAGCACGCTATCCTATGGGCCGGGCATCTCCTTCCGTAACCTGGCCCTGACGGGCTGTGGTGCGATGAATATGTCTGACAACGGGGCGATCACCATCGGTTCTTTCCCGGAAGGGACGTCTCCGAAACTCTCCAGGCTGACTGTTTTCAGCTTCAACATGCCGCTCTTGTACAGTTGCAATTGGGGCGGTTTCGGTTTCACAGTCGGCCCGGTGGTCAACTTGAATGCATCCAGTTCTATAGTCAACAAGTACACCGTGGACGGTGATGTACAGAAGGATAAATTCAAGCATGTCCACTGCAACATAGTCACGGTCGATGCATTGTTCCAGCTGAATCTCAAGTACTTCAGTATCTATGCGAAGTACTCGCCGATGAACCTTATGGACAAGAAGTACTGGCCTGAGTTTACGACCTGGACCTTCGGTATTGCTCCGTTCTAAAATAACTCCCGAATCACTTTCGGGTCTCAAGAATATTCATTAAATTGCATAGGTTTTGGCGATTTGAAGCCGAGCCTATGTTTTTTATTAATATCTAAACAGCTAACATTATGTCACTGAACAAAGTAATGCTGATCGGTAACGTTGGAAGGGATCCGGAAGTACGTTACCTTGATGGGAACAACCCCAATGGGGGGAGTACGAAGGTGGCACAGTTCACCGTCGCTACTACTGAACGCTATCGTGACCGCAATGGAGAACTTCGCGAGAACACGGAATGGCACAACATCGTAGCCTGGAGGAACTCGGCCGACGTGGCTGAGAAATTCATCCGCAAAGGCACCCAGGTCTACATCGAAGGCAAGCTCCGCACGCGGTCCTGGACTGACCAGAGCGGCAACAAGAGGTTTACTACCGAGGTTACGGTCGACAATCTGCAGCTGCTCGGAAAGAGGACCGACAATCCGGCTGGACCTTCAGCTCCTGCGACAGGTCCAGGGAACGGATACCAGCAGCAGTCATATCAGCCCCAGCCTCAGCAGCCTGCCTACCAACAGCCTGCTTATCAGCCACAGCCTCAGCAGCCGAAGCCGGCCCAGCAGGAGGCCATGGACATCTCTCTGGGGGATAATCCGACCGACGACCTTCCGTTCTAATCTTCTGACGAAATATTTTAATCATACTTGATCACTCATGAGTTCAAAACTTGACGTCGTCCTCGGTCTCCAGTGGGGAGACGAGGGGAAAGGCAAGATTGTGGATGTGCTCGCAGGGCGCTATCCGGCAGTAGCACGCTTCCAAGGAGGCCCCAATGCGGGTCATTCACTTCATTTCGATGGGAAGAGTTTCGTCGTTAGGAGTATTCCTTCGGGAATATTCCGTGACGGGTCCGTCAATATTATCGGCAGCGGTGTCGTGCTCGATCCTACGACCTTCAAGGAGGAATGTGCAAACGTCTCCGCCATGGGAATCAATCCCAGGGAGAGGATAGTCATATCCAAGAAGGCCCATCTCATCCTCCCTACGCACAGGCTTCTCGATGCGGCTTACGAGGCTGCGGCAGGCAAGGGCAAGATCGGTTCCACCCTCAAGGGTATCGGACCGACCTACACCGACAAAGTCGGGCGTCATGGCCTCCGGGTCGGTGACATCCTCGCCCCGGACTTCAAGGATCGTTTTGAAAAGCTGAAGGCCCGCCATCACAGGCTGCTGGACGATCTCCATTTTGAATATGATCCTACCCATGGGGAGGCTGAGTGGATGGAAGCCATAGAGTTCCTCAAGGGTTTCGAACTCGTGGACTGTGAGTATTTCGTCGACAAACTCCTCAAGGAGGGCAAGCCCGTCCTGGCCGAGGGAGCTCAGGGCTCTATGCTGGACGTCGATTTCGGCTCCTATCCTTTCGTGACGTCATCTTCGACCACGGTCGGCGGCGTCTGTACCGGACTTGGCCTGGCTCCGTCGAGGGTCGGGAAGGTGTTTGGAATATTCAAGGCTTATTGTACGCGTGTTGGTAGCGGTCCGTTCCCTACAGAGCTCTTCGACGAGACAGGGGAGAGGCTCCGTCAGATCGGCCATGAGTTCGGTGCCGTGACCGGAAGGCCCCGCCGTTGCGGCTGGATCGATCTCGTCGCCCTCAAGTACACCGTTATGATCGACGGAGTGACTGACCTTATCATGATGAAGTCGGACTGCCTGGATGATTTCGACACGATCAAGGCCTGTACGGCTTACAAGGTCGACGGAAAGCTGACAGACCAGGTCCCGTTCGACATTGCAACTCCGATAGAACCGGTCTACACCGAGTTCCCCGGCTGGAAGAAGGACCTCACCGGGATGCGCTCCGAGAGTGAGCTTCCGAAAGAGTTCAAGGACTACGTGAAGTTCATCGAGGACTACCTCGGCGTCCCCGTCACCATCATCTCCCTCGGCCCCGACCGCGAGGCCACCATCGAGCGCTAGGCTTTTCCTTTTTGATTTATAGGAGACAGAAACAACTGTCTCCTTTTTTTATTTTGGGAATTAAAAACAATTCCCTAAATTGCGAATGTAACTTAAACTGATTGAAAAATGCCCGAGTTGTTCAGAATGTATGGTTTCCTATTCATGTTCTTCAGTCATGAACACGAACCGATGCATGTACATGTGATAGGTAATGAAGGAGAGGCAAAGTTCTCCTGGAATGGGGACAGGTTTGTGCTGGAACAATCACGAGACGTTAAACGCAATGATTTAAGAAGGATTAAAGATGATATCTCAAGCAATTCTGATATTATCGTTAAAAGATGGATAGAATTGTTCGGTTGATACAGGATGGATAAGATTCTGAAGATATGGTTTGATGGGGAATGGCTGTATGGCCATGGAGACGATGGAAGAGTCTATCGTCAATCATTATTGTGGTATAAGCCTTTGATGAAAGCAACTCGCGAAGAACGTCAGAAGTATACCTTCAGCGGTGAAGGTATTCATTGGAGAACCCTTGATACGGATGTCAGCTTTGAGAGCTTCGAGTATCCTGAAGCTGAACCGACTGATTTGCAGCGATTCTTCTTGACCCATCCTGAAATCAACATCGCCGGATTCGCAGAGCGGGCCGGAATCAATGCTACCTTGATGAGAAACTATATCAACGGGTTTAAAAACCCTTCTGCTGAAACAATAGCCAAGATAAGGGCTTGCCTGAAGACAATTGGGCAAGAGTATCTGGAGGAGAATTTCTAGCCCAAGAGCGCGGCCTCCATGGCTTTAAGGTCTGGTGTGAGACCTGTCATGAAGTGGTAGCCGGTGAGGGCCTGGTAGAGGAGCCACCTGTCTCCGGGGATGTATATTCCTTCTGCTGCAGCGATCTTGGCCCTTGCAATCTCGTCGAATGAAGGATTCTTGTAATTGGCTTCCATGATCACCTTTTCGTCGCAGGCTCCCTTCTTGGCGAAATCGTCTGCGGAGAACTCCTCTATTTCCGGCAATGCCACGGGAAGGGTGTAGATGATCAGGTCGCATTCCTTGACGGCTTCCTTGAAGTCCTTGATCGGATCAGGGAAAAACTCGTATTCTGGCATCGCCTGTGCTATCGCCTGCGCCTTTTCGAGGGTCCGGTTCATCAGCACGGTGCCGAATCCCATCTCAGCTGCAGCCACAGCTGCCGCCCTGCCAGCTCCTCCGCAGCCAACGATGAGGGCCTGGGGCTGCTGGTAGAACCTTCTGCTGAGGCTCATCAGGAAGAATTGGTGGAGTTTTATGAAAAAGCGGTCTCCGTATTCCTTGATGAACTCTTCGACTATGCCTGGGTAATATGCCTCGGCGATGGCAGCCACGATGCCTGTGAAGTCGGAATTATGGGCGGCGATGCCCTCGGAGGTCTTCACGAGCAGGTTGGTGGCGCCGATCCTGGCAACTGGCCCGGAAATAACACCCTTCCCTTGCTCGGCGAGTTCCTCGACCCTGGCGTAGGCCAGCTCCTTGAACGGAGCGGTCACGTTAATCGCTTGATATTCATCGACAAACTTCTTGAAAGAGGTCTCAAAATCCGAGCCCTCGATCAAGTCGTACTTGTAAGCGCTCCCGTCAGGCTGCTCCTGTCCTTTATAAGCCGCCTCAAAAAGAAGCGGACTCCTCGATGTCGCGATCGGGTCCCCGATCAGGCCGTATTTTGCCATATTTAACGAATTATATTATTTATATCATTGAATTGCTTTTCAAAGGAGTCGTCACCTACGAGCCATTGCCCAAGCACCTTGTTATTTGAATCAAGGAAATAGCTGGTCTGGAGGATTTTCCCGATGCCATTGTCCTTCTTGAACTCATCGTTTTCACTGATGACAATATAAGCGCCGCAATTGTACTTTTCGAGCAAGCTTCGCAAGTCAAGGCTGTCGGCTAAGCTGCCTTTGTAATAGATAATGAATTCCCAGTCCGGGTTTGCCTTGAATACCGAATCTGCGGACGATGTCCATAACTCCGATAAACATGGTTTCATCAAACCCTTCTGGCTGAAGTATAGAATGAATTTGTTTTTGGATTTATCCGGTCTGAAATCATCTGATCTCCCATCTTTGGTATAGACATGGGAATAATCATCCGGAAGAATGATCTTGTGGCCGGACTCGCAACAGCAGAGAATGACGGCTAAAATGCAGGTTATGATTGGCTTCAATCTCATTTCAAAGTGATTTCCGCAATGAGGCAATTTAAAGAATCGGGATCTTGGATAGCCGAGTGGCTCTCTATGAACGGCCTGAAGAACTCTTGCGCTTCTGGTGCCTTGTCTGGAGCAATCAATGCGATCAACTTCTTGCCTTCAAGGATTCTTGGTGAATCTTCGAAGAAATTGTTACCCAGATCCTTGCCTTCTCCGAACCAAATCCATTTACCTCCAATATCCATTCCATAGACCAGAAACGCCTTGGGCCTTTCTTGTACGACTACTTCAATCAGACGGACAGCATCGCTCTCTATGTATCTCAGCGGATAGGCGAAGGATGATCCCAAGAGAATCTTGGCACCTTCCTCCGGTATGGGCGCATTATAATAATCACTGGCTAAAGCATATTCCCCGAAGTCAATAGAAAGATAGGGAATCAAGTCGCCACCATCAAAGCTGTATATAGTATTATTGAAGGAATCAATTAGAAAAGCTCTATTACCATGGCGACTCATCAAAGGAATTGAGCTTAGAAGCGGGAGGGCTTTATGCTGGGAGGGAAGGAAGTTTTTGACTTCGCCATCTTTGAGGAAACTTAACCGATGACCAGGTGCTCTCGTGTAGCCATAATATGCCAGTACACCTCCATTGTGGATCGTGGATTGCAATCCGGGTTCTATGATTTTGGATTTCCTCAATAACGATCCCTCCGCGTTGAGGTAAAAAACGCTACCATCTCCTGTAATGACAACGACAGAATCGTTTACGGCCTGGACTGTAGCGTCCGCTAAAGATATGACGTTTTCCGGATCATTCCTTCTTTCCGCGATTGTGTTTAGGAATATGCCACATGTGTCATAACGGGAAATGATTGAATTTTCCATGTCGCAGAGTATGTAGTCGCCTGAAAGATAGATCAATTCAAGCCTTGAGCCAAGCATGGGACCTTGCCCGCATCTGATAGGGATCAGTTTTACTGAAGAGATCGCTTCTGAGAAACTCTTCATAGATGAAGCGGCCTTGAATGGTATTGGATCAAGCGATTCTGGGCAGCGGGCCTGTTGGCACCCTGTTATGCTCGTTAACAGGATCGCTATCCAAATTATTAGGCTGTTACGCATCTTGTTGATAATTAGAGTTTTAGTGGTTTTAACCGTGCGATTTTCGAGACTGTTAAATTGCAGAAATTATTGAATATTAAGTGTTTATGTACCAGCCGTAAATCAAATCTTTCCGCCGCGCTGGCGGACGGCTTCGAAGAGGAGGATGGCGGCGGAGACCGAGACATTGAGGGAGTCCAAGGCACCGAGCATCGGGATGCGGATGTGCTTGTCGGCGGCCTCGCGCCAGATGTCGGTCAGTCCGGTGGATTCGGTTCCCATGACGATAGCCGTGGGGCTGGTCATGGGGGTGTCGTAGTAGAGTGATGAGTCCTGAAGTTGGGCTGTAAGTATCTGAATATTATTGGCTTTAAGCCATGAAATGGTCTCTTCGGAAGTGGCTGCCGCGACCTGTCTTGAGAATATGGCTCCGATGCTGGCCCGGATGAGGTTGGGGTTGTAGAGGTCGGTCAGTGGGTCGCAGATGATGACCGCGTCAGCTCCGGCGGCATCGGCGCTTCTTAATACAGCTCCGAGGTTGCCAGGTTTCTCCACACTTTCCAGCACCACTATCAAAGGGTTCTCGCTCAGCTTGATGTCTTCCAGCCTCCTGTCCTTGTACTTCATCTCGGCGATTATGCCTTCGGTCCCTTCCCGGTATGCTATCTTTTCGTACACATTCTTGCTGACATGAAAGACTTTACATCCGTCCGGGGGGGGCTGTACCCCCTTCAGGAGTCGGGCTGCGCCCGACCCCACCACTCGCTCCGCTCGCGGTCCCCCCGCTTCCGTGCCGCGGGTGGCACGTCCTTCAGGGGGTACACCCTCCCCGGCGAGATCATAGATCTCCGGGCAGATGAAGATGGTGTCGGGGACGAAACCGGCGGCGATGCAGTGGTCCAGCTCACGGCGGCCTTCGACGACGAAGAGCCCGGCGGAGCGCCTCTCCCTGGATTTCTCCTGAAGCGCCAATAGCTCCTTGATCTTAGGATTCTGGCCCGAAGTGATAGTCTCTTCCACTAGTCTTCTTTCTTCAGAACCTTCTCGGGACGCATCTGAGGGAAGAAGAGAACGTCCTGGATGGTGGTCTGGCCGGTCATGAACATAGTGAGGCGGTCGATTCCCATCCCGAGACCGGAGGTCGGAGGCATGCCATACTCAAGGGCGCGCACGAAGTCATAGTCGATGAACATGGCCTCGTCGTCACCGTGGCTCTTGAGGGCGGCCTGCTCCTCGAACCTCTCCAACTGGTCGATCGGGTCGTTCAGCTCTGAATATGCGTTGGCAAGTTCCTTTCCGCAGACGAACAGCTCGAAACGCTCTGTAAGGTTGGGGTTGTTGCGGTGTCTCTTGGTGAGCGGGGACATCGCGACAGGATAGTCGGTGATGAAGGTAGGCTCGATTAGATGGTCCTCGCAGTAAGCTCCGAAGATCGCGTCGATCAGTTTCCCTTCGCCCATAGAAGGTTCGAACTCGACATTGAGCTTCTTGCAGGTCTCGCGGAGCTGGTCAACATCCATCCCGGAGACGTCTACTCCTGCATATTCCTTGATGGCGTCGAGGATCGGGAGGCGGCGGTAACCGGCCTTGAAATCGATCTCGTTCTCCCCGATCTTCACCTTTGTGGTGCCGTGGAGCTTGAGGGCGATCTTCTCGAGCATCTTCTCGACGAATTCCATCATCCAGATGTAGTCCTTGTAGGCAACGTAGATCTCCATGCAGGTGAACTCCGGGTTGTGGGTCTTGTCCATGCCCTCGTTGCGGAAGTCCTTGGCGAACTCGTAGACTCCACTATAGCCTCCGACGATGAGTCTCTTGAGATAGAGCTCGTTGGCAATCCTCATGTAGAGGTCGATGTCCAGGGCATTGTGGTGGGTGATGAACGGACGGGCTGTGGCTCCGCCGGGGATCGACTGAAGGATAGGGGTCTCGACCTCGAGGCAGCCGGCCTCGTTGAAATATTCCCTCATCGTGGCTATGATCTGGGCTCTCTGGATGAATACATCCTTGACCTGGGGATTGACGATGAGGTCCACGTACCTCTGGCGGTACCGGAGTTCGGGATCTGAGAAACCGTCGTAGACTTTTCCTTCAGCATCGGTCTTGACGATCGGAAGCACCCTGAGGGACTTGCTGAGGACGGTGAGTTCCTTCACATGGACACTGAGCTGGCCGGTCTGGGTGATGAAGGCGAAGCCCTTGACTCCGACGATGTCGCCGATGTCCAGGAGTTTCTTCCAGACAGTGTTGTACATGGTCTTGTCCTCTCCTGGGCAGATCTCGTCACGCTTGACGTAGACCTGGATCCTGCCAGTCGAATCCTGGAGCTCTCCGAAGGAAGCAGCACCCATGATCCTGCGGGACATTATCCTTCCCGCCAGGCAGACTTCCTGGAAATTACCCTTCTCGGGATCATAGCCGGTCTCGATCTCCTTCGCGGTGGCGTTGACCGGATAAAGCGGTGCCGGATAAGGATTAATGCCCAATTCCCTCAATTTTGCAAGAGACTCCCTGCGGATGACCTCCTGCTCGCTCAACTCAATGTTTGCCATATCTAGTTATAGTTTTTAATCAAGCTTAATTTCGTTCAGAATGACATTGTAACCAACCTGAACTTACAAAAATACGACTTTTAATCAAGAAACTGAAATTGTTATTCTTGTTTAGAATGATTATCTTTGTGTAATATGGCGAAAGAGCGCAAATGGATAATCAAGGATCCGGCCGATCCGGAGAAGGTGGGAAGGCTTTCCGCCGAGCTCGGCATTGACCGTGTCCTTTCGGAACTGCTTGTCAAAAGGGGTGTTGAGACCTTCGAGCAGGCCCGCTCCTTCTTCCGTCCCAGCCTTGACGACCTCCACGATCCCTTCTTGATGAAAGACATGGATGCTGCCGTGGAACGTGTTCGAAGGGCGATCACATCAGAGGAAAAGATACTCGTATACGGCGACTACGACGTGGACGGTACCACGGCCGTGTCGTTGGTTTATTCTTTCCTCAGGAGATACTCCCAGAAAGTCGATTTCTACATTCCGGACCGCTACGACGAGGGCTATGGCCTTTCCTACAAGGGAATAGACTGGGCCAGCGACGGAGGGTTCGGGCTGATCATAACCCTGGACTGCGGCATCAAGGCCAACGAGAAGGTTGAATATGCCCGTACCAAGGGGATAGACGTGATTATCTGCGACCATCATCTTCCGGAAGACACCCTTCCTGCAGCAGTGGCTGTTCTGGATCCGAAGAGGGAAGATGACAGTTATCCTTTTGATGACCTTTCAGGTTGTGGAGTCGGTTTCAAGCTTGTCCAGGCATATTCCCAGAAATACGGAATCCCTTTCGAGACGCTTATCCCCCTCCTTGACCTCCTGGTCGTGAGCATTGCAGCCGACCTCGTGTCCATGACCGGCGAGAACAGGGTTCTGGCGCATTTCGGTCTCAAACAGCTGAACGAGAATCCCCGCAAGGGTCTCCTCGCGATGGCAACCCTTTCGAAGCTTGAGCCCGGGCATCTGACCATCGACGATATTGTCTTCAAGATCGGGCCTAGGATCAATGCGGCCGGCAGGATGGAGACAGGCAGGCTTGCCGTCGAGTTGCTAACTGCCGCTGATGACCATTTTGCCAATATCGTGGGCGAAAGGATCAACGACAACAACAACGAGCGCAAGGGAATAGACAGAGAGATCACCCAGGAAGCCCTGGAGATGGTCAAGAACGGCACGGCACTCTCTACGGATGCAGCGACCATCGTCTACAACCCTACCTGGAACAAAGGTGTTGTTGGAATCGTGGCATCCCGCTTGGTCGAGGCATTCTACAAGCCTACGATAGTCCTTACGAAATCCAACGGTTTCATCACCGGCTCCGCGAGAAGTGTCGCAGGCTTCGATCTCTATGAAGCTATCGAGAGTTGCGCCGACCTTTTGGAAAACTTCGGAGGCCATGTCTATGCCGCGGGGCTTACGATGAAAGAAACCAACCTGGAGGAGTTCGTCAGGCGGATAGACAAGTTCATTGGGGAAAAGATTACGGACGAAATGCTGACTCCCGTCACTGACATTGACGCCAAGCTTGAGTTCAGCCAGATCACACCCAAGTTCTTCAGGCTGCTGAAGCAGTTCCAGCCTTTCGGGCCCGGCAACAGCAACCCTGTCTTCCTCACTGAGAATGTCTCGGACGGTGGAAACGGCCGCAAGGTTGGAGCCGGCGGAGTCCACATGAAACTGGACCTTATAGACGAGAAACAGCCTTTCCACCAGATTCCGGCGATAGCCTTCAACATGGCGGAATTCTATGACTATATCAAGGCCGGTAATCCTTTCGACATCTGCTATTCGATAGTGGAGAATTACTATCGGGGCAATTCAACCCTCCAGCTCCGTATCAAGGACATCAAGGAGCGCGAGGAATTCATCTAGTTTCAGTCAATTGAAGTTACAATGTCCACGGCGGCTGCAGTGTAGTCGTTGCTGTCGACATCTATGACGTGGTGGGCAGTGGACTCGTAGAGTTTGGAGCGTGAAGCCATCAGCTCCTCGACCCTTGAGCGCAGATCCTTGCCGGTCTTGAGCATCGGCCTGTCGCCTGGCCAGGTTTCGAGGTTATGCACGAGAGTGTCGACAGAGGCTTTGAGATAGAAGCATGTAGTGTTCCTTCGGATCATGCGCCGGCAAGCTTCAGTTGTAACAGTCCCACCTCCGAGGGAGAGAATGCAATCCTCGCCAGTCAGTTCGTTTGTCATGAATATGTTTTCAAGGGCTTCCTCTTCCATTGACCGGAAGGCTGCTTCTCCTTGCATTTCGAATATTTCCGGAATCTTCCTTCCCGTCATGGCCTCGATGTAATCGTCCAGGTCGATGAATTCCATGCCCGGGAGCAGTTTGGAGATTTCCTTCCCCACGCTGCTTTTCCCGCTTCCCATGAAGCCTATGAGGGAGATGCTGCCCATATACCTAGAACAGGGTAGGTTCGAAGAAGTCACCCTCCTCTGGAAGGTTGTCAATGTCGGGGAGCTTATTCGCGCTTAGATCCTTCACTTCGTTCAGGATGACATCGGGGTTCTCCGGCATGATGTCGATCGGCTCCTCGGGAACGGCCTCGTCAGTCGGAGCCGCCTCCGGGCTCAGGCCATACTCAGCCGTAGCGTCATCGTCCGGCTTGTCAAGCGGCTCGATGAAGCGGACCTTCTTTAGGTCGTACTGGTGGCACTTCTTACCCTTTGCCGTGTAACCCTTCTTGGCGATATATTCCTCCGCATCGACGTTCTCAGGGTCGCGGTGTTCGTACTTCTTGCCGAAGATCACTTGGAACTGCGGATGCCTGTCGTCCGTGATGTCGACAAGGTACGACTTGGCTCCGGGTGCGATGAAGGATTGAGGAGTGTTGTCGCTCAGGACGAAGCTGAACCTCTTTACATAGAAAGCCTTGGCTGCAGCATCCCAGTAGAGCGCAGTGTAGGTCTTCGAAGGATCGAACTTCTCAATCCTCAGGACTTCGCCCTGGTAGCGGTTCGAGACATCGAAGGAGGTGGTGTAGAAAGTACCGTCCTTGAAGATGGCCAGGACCTTGTCCTCGGGACCGAATTCGCCGAGATACACCCCCCTCTGCTCATCGTTGAGTTTCTGGATGTCTGCATCGAACCAGATGTCCTTCCCACCGATAGTGGAGACACCCTTGCTCTTCAGCTGTATCTTTGAAATGGCGAATTTCGAGACCAGGTTGCCCCTGGAAGTCTTTCCCTTGATTGCCAGGGTCGAGAAATCGTATTCCATCTGGGTCTTCTTCAGCTTTGGACGGGGACGCAGATAGACCCTGACCGTCTCCGCTTCGCCGTTGTTGTTGACAGTGAACCAGAGGATCCTGGAGCCTTCCTTCCCGGAAGTGATGTCGTAGTCCTTGTCCCTGGTGACGCTTGTAATGGCAAACCTCTTGGCGTAGGAGACTGATGTCTTTCCGTCGCGGTAGATAACGTTGTAGATGGTTCTCTCATCACCGCGGTTGAACACACCAACATAGAGAAGGTCTTTCCAGAAAAAGGCCTTGTCCGTCACCTTGGTGATGCGGTACTTCCCGTCCTTGGCAATCACAAGGATTTCAGAGAGGTCAGAACAGTCACTGACGAAAACCCCATTGTCATCCTTCTTCATGTTGAGGCCGACGAATCCTTCCTCGTAGTTGGCGTAGAGCTTGGCGTTGTTGCTCACGACCTTGGTGACTGCGATGGTCTCGAAGGCCGAAATCTCTGTCAGGCGCTTGAACGGTTTCCCGTACTTGGCCTTCAGGCCCTTGAACCACGCAATGGTATATTCGGTAATGTGTTCTATGTTGTTCCGGACCTCCTCCATCTCGGCTTCGATCGAGGAGATTTTCTCGTCCATGGCCTTCGTGTCGAACTTGGAGATCTTGCGGACAGGCTTTTCAACCAGTTTGTGGATGTCATCCATTACAATCTCCCTGCGTAGGAGATCCTGGTAGTTCTTCATCTCGGCGAAGACATCTTCAAGCTGCTGCTCCCAGCTCTTCTGGTCCTGTTCCAGTATCTTGTAGACCCGGTTCTCGAAGAATATCCTTTCGAGGGAG
>Ga0129310_1000789_pt1 | contig 33605 bp, 30 predicted proteins | sample Go1ome_2_FD_94433 | JGI IMG/M metagenome (GOLD analysis project Ga0129310, IMG submission 94433) | Western lowland gorrila individual fecal microbial communities from Wisconsin, USA - Go1022A metagenome | ecosystem: Host-associated > Mammals > Digestive system > Large intestine > Fecal | place... | reverse complement strand
TTTAGATGTTGCGAACACATAAACCAAAGAAATCCTCAAAATATCGCAGCTTAAAAAAATGAGTCGATTTTTAAGTCAATGAAAAAAAAGAAGGCGCATCGTGTATTACGACACACCTTCTTTTTTGATCTATAATCTATAAAGATTAAATGATATATTGTGAAGAGATAGACTCGTTATTCATCACGCGGCGGATTGTTTCAGCAAACATATCGGCAATGGTCAGTTGCTTCACTTTAGAGCAACGGTTAGTGTATGGAATACTGTCGGTAAATACCATTTCTTCCAAGCCGGAGTTCTGAACCCGTTCGGATGCAGGACCTGACATTACACAGTGGGAAGCGATGGCGCGTACGGAAATGGCTCCCGCTTCTTTCATGATATCGGCAGCTTTGGTAATAGTACCAGCTGTATCTACCATATCGTCAATCAAGATGACGTTTTTATTTTTTACATCACCGATAATTTGCATGGTGGCCACTTCATTGGCTTTCAGGCGGGTCTTGTTGCAAAGCACCAAGGGCACACCCAGATATTTTGAATAAGTGCTGGCACGTTTCGAACCACCTACGTCCGGAGTTGCGATTACCAGGTCTTCCAGCTGCAATGATTCAATGTAGGGCAGGAATACACCGGAAGCGTAGAGGTGATCTACCGGTACATCAAAGAAGCCTTGAATCTGATCGGCATGTAAATCCATTGTAATCAGACGGTCGATGCCCGCCACACTCAGAAGGTCGGCTACCAGTTTGGCACCGATGGAAACACGGGGTTTGTCTTTTCTGTCCTGACGTGCCCATCCAAAGTAGGGGATAACGGCTACAATGCTCTTTGCTGAGGCTCTTTTTGCTGCATCAATCATCAACAGCAGTTCCATTAAGTTGTCAGAGTTAGGAAAGGTAGATTGAACCAGAAAAACATGTGCGCCTCTAATTGATTCTTCATAAGAAACAGCGAATTCACCATCAGCAAAATGCATGATGTTCATGTTTCCTAATTCGCAACCGAGGCTGTTGCAAATCTTTTCTGCAAGGTATCTCGAATTTGTTCCTGAGAATACCATAAAAGGTGATGTTTTGCTCATTTTGTAATAGATATTACCTATTTGTTAATTTGCGTGCAAAGGTACGTATTATAATTAGAAATTAAAAATAGAAAATTAAAAATAACTTCTCATTATAGTAATATGCTTGTTTTGATGCATATTCTTCGCTTTTTAGACCTTTATTCTAAATCTATTGATAATCAGTCGGCCAAATCCCTTAATTTCCGGAAATGTTCTATCACGCATTGGTAGTCGCGGTCGGTACATGCGTCGAATTTATTCCAAAGAGCGCCCAATATGGCGGCTCCTCCGAAACCAAGGTCTTTTATTTCCAGCAAGTTTTCCTCGTCAATGCCTCCCAGAGCTATGACTTTCTTGTCAATGATACCCGCTTTGGCGGCGGCGCGGAGCTCTTCGGGCGTATATGCCGAATTATAGTTCAGCTTGGATATACTGTTGAATACCGGGCTCAGGAATACATAGTCGCAGCCGGATTTGTGCTCTTTTACTTCGTCCAGCGAGTGGCAGGAGCAACTGATATGTCCTTTGTAACCCTCCGGCAAGTTCGGATTACGGCCGTTCAGGTGAATTCCTTTCAGTTTGTATTCCTCTTTCAGGTAAAAATGTCCATGAACCACTATGCGCTTATGATATTGTTCGGGGATAAGAGTCAGCAGACGCTCTGCGAACATAGGCGCAGTGTCGGGCTTTCTTAAATGGAGTGTGTCCAGCCCTTCCTCGAAAAGGGCTGTAATTATCTTATCTTCCTCCACAAAATAAGTGGGGGGTGTTATTAGAATTAACTTCATACCTTATGACTAATTGCTAAGCAAAGATAGCAACCTATTTGTAATAATCCTAGTGGATTCATAGATTTATTTTAGGTGAGTTTGTGAACCGGCTTGGAAACAATGAAGATACGGATGTCTTGCGATATAGGGCAAGGACAGCGGGGAATGCTGACTTTCTGATGGGAACGGTGCTGAACCGAGCACCGTTTGGGGTTGGTTAGAAAGAAATGAGATGAGTTGCCATTGTTTTCAAATCAATAATCCATAGCTTGCCGCTCAGCACTTCACCATATCCGCCTATAATCTTCAACACTTCGGCTGCTTCGGCACAACCTACCATGCCTGGGGTTACACCCAATACTCCTTTGGGGGGATGGGGCATGGACAGCATCTCCGTTTCGTCGGGGAAAAAGTGGCGGTAATCGGGGCCTCCCTGGTAATTGAAGACGGACACTTGGCCGTCGAAGGCGCGGATGGCGCCATATACATAGACTTTTCCCCATTTCACACAGGTGTCATTGATCAGGTAACGGGTGGCGAAATTATCGCATCCGTCTATAACGATGTCATAGGCGCGGATAATTTCATCCGCGTTCTCTTTGGTAAGCCTTGTGGGGTAGGCATTGATCTGCACATCACGGTTCAAGGCTTCGAGACGTTTTTGGGCTTGGATAGCTTTGGGCATACCTACCTCGGCCTCACTATAAAGTACCTGACGTTGCAAGTTGCTGATGCTTACCACATCATCGTCTATTAATCCGATAGTGCCTATTCCGGCTCCTGCCAGGTACAGGGCGGCAGGAGATCCCAGACCACCTACACCGACTATAAGCACTTTGGCCTGTTTGAGCCGTTGTTGTCCTTTTTCTCCCAATTCAGGGAGAATGATTTGACGGTTATATCTTTCCACGTTGTTTATTGTTAAGTTGGGAAAGGGGCTTCGTATCATTGATACCGCCCCTTTCTTTGTAAAAGTGAGGGTAAAATCTATCGCATCGGTGTGAACTTGTCAAAAGAAACATCCCAGTCTTTCCATACCGGTTCCCTTCCTAATGATTTCAGTGCGTGTTCCACTTCCACGGCTGTACGTTCATCACTTACATGGAATTGTTCCAAAGCTTGCGGGTAGGTATAGTATCCTCCCGGTTCGGTTTTGCTTTCAGCGCTCATGGTGGTCACTCCGAGTCCTGCCATGTTGTCGCGGATTTGTGCCGGTTCACGGGTGGAGTAGGAGATGTCCACATCGTGGTCGAAGATGCGCATGGCAAAAGTGAGCTGTGCCAGTTCACGGTCATTCATGATGACATTCGGCTGGAAGCCTCCGTTCTCAGCCGGACGCATACGGGGGAAATTGACACTGTATTTGGTTTTCCAATACTTTTTCTGAAGATAGCGCAAGTGATAGGCCATCATGGTCACATCGGTACGCCATTCTTCCAGTCCGATAAGTACCCCCATGCCGATGGAGTGGACTCCTGCCTGTCCCATGCGGTCGAAGCCGTTCACCCGCCACTCGAATTTGGATTTCATTCCGCGTGGATGATATATATTATAACGGGCTTTGTTATAGGTTTCCTGAAAGCAGATGACTCCATTCAGTCCGTGTTCTTTCAGTTCGGCATATTCTTCGGCTTTGAGGGGCATTACCTCTATCTTCAGATTGCTGAAATATTTTTTGGCGATGTCCAAAGCTTTAGCCAGATAAGGGACTCCGGCTTTTGCCGGATTCTCTCCGGTCACCAGTAACAGGTTCTCAAAAGGCCCCAGTTTTTTGATGGCTTTGTATTCATCTTCAATCTGTTCGGGGGTGAGGATGGTACGTGCCATCGGGTTGCTGATATGGAAACCACAATACACACAAGAATTGGTGCAGGAGTTGGTGATATACAGCGGTATAAACATGGAGATGGTTTTGCCGAAACGTTCTTCGGTATATTTTTTGCTTAGTTGCGCCATCGGCTCCAGGTATTTTGCTGCTGCGGGGGAGATGAGCGCCATAAAGTCGTCCACATCGCAATGTTCCTTGCCAAGGGCGCGGAGCACATCACTTTCGGTCTTGGAGTAGATGGTTTTGGTGGTTTCCTCCCAATCTATTTTTTCAAGTTCTTCTGAAAACATGATCGTTTTTTTTTCTTGTTATTGTTCTATAAGATGATTTCGCTTTTATAAGAGCCTGTTTAAACCTTTCCGGCATTTAAACAGGTTTCAAGCTATAAGTTCCTTATTATTTTTCTACATTTCTTTTTGTCGCTTTCCGTCAGTTCGGGATGTTGCTTCGTTCCTCCCTTCTGGATAACGCCTTTGATAGAGAATCCGCTCCATTTCAGGATTTCGCGCAACGCCTTTACTACACCGCGTGTCTGGTTAAACCAGATATTGAACGGCCATGGGGTGGAGCAGGTGCTTACGATGACTGCTTTCTTGCCTTTATGCAACGCTTGGGGGATCCCTTTCGGACTTTCTCCCATCATGCCGTACACGATGCGGTCGAACACTACTTTCAGATGTCCGTTCATGTTTCCCCAATAGCAGGGTGATCCGACAATCAGCACGTCTGCCCATTGTATCTTTTGAAGCGTGCGCTGCGCATCGTCTTCGGGCAGGACACAGGCCTGCCGGCTGCGGCAAGCCATGCATCCTGTACAGGGACGCACCTGCAATTTACGGATGGGTATTGCTTCCACTTCGGCGCCACGTATGCGGGCCTCTTCGGCCATGATGTCCAGCATCCGGCTGATAAGTCCTTGGCTGCGAGGGCTTCCGTTGAGTATCAATATCTTCATTTCCTTATTTTCTTTAGGATGTTGTTGCGGGCGCATTGCACGGCAGCCGTATAGTATTCCGGTTCCATATTTTCTAGGTATGCTTCCAGTTCTCCCGTCAGTTCCGGCTCTTCCAGGCAGATGTCGTAGGCTAGTTTCATGCAGACAGCTTGTCCGGATGCGCTTTCGGCAGGAGACAGCATGCCTTCCAGGCAGAAATCGAAGAAAGTTGCGTTGACAGGCTTCAGAACAGGAAGGTGATGAAGGATATTCAGCAGCAGGCGTCTGGTTCCGTCGTGAGGGCATTGCATGGCTCTCAGCATCAGTTCCTCCCTTTTGTCCATCAATAGGGAAGGGAGGAGGATGCTCAGTTTTTCGCAAGCCCAAGCGGCACGCCAGGCTATCTTTGTTTCTTCATGCCGGGTCAGGGCATAAAGGGAGTCAAAGCGGCCGGGGGCTCCGGCTACTTGCTCCACTATGATGTCTATATATTTCCTTCCTAAAGCTCCTTCAAGTGCTTTCTTGAAATCTTCCATGGTCTTCGCAAAATCGGTCGTTTAATTACCCACGTTCTTTAAGTCTCGGCTCAGTTTCATGGCGCAGAAGTTGGGTCCGCACATGGTACAGTATTCACCGTCCGTATGGCGTCCTTCATTGAAGTACTCCAAAGCGCGGTCGGGATCCAGACTTAGGTGGAACTGGTCGCGCCAACGGAATTCATAACGTGCCTTGCTTAAAGCATTGTCGCGGATCTGTGCGCCAGGATGCCCTTTTGCCAGGTCGGCCGCATGGGCGGCAATCTTGTAAGTGATGACACCGACGCGTACATCTTCTTTGTTGGGTAGTCCCAGATGCTCTTTCGGGGTGACATAGCATAGCATGGCAGTGCCCAGCCAGCCGATTTGTGCGGCACCGATGGCCGAAGTGATATGGTCATATCCCGGAGCGATGTCCGTTACCAGCGGGCCGAGGGTGTAGAACGGTGCGTTGTGGCAGTGAGAGATCTGGCGTTCCATGTTTTCTTTGATTTTATGCAAAGGGACATGTCCCGGTCCTTCAATGAATGCCTGTACGTTTTTGTCCCATGCGCGGAGTACAAGTTCACCCATGGTATCCAGTTCGGCAAACTGTGCCTCGTCATTGGCATCGGCGATACAGCCCGGACGAAGTCCGTCACCCAAGGATACGGCTACATCGTATTGTGCCAGAATATCACAGATATCATCGAAATGCTCATATAAGAAGCTTTCCTGGTCATGTACCAGACACCACTTGCTCATAATGCTGCCTCCGCGGCTTACGATGCCGCACAGTCGTTTGTCGGCCAGGTGTACATTCTGCCGGCGTATTCCGGCATGGATGGTAAAGTAGTCCACTCCTTGTTCGCATTGCTCGATTAATGTATCTTTATAAATCTCCCAATTCAGATCCTCTACTTTCCCGTTTACCTTTTCCAATGCCTGATAGATAGGCACGGTGCCTACGGGGACAGGACAGTTGCGGACGATCCATTCGCGTGTCTCGTGAATATTATCGCCGGTCGAGAGATCCATCAGGGTGTCACCTCCCCATTTGCAGCTCCATACGGCTTTTTCCACCTCTTCGTCAATGGAGGAAGTGGTGGCGGAGTTTCCGATGTTCGTGTTGATCTTCACTAAAAAGTTCCTGCCGATAATCATGGGCTCGCTTTCGGGGTGGTTGATATTGGCGGGAAGTACGGCACGCCCTGCGGCTATTTCGTCACGCACGAATTCAGGGGTGATAAAGGTGTCGATGCCCAGTTCCCGGCAGTTCATGTTTTCACGGATGGCCACATATTCCATTTCCGGTGTAACGATGCCGGCTTTGGCGTATGCCATTTGTGTGATGGCCTTTCCGGCCTTGGCACGATAAGGCAGGGCGATGTGTTCAAAGCGCAGGTGATCCAGACTTTTATCGTCACGGCGCATCTTTCCGTATTCTGAGGTGATGGAGGGCAGTTGTTCCACGTCTCCCCGTCCGGTAATCCAGCTTTCGCGCATACGGGGAAGTCCTTTTTTCAGATCGATTTCCATATTGGGGTCACTGAACGGACCGCTGGTGTCATAGATATAAACGGGAGCATTGGGCGTTGTCACCTTTTCGCCGTTCACTATGTTCACTGTGGGAGTCAGGTTTACTTTCTGCATTCCTACTTTGATGTATGGGAACAGGGTTCCTTGCATATATGCCTTTTCGGCATGAGCGTATGCTTTTTGATCTTGCTTTTTGTCCATCATATTTCTGTTTAATCTAAGAATGAAGTTAAAGGGGATGAGGCGGATGCGATCAAGTTCTGTCCTACCGCTCCTAAGCCTGCTTCATAAGCGCGGCGTCCGGCAATGACAGCTTCCTTGAAGGCTGTTGCCATGTCTACCGGCTGACCGGCTACTGCGATGGCGGTATTGACCAGACAGGCGTCCGCGCCCATTTCCATCGCTTCAGCGGCATGGCTGGGGGCACCTATTCCGGCGTCCACTACCACAGGAACGGAAGCTTGTTCGATAATGATGCGCAGGAAGTCACGTGTCTGCAAGCCTTTGTTTGTCCCGATGGGGGCGGCAAGCGGCATGACGGTTGCTGCTCCGGCCTCTTCCAACCGTTTGCACAATGTAGGATCTGCCTGGCAGTAAGGCAAAACGACGAAGCCTAGCTTGACCAGTTCCTCGGTTGCTTTCAATGTTTCGGTAGAATCCGGCAACAAGTAGCGCGGATCAGGATGGATTTCCAGTTTCAGCCAGTTAGTGCCAAAAGCCTCTCGGGCCATTTGTGCGGCAAAGACGGCTTCTTCGGCTGTGCGCACACCGGAGGTGTTGGGCAATAGCTGGATGTGGGGGTGAATGATATGTTTCAGCATATCATCTTCCTTATCGTCCAGTTCAATACGTTTCATGGCTACGGTTACCATTTCGCATCCTGATGCCAGGATGGCTTCTTCCATTACGGTGTTTGAGTTGAATTTACCGGTTCCCAGAAATAAACGGGAATTAAATTCTTTTCCAGCTATAATCAGTTTCTTCATTATATTTTGTGATTTTATTATAAATTCATGATTCGTTTAGTTTCCGCTACCGGATCTTCCGCCCGGAGTATGGTTCCGCTCAAGGCAATGCCCGTAACCCCCGTTTCCATGATGGAAGGGATGTCCTCCAAAGTAATTCCTCCGATAGCGACGATGGGCAGATGGATATCCGCCTTTCTCATTTGCTGGATAATGGAGCGGTAGCCTTCCAGTCCCAGTACCGGCGAGAGGTTCTTTTTCGTGGTGGTAAAACGGAACGGGCCACAGCCGATGTAGTCAGCTCCGGCTTCATAATGCATCTTTACATCATTAAATGTATTGGCGGTGCCTCCGATGATGAACTCTTTTCCTAATATTTTTCGTGCTTCGGCTACGGGCATATCCTTTTTTCCCAAATGTACTCCGTCGGCATGAATTTTCTTGACCAACTCCACGTGATCATCTATAATAAATGTCGCTCCGTAGTCTTTGCATAAGCGTTGCAGGCGTATGGCTTCCCGTTCCACTTCGTCAACGGGAGTGTCTTTCATACGTAGCTGGACCCAGCGGCAGCCGCCTTCCAGTGCCATGCGTGCGGAATCATAATAGGAATATGTGTCGGTGAAGTGAGTGATGAATTGAAGTTCCACGGCCTTATCCTCCACATGCAGCTTTAATGACTACCAGACTGTCATTGGGTTGTAACACGCATTTTTCCCAGTCTATACGGGGGACCATACGGTTATTTACCGCTATGGCGATGCCTTTCTCGGGAAGTGCCAGAAAGGTGGAAAGTTCGGCTACGGTGCATCCGTCCTTTACTTCGGTTTCTTTGCTGTTTACTGTCAGTTTCATGCTATATCAGTTTATGAATTTGCCTGTAAATACAAAGAGTTGCTTTTTGACCGGATGGCATGAGGTAAGAAGTAACAATCCCTTCGGCGGTACTAACCGCATCAGGTTCACAGGGTATAATCTCAGCCCGTCCGCTGCTTACGTGGGGCACCCCTTTGTTTTACGATGGCAAAGATAGGAGAAAGAAATGAATAATGCTACAACAGATTGCTTTATTTTCTGCGGGAGACTGTTTTTTATGATAATCTTGCATCGTGGTGTGTCTTTCCCTGTAAAGGAGACAGATGTAAAACCGCCCCGCTCCCTGAATAAATAGGGGCGCGGGGCGGTTCTATTATAATGTATAGTTAAGGACTCTTTTACAGACGTTTTTCTATTACATCCCAGTCAATGATTTCCCACAATTTGTTCACATGGTCTGCACGGCGGTTCTGGTAATCCAGATAGTAGGCATGTTCCCATACATCGAAGCCCAGCAAAGGTTTCAATCCTGCACGCCACGGGTTGCTTCCGTTGGGTTCTTTGGTAATGTGCAGTTTCCCTTGTTTGTCTACAGAAAGCCATGCCCATCCCGAGCCGAACAGTCCTGTGGAGGCGGCGTTGAATTCTTTCTTGAAGTTCTCAAAGCTTCCGAAGTCCCGGTTGATGGCTTCCGCCAGTTTACCGGCCGGTTCATGCTTGCCGGGTTTGGGGGCGAACTGAAGGAAATATAATGTATGGTTCAATACTTGTCCGGCATTATTGAATATCGCCCCGTCGGGAGCTGATGCTACAATTTCCTCTACGGTCTTTCCTTCAAATTCCGTACCCGGAACCAAGGAGTTCAAATTGTTTACGTAGGTTTGTAAGTGCTTGCCATAATGGTAGTCTATAGTAGCCTGGCTGATTACAGGTTCGAGTCCGTTGTTTGCATACGGGAGTTTGGGCATTTCGTAAGTCATAACTAATGAAATTAAAGTGGTTAATAATATATTCATTTTTAGTTGAGGTTTTAATTAAACTTCTATCATAATAACATTATTGAGCGTCGAATTGTTCTGATAAACTCAAACTTTCTCTATCTTTGCGGACGAAAGAAGAAACTTATGACGAATTATTTAGAAGAATTGAATGAAAGCCAGCGCAATGCGGTGCTTTACAACGAAGGTCCCTCTTTGGTGATAGCCGGAGCAGGCTCGGGGAAGACACGTGTGCTGACTTATAAGATAGCTTATTTGCTGGAGCAGGGATATACTCCCTGGTCTATTCTGGCATTGACTTTTACCAACAAGGCTGCCCGTGAGATGAAAGAGCGTATAGCCCGTCAGGTGGGCGATCAGGCACGCTATTTATGGATGGGGACGTTTCATTCCATTTTTTCGCGTATCCTGCGGTGTGAGTCGCAATCCATCGGCTTTACCTCTAATTTTACCATCTATGATTCTTCGGATTCGAAGAGCTTGATCAAGTCTATTGTAAAAGAAATGCAACTGGACGATAAGACCTATAAGCCGGGGTTGATACAGGCGCGTATCAGCAATGCGAAAAATCACCTGGTTTTTCCCGATGCATACGCCTCGAATGCAGAACTTTATCAGTATGATGTGAATGCCAAAGTACCTGCCACCCGTGATATTTACCGACGGTACTGGGAACGTTGCCGCCAGAGCGATGCGATGGATTTTGATGATTTGCTGGTCTATACTTATCTGTTATTCCGGGATCATCCCGAGATTTGCCGCAAGTATGCGGAGCAGTTCCGTTATGTGCTGGTGGATGAGTACCAGGATACCAACTTCGCACAACACAGCATTGTGCTTCAGCTTACCCGGGAGCATCAGCGTGTATGCGTGGTGGGGGATGATGCGCAGAGTATCTATTCCTTCCGAGGGGCGAATATTGACAATATATTGAAATTTACCCAACTGTATAAAGGGGCCAGGCTTTTCAAACTGGAGCAGAACTATCGCTCTACCCAGACCATTGTATGTGCGGCAAACAGCCTGATAGAGAAAAATAGCGAGCAGATAAGGAAAGAAGTTTTTTCGGAAAAAGCGAAAGGGGAACCTATCGGAGTTTTCAATGCTTACAGTGATGTGGAGGAAGGGGAGATTGTGGCCAACCAGATTGTGAAACTACGCTCGCGGGAACATTATTCTTATAATGATTTTGCTATTTTATATCGTACAAACGCCCAGAGCCGTATTTTCGAGGAGGCTTTGCGGAAACGTAGTCTGCCTTATAAAATTTACGGAGGGCTTTCTTTTTATCAGCGCAAGGAGATTAAAGACGTCATTTCTTATTTCCGCCTGGCGGTGAATCCGAATGACGAGGAGGCTTTTAAGCGGGTGTTGAATTATCCGGCGCGGGGAATCGGTGATACCACTTTGAACAAGGTCATTGATGCGGCTACACAGCATCATGTCAGTCTTTGGAGAGTCTTGGAAGAACCGTTGGCATACGGCCTGAATATCAACAAGGGCACGCATGCCAAGTTACAGGGCTTTCGTGAACTGGTAGAGAGTTTCATCGTGGAGGTCCCGGAAAAGAATGCATACGAATTGGGGGCGATGATAGTCCGTCAGTCCGGCATTATGACTGAGATTTATCAGAGCAATGACCCCGAAAATTTGAGCCGCCAGGAGAATATTGAGGAATTGATAAACGGTATGCACGATTTTTGTGCGACCCGTGAGGAAGAAGGAAATGAGAACATCCTGCTGACAGATTTTCTGTCGGAGGTTTCTCTGCTGACGGATCAGGATAATGAGAAAGAGGGGGATGCCGAGAAGATTACCTTGATGACCATTCACTCTGCTAAAGGCTTGGAGTTTAAAAACGTCTTTGTTGTAGGGTTGGAGGAAAACTTGTTTCCCAGTGCTTTGTCACTCAATTCGTATAAGGAACTGGAAGAGGAGCGCCGCCTGTTTTATGTGGCGATTACACGTGCCGAAGAGCATTGCTATCTGTCCTTTGCCAAGAGCCGGTTTAAATATGGAAAGATGGAGTTCAGTAGTCCGAGCCGTTTCTTGAAAGATATTGATATACATTTCCTGAAACTGCCCCAGGAGGAGCAGATGGCCCGGAGAATAGACGAGGGAGCCAGCCGTTTCCGCCGTGAACAAAATGAACGTCCGTCTCGTTCCTTGTTTGATGAATCTGCTTCACAGCCTTCTTACGGGCGTTCTTCATCAAGTCCGTCTGGTCAGAAACCGTTTTCGGCTGGAGAAAGGCCGAAGGCTGAGATTATCCGTCCCAGTGTGCCGCGTAATTTGACTAAGGTAGGTCCTGCCACGGCCTCAAAGCCGTCCGCGGCGGGAACCTTGCCAGTAAATGTGCAGGCAGGGCAGGTGATAGAGCATGAACGCTTTGGAATAGGCGATGTGATAAAGGTGGAAGGAACCGGTGAGAACAGCAAGGCGACTGTCCGTTTCCGGAATGCCGGAGAGAAACAATTATTACTGAAATTCGCCCGTTTCAAAGTTGTGGGATAAATTTTCGAACAGAATTCTGATATAAAAATGATAGATATCCATAAAGTACCTTCTCCATGCTATGTGATGGATGAAGCATTGCTCAGAAAGAATCTGAGCCTGATAAAGCGTGTGGCAGACCGGGCCGGAGTTGAGATCATCCTGGCTTTCAAATCTTTTGCCATGTGGAAATCGTTCCCTGTATTCAGGGAATACATCCGTTATACTACGGCCAGCTCCGTATATGAAGCCCGTTTGGCGTACGAAGAGTTCGGCAGTAAGGCTCATACTTATTCTCCAGCCTATACGGAGACTGACTTCCCGGTTATCATGCAGTGCAGCAGCCATATCACCTTTAACTCCTTCAGTCAGTTCCGTCGTTTTTATCCTATGGTTGAGGCTTTTGGAGAAAAGATATCCTGTGGCATCCGCATCAATCCTGAATATTCGGAAGTAGAGGTGGAACTTTATAATCCTTGTGCTCCCGGTACGCGTTTTGGAGTGACGGCCGATTTGCTTCCCGAAACTTTGCCGGCAGGTATCGAGGGTTTTCATTGTCATTGTCATTGTGAGTCCAGCTCTTATGAGTTGGAACATACTTTGCAGCATATAGAAGAGAAGTTTGCCCGTTGGTTTCCGCAGATAAAATGGTTGAATTTGGGAGGGGGGCACCTGATGACACGTAAAGACTATGATACGGAGCACCTCATTTCTTTATTAAAAGGTTTGAAAGCCCGTTATCCGCATCTGGAAATCATTCTGGAACCGGGATCGGCTTTTACTTGGCAGACCGGACCTTTGGTAGCTTCTGTTGTCGATATAGTGGAAAGCCGGGGGATAAAAACTGCGATTCTGGATGTCAGTTTTACATGTCACATGCCCGACTGTCTTGAAATGCCCTATCAGCCGGCAGTGCGTGGTGCTGAAACTTTACCTGCCGATGCGGTAAAAACAGCTTTGGCGGAAGAAAATATCTATCGTTTGGGCGGAAATAGTTGCTTAAGCGGAGACTATATGGGCAGTTGGCATTTTGACCATCCGTTGCAGATAGGAGAGCGCATTGTTCTGGAAGATATGATTCATTACACTATGGTAAAAACAAACATGTTTAATGGAATCCATCACCCTTCTATCGCTATTTGGCATACAGACCATACCTTGGAAGTATATAAAGACTTCCGCTATGAGGATTACCGTGACCGTATGTCTTGATTACAAGAAAAAAACTTTCTTTTGGTTTGTATTGATTATGAGGAAATTGCTGAAATAATGTAATAAAAGTGCTATAAAAAGTATAGAAAACTTTTGGAAGTTTAGAAAAAAGCACTACCTTTGCATCCGCAATCGGGAAACAGCTAGTAGATAGTTGAAACCGAAAGCGGAAATTGCGGAAATAGCTCAGTTGGTAGAGCATAACCTTGCCAAGGTTAGGGTCGCGAGTTCGAGTCTCGTTTTCCGCTCACATAAATAAAATCTTGTGCGTTGTAACAAGAGTGTTACACAGAATGCCCAGGTGGCGGAATGGTAGACGCGCACGTTTCAGGTGCGTGTGTCGAGAGGCATGCAGGTTCGAGTCCTGTTCTGGGCACTAAAACACAAGGTTTTTCGTTTCTGGAGGAATGGCGGAATTGGTAGACGCGCCACTTTGAGGGGGTGGTGACAGTTATGTCGTGTGAGTTCGAGTCTCATTTCCTTCACGAAGGGAAGATATTTGCGGAAATAGCTCAGTTGGTAGAGCATAACCTTGCCAAGGTTAGGGTCGCGAGTTCGAGTCTCGTTTTCCGCTCAAAAGAAAATGCCCAGGTGGCGGAATGGTAGACGCGCACGTTTCAGGTGCGTGTGTCGAGAGGCATGCAGGTTCGAGTCCTGTTCTGGGCACTATGTTAGAGGTTTGCGGAAATAGCTCAGTTGGTAGAGCATAACCTTGCCAAGGTTAGGGTCGCGAGTTCGAGTCTCGTTTTCCGCTCAAAAAGAAAAAGGTCAGTGTAGGAATACATTGACCTTTTTTATTTATAATGGTGTAAATATGAGAAACGGAAGGAGGTCAACAGCATATTAATAAAATATTGATCTGCCCTCCTCCCGCTTGTTTTAGTCAAATTATCCGCAATGGAAATATTTATTGACCAATGCCAGCATACCTTCCGGATTGTCCTTCAAGTCGTTGCGTAAGGTCAGATCATTATAGCCTGTCAGTTTGCTGATGATTCCATCAATCATGGCGGGGCTGAACACATTATGTCTTTGGAATATCTCGCGCTGTTGTTGCAGACAGGCTGCGGAAGCCGCACAGCTATCGGGCAGCTGGGCCAATGCTTTCAGCTTATCCGCATTTTCTTTCTGATGGATATTGACGTTTACGTAAGTTTTTTCCGCAATGTCCAGTGCGTTTTCTATTTCAAAGCCATGGCGGCAGGCCACAGCCAGTCCTGCTATCAGTTGGTAGAGGTCGGCCGAGCCGTCCGGTGACCGCATTTCCACCGTCTGTTTTTGTGTGGTATCATAGTGACTTTCTGCTTCCAGTGGATTGGCTGTCATGCACATATCTGTTTTAGCCGCCCATCCCAAGGGGACACGTACCAATACGGAGCGGTTGCGGTCTCCCCAGCAAATATTAGTCGGTGCTTCCTGATGGGGGACCAGGCGGAAATAAGAAGTAGGATTGGTGTTTCCGAATGCGGTGATGGACGGAGCAAGTTCCATCATGCCGGCGATAGCCTTGCGTGCTGTTTCTGAGAGTACCCCCTCTTTCAGCATTTGGTTCTGTCCGTCTTTCATGATACGCATGTGGATATGCAATCCCGATCCTGCTTTTCCGGTAGTTATTTTAGGCGCGAAAGTAATGTTGTAGCCGTGTTTGTAAGCCAGATTGCGTATAATCCATTTGGCTATCATCAATTGGTCTGCCGCATTCTCGGCATTGACAGGCAGGAACTCTATTTCGTTCTGTTCGTATATCATACCGTTCAGGGTAAAATTGCCTACCTCGGAGTGCCCGTACTTTATCTGTCCGCCCGCTTGTGCGATATAGGCCATGCATTGGGTGCGGAAATCATTGAATTTGGCGTATGGAGCCGATTCGTGGTAACCTTTTTGGTCGGTTGCCTCGAACATATTCGTATCTGGGGCGATTACATAATACTCCAGTTCTCCCATAGCCTGAAACTCCATGCCGGTTACTTCATGGAATGCCCGGCAGGCTTTGTGCAACGTATGCTCGGGCGAACTTTCCAACGGTTCTCCATCCTTGTTGAAGAAAGAGCAGAGCATGGAAAGGGTCGGGATCTCGGCAAACGGGTCTAAAAAGGCTGTGCGGAACCGTGGGATGACATACAGGTCGCTGCTGCCCGCTTCGATGAACGGGAACAGGCTGGAACCGTCCACTCGTTCACCACAGGTCAGGATAGCATCCAGATATGCTTGATTATTGATAACGAAATTCAGTGTCTTCAGTCGTCCGTCTCCGGCAGGATACATAAAATTGACCATGCGGATGCCATTCTGCTGAATGTATTGCTTGATGTCTTCTTTTGTAAACTCTGCGCAAGGCTTTCCTAGAAATGCCACCAATTGATTGGGATTCATTATTAATTCTTTATTCATAGCAAAATTGGTTGTTTTTTGTTTGTTATTGGGTTAACTTTCCAAAGGTAGCAAAAAGTTTTCTGAAAATCCTATTAACGGCTCATAGATATTTTTCATACCGGGTGATATTCTCTTTATCTTTTTCTGTTTTGGAGAACATTGTGTTATAATTTGTCCTACCTTTGCACCACTGTTTTAAAATATAATAAAAAAATCATTATGGAACCGATGCATAAAATCAATAAAGTAGAGGTCCGGAACTTACAGATCGAAGACTACATCCAGTTATCACAATCATTCAAGCGGGTATATGCGGATAAAGATGTGTTCTGGACACACGAGCAAATAGAAACGCTGATCCGGATTTTTCCTGAAGGGCAAGTCGTGACGGTGGTGGATGATAAGATAGTGGGATGCGCTCTTTCCATTATTGTGGATTACGATATGGTGAAGGGAGATCATACCTATGCCAAAGTAACCGGGAATGAGACATTCTGCACACACAATCCGGAGGGGAATATCCTGTATGGTATCGAGGTGTTTATCCATCCCGATTATCGCGGTTTGCGTCTGGCACGCCGTATGTATGAGTACCGGAAGGAATTATGCGAGAAACTGAATCTGAAAGCGATCATGTTCGGTGGCCGTATTCCTAATTATTATAAGTATGCGGACACGATGCGTCCTAAGGAATATTTGGACAAGGTGCGTTCCCGTGAGATTTATGATCCGGTATTGACATTCCAGCTTTCCAATGATTTCCATGTCCGTCGTGTCATGAAGAATTATCTCCCCAATGACGAGGAATCCAAGCATTGTGCCACTTTGTTGCAATGGGATAATATTTATTACCAGGAGCCTACGCAGGATTATGTGGATAAGAAAACCACGGTGCGTGTAGGGCTGGTGCAGTGGCAGATGCGTCCTTATAAAACATTGGATGATGTATTTGAGCAGGTGGAGTTTTTCGTAGATGCCGTTTCCGATTATAAGAGTGATTTTGTTCTTTTTCCGGAATATTTCAATGCGCCGTTGATGGCCAAGTTCAACCATTTGGGCGAAGCCCAGAGCATCCGTGGTTTGGCACAATATACGGAAGAGGTTCGCGACCGGTTTGTCAATCTGGCCATCAGTTATAATATCAATATCATCACGGGCAGCATGCCATACGTGAAAGAGGACGGAGGACTTTATAATGTAGGCTTCCTGGTACGGCGTGACGGTTCATACGAAATGTATGAAAAGGTTCATGTCACTCCCGATGAGATAAAGAGCTGGGGGCTTTCGGGAGGCAAGATGGTGCAGACCTTTGATACGGATTGCGCCAAGATTGGTGTCTTGATTTGTTATGATGTGGAATTCCCCGAACTCTCCCGTATCATGGCCGATCAGGGAATGCAGATTTTGTTTGTCCCATTCCTGACGGATACGCAGAACGGTTATTCCCGTGTGCGCGTCTGTGCTCAGGCACGGGCTATTGAGAATGAATGCTTTGTCGTTATAGCCGGCAGTGTGGGTAATTTGCCGCGCGTGCACAATATGGACATTCAGTATGCCCAGTCCGGAGTGTTTACTCCGTGTGATTTCGCTTTCCCTACTGATGGTAAACGGGCCGAGGCGACTCCGAATACCGAAATGATTCTGGTTTCGGATGTTGATTTGAATCTGTTGAATGAATTGCATACGTATGGCAGTGTGCGCAATTTGCGTGACCGCAGGCATGACCTTTATGAACTGAAGGTAAAGAAATAAAGAAGGTTTCACTATAAGATTACTCAGGTTAATGCAGGTATATAGATCAGCGGCTATGGTTTTCATACCTGTTTGCGTTTATGAGCAATAGCCTGTGTCAACCGGGGGTAGTCCTGTGGTGAACTCTGTTCTGTTCTATTATTTCTCTTTCATCTAAACTTTGAATACCTTTTGATTTTTTTTATAAAACTAATTTTGTGTTTAAAATTATTTTATTAATTTTACCGCGTTTTTAATGAGAGTCTGACTCTCTATAGTTACAAATGAGCGATGAGAAAGGGTGTCCTGATGGCATCCTTTCTCTTTTATGTTGTACTTTTGCTATGTACTTCTATATTTGCATTGTATTTTACTAGTGTCACGATTATGTGAAATAACTATATTTCTTTTATGTTTTGGTTTCTCCAACTTTTTAGTAGGTTTAATTGTTGTTCCTGTATTAAAAAAATAACTGGAACATTCCTCCGATATAGATTTAACACTCTTTTTATCTCTTTTTGTTGAACAATCTACGCGATTCGCGTGTTAATATAATGTGTTTTTCATAGTAATAGATTTAAGATTAATAGTTAGTATTTGCTTGTGAAAGTCAGTACACTTACGGATAAAAGCGTTTATCCGAAAAGAAAAAAGAGGCGACCGGAAACGGAAGCCTCTTTCTTTTTGAGTATTTTAGTCCACCATATATTATTGTGAGAAGAAAATCGATTCTGATTGTATAAATAATGTAATATGCTGAAAATAAGACTTTTCACTTTTTAAGCCTTCAATAAAAAATGGAGTTCTCTTAGTAAGAGAACCCCATTTTGCTGCAAAGATAGCTATAATTCCTTAATACAGAAATTTCCGCATTAAAAAAGTATCCCAAAGTATGCTTATAAATGACAATCGTTTGCAAAAATACTATGAAAGAAGATATCTATATGACACTCTATCAGGCATTTAAGTAAACTTGGGGTTCTCTTACTAAGAGAACCCCAACAAAAAAAGAAAATTGATGGCTTATTCGAGCCTCATTTTTTAGAAGAATAATTTAATTATGATGTTTTGATGGAAATAAAAAGTCCTATGGAGCTTGCAACCGAAGCATTCTCTTATAATAATCAAAACATAGCGAGCGAAGCGCCTAAGTTACTGCTCTGCAGTTCAATCGCTTCCGTCTCAGACCAGGGGTCAAATAAGGGAATCACGCCATTGGCGGGAATAGGGAAGGAACATCCTGAACTCAATTGGTACTATCTGTATCTGCCTAACAAAGAATTGAAGCGCTATATTGGCGTTTTTAGTGGTAGGAAGTCCGTAAAACTTCGTAAGCCATCAGGTGAAGCAGAAGAAAGATACTTTTGTTTCAAGGTATTCTCCTATACCTCGACGGACCACAGGAAACGCTTCGAGCAATGCGCCTATACTAAGGAGGAATATACTGCCCGTCGTGATTCCGCCCGGGTAGTGAAAGAAGCCTTTGCCACCGGTTCCGCCCGGAAATTGAATGCTTTGACGGACGAGAAAGAAATCGAAGGCAACGGCTGGCTGTTTGTCTGCGCTCCTTTGGATCAGTTGGAACTTATTTTGTCTGCTATGTTTCCTCGCCAGTATTTGGTGACGGACTATAACACGCACCGTGCGGCGGTCATCCCTCAAAGCCAGATGGAGGAATTTATTTATCTGTACGAATCCATGCCTTATAATATCGAGTTGATGAACCGTCCTTTGGAGGATTATCTTCAGAAGAAGCAGAAAATCCGTATCACTGGTGGCGTCTTTCGGGGCAAGGAGGGTTGCATCATGCGTCTGCATCGCAATACCCGGCTGGTGTTTGCTTTTGGGAATATGACGGTGGCTGTGAGTTATCTTCATGCTTTTCCATTTGAGAAGATTGAGTGAAGATAGTTTCTGTTTTTGTGCTCATCTTTTATTGAAATAAGCATTACTGAGCAAAACAATATTTGAATTTGCTTGGATATATGATGAAAAATCATGATCTTTGCAAAAATAACTCATACTTATGGCAAAACCGATAACTCCTACTCCTCCCCTGAAAGGGCAGGCTGCAATTGATTTCATTACAGAAATTAGCAAAAAAAAGAAGGCCACCCCAGCAGAAAAAGCTAAGGTGAAAGAGGGAGCTATGCGCATAAAGGCGTTGCTGACCTTTAATTTCTAGCACTAGTATGAATAAAGATATTCGGGTAATCCGCTTGTCAGAAGATTATGAATTTAAACCGTTTGATTGTGGAAACGATGATCTGAATGGTTTCTTGCTACAAGATTCAAAAGGTTACCAAAAGCGCCTTCTTTCTGTTACTTACGTTTTAGAAAATGATGTGGAGATTCTAGCCTATTTTTCCGTTTCAAATGATAAAATAGCTATTCCTGATAGTGATAAGTCTACTTGGCGGAAAATAAAGGCTTTGTTTCCTCATAGCAAACATCGTAGCGATTATCCGGCTGTGAAAATCGGGCGTTTGGGAGTTTCCTTAAAATATCAACATAGTCGGATAGGCAGTGATATCCTGAATTTTGTAAAAGACATGTTTATTACCAATAATCGTACAGGCTGTTCATTTATTACTGTGGATGCTCTTCGTCCGGCAGCTTCTTTTTATCTCAAGAACGATTTTCTGTATTTGGATAAACAGTCGGCAATGGATGAGACGAAAGAGACGATTCTGCTTTATTATGATTTGTCAAGGTTGATAGATTAGAAATAGCGGTTGACGGCTTTGGATAGAATACGTTTGGTAAGCCCCGATTGCTTCCTTTTCTGTTAAGAAGATAGAGTATAAAAGTAGGTTTCAACCTAGTGAAAAAAACAGCCGTATGACAATTTTCGTGATGATTAATAAGGTTTATAGCAAAGCTAATTAGAAATACTCCGATATTAATAGGCAAAGATGCTGAGATGTTTTTGGAAACAATCAGTCGTTATCCCTCTCGTGAAGAGCGCGAGAAGGAGAGAGCACGTATTAGTGCCAGTGTCGCTGAATTCCGCTGTTTGGTAGTTGAAATGAAAAAGTAACGAAAGTGGAGCATATTGAATTCTTTGAACGTTTGAATCAGGAATATGAGTTCTACCTTTTTTATGGGAAATCTGGAGCCGTTACGTTATGAAACCAAGATCGGTCTATTTCCATGTTTTTTGATTTAATGAATATTATTTAGACCCAGCTTTCACTTATTAGCATGAGTTGTGATTGTTCTTTAGCAACGAGGAAAGTGGAGGTACTGCATTGATATTTTTGCCCTTCATTGATAATGTGCGTGACTATCTTCCAATTACAATGAAGTAACTGATGGCAGGCAATAAGGACTATGATGCCCTTACCCCTATGTCATTAGCTATATAATCCACTATAAAAAGTAAAATCTAAAATATATTGCTGATTCATCTTCTTGATTTTAAGGAGACTGAAAAGTATTGAATACTTACATAATATAGACTGAATTTGAAAAATTACTTATCTAGTTATTGCGAACAGCTTATTTCGTTCACTTATGTCTCTTTTGATGTATTTGATACATTGATGTTTCGTACGATATCCGATTTTAGGATGATACATCAAATGGTGGCTCAAATTTACGAAATTCAATACGGTAGATTATTTCCTGCGTATCCAAAACAACGATTGGACGCTGAAATCGTAGCGCGTAGTGTTCCTGGACGAAGTGAGGTTACAATGGATATGATTTATGAGAAGCTCACAGAATATAGTAGTGAAGAGAAAATACGCTTAAAAGCTATAGAAGAAAAATGTGAAATTGATAATTGCGTTCCCAATCACCCTATGATTGATATATTACGTTGGTGTCGTCAACAAGGAAAGATGATTGTGATAACCACCGATATGTATCTTTCACGTAATACTATTCAAGCCATCTTGTCCAAATTAGACATTGATTACGATTATTTATTTGTTTCAGGCGAAGAAGGGGTTACAAAACGTACAGGTAAACTATTTTCTGCTGTGTTGAGAAAGCTGAATATTCAGCCATCTCAAATGATTCATATTGGTGATGATTTTAATAATGATATAGCAATGCCCAGAACAAAAGGAATAGCTTCGTTGGAAAGATTAGTGGATGAAAAGAAAACTATTGCATATATTAGGCCAAAACAATATAAATCATCATTGGCAGGTAACCATCTTCTGAGTTTACTATCAGAATACAATTCACAGCATTCGACACTTACTGTAGAACAGCGCATAGGCTATATAGTATTGGGACCTCTATTGACCGATTTTTGCCAATGGCTTCACCACATAAAAAGAGAGAAGAAACTTCAGAAGCTTTTCTTTGTAGCTAGGGAAGGATTTCTTATACAGAAGATATATGAAACTTTGTATCCTGAAGAAATTGCTTCCTTGGTTTATATTCGTCTCAACAAGAATCTCTTGAGACTTCCGCTTCTAAGTTTGGATAATCCTTATGATAATTTCATGAAAGCAAAACTAGGTCGATTGACTTATGACTGGAAGTTGATTTTTGATTTACTCTATATTCAAGATTATGATTTGGCAAAGGAAACCATCCGCACTTGTTTGGGCTTTTCAAAATTTGAAAGGCCTGTTTTTTTTAAGGACTTAGAAGCAGGTAAGTTTAATCATATCCTTGCACTGTTGTTTGAAATGCAGAAAGATAAGATAGCAGAACAGGCATCTCTCTTAGATGAATATCTAAAATCATTAGGACTTTATGAAGGTTCAATAGGATTCGTTAATAATAGTATCAACGGTAATGGTCAGGCTATGTTGACAGCTTATTCATCTTCTAGGGGTAGAGCAATTGATATTTTAGGGCTTCAGTTTATGAAAACTCCAAGTTGTGAGAAACTACTTAAGGGTATGTGCTGCGCATGGTTGACAGAAAGTGGAATGCCTGAATATGCAAAAAAAAAATTCCATTCAACCTGTCTGTTATTAGAACATCTTATGTTCGAACCGCAGGGGACTTCTCTTTATTTCTATAAAGAAGAAGATATAGTCAAAGTGAAGTGTGAGATACCTTGTACCGAACAGAAAGATTTTAAGAAGATTGCGGCTATTCAGCAATATGCATTGCAGTTTGCAGATGATTATGTTCACCATGTAGCCTTGCCTCTCAATATGGCAGGTTTTTATGGTTATTTCAATATGTTGGCATATCCCCTATATGAAGATGCTCAGTTGTTGTGTAATCTTAATGACCATGATGCTGATGGGGATAAATTAATATCAGATCCCGCTCTTCCTTTTCATCATAAGTATCTCATATCAAGAAGAATTCCGTTTAATATTGCTTGGCCGGAGGGGTATTTCGTGCTGAAGCAAGTATCAAAAAGGGGAATGAATCTATATGGAACTCTCCAAAAGTGGAGATGCTATAAAAGTACAATTAAGCAAGCAATAAAAAATAATATGAAATTATGAAACAGATAAAAGTAGGTTTTCTATTATCCTATGATTATGCATTGATTTTTAATGCAATAAAGTGCATTTATCAAGAAGCGGATACGATAACTTTGGCTTTAGATAATGAGTTTAAGACTTGGAGTGGAAATTCATTTCAGATACCCGAAAGTTTTTTTAATGATTTGTCTTTGTTTGATACTCAGAAAAAGATAAGAATTTATCGAGATAACTTCCATCTATTGGAACTTACCTCAATAGAGAATGATACGCGAGAAAGAAATATGCTAGCAGATTATATGGGGAAGGAAAACTCATGGATTATACAACTTGATTCCGATGAGTACTTTCTGAATTTTAAAGAGTTTATTTCTTTTTTGCATCGAATTGAACCTTGGATCATTGACTCTAAAGTTACAGTCTGTGCAAATTACTATCCTTTGTTTAAAAAGGATAATGATGGATATTTTTTAATAAACAGTTCTGACTATCAACGTTGTTCTTGTGCAACTAATTATCCTAGTTATCAGTTTGCGAGAGAGTGTCGCGATAAAGATATGATATATATATTTAGTTCGTTCCGTATTATTCATGAAACTTTTGCTCGTTCGGAAGAAGATTTTTTGTTTAAAGTGCAAAATTGGGGGCATAAAGATGATTTTGATACTCTTGCTTATTTCCATTTCTGGAAAAGTATCAATAAGGATAATTATAAATATATAAGAGATTTTTTCCCTTTCAAGGGGCAGGAAAAGTTTTGGCATAAATTACTGTTTTATGAGGGGGATATTGAGTTACTACTTAGTGAATTTATTAATCATTCATCAGTTTCTATCCAAAGAGAAATTAATAAGACAAAACGTAGTCTCTGCAAATATAAATTCAGGTGGTTGTTTATTCCGTATAAGTTATTCAAAAGAACGGTAAAGAAAATCTTGAAACGATGACAAGGAAAGGTAAATTTCTCAAGAACTCGTCTGTCACACTTCTATTCTTTCTTCTTTCTTCCTTTATTGCAATCTTTTCCAGAAAGATATATTTAGAGGGTTTGGGAGAAGATGCATTGGGGTTGAATACTACTATAGCTTCCTTGATGGATTTTATCAGTTTGCTGGAGTTGGGGTTAAGTGCTTCTGCTTGTGCTTCACTGTATGGTCCTTTAGCAACTCATAATGAGAAACAGGTGTCTGAAATAGCTTGGATCATTCAATATTTTTATCGATATATAAGTTATGGGGTTTTGGTAGTAGGGTTTGTTCTTGGTGTATGTGTTCCGTTTTATATTGATGTATCTACTATCCCTATTGGGGAAGTGTATTGTGCTTTTACTGTTTTCGTTCTGTCTGTCTTTGCTAATTATTATTGGGGATACGGTAGGATAGTCTTTCAAGCGGACCAGAAAAATTTTATTCCAGTATTGATTATTAATGCATCTATTATAATTAAGAATATATTGCAGATGGTTTTGACATTGGCACTACATTCTTATTTAATATGGCTATTGATAGAAGTAGTATTTAATTGCTTGTCATATCTTTTTTTAAAGTTCAAGTTTTATAAAAATTATCCTTATGTATCTTCTACCCCTTTATTACCATTTAAGAAACTTGTTTTGAATTATCAGAATCTGTTTGTTATAACTAAACAGAATTCAATACATTCTTTAGCTGGTTTTGTGTCACGGCAAAGTAATACGCTTATAATTGCATTTATGCTGAGTTTGTCATCGGTTACATTATGGGGAAACTATTGTCTGATAAATTCTAAAATTTCTTCCATTTATTACAATGTCAGCCAAAATGCTTGGGCAGGCATTGGAGATATGATTGCGGTAGAGAAGAAAGAATATGTGATGGATCGTTTCAAGAAATATTATTTACTGAATTGGCTTGTGATGGGATGCTTGAATATTTCCTATTTGTTTTTAATCAGTCCGTTGATAGAATTGTGGTTAGGGCGGCAATATGTGATTTCAAGTTCGGTTGTATTTGCGCTTGTTATAACTAATTTGTTGGCTGTCCACTCTAATTCATGTCAAGCTTTTTTGGCAGGATATAGGTTGTTTGGCTTTGTTTGGGTACCGATAATGGAAGCGGTTGCTAATATTATAGTAACAATTATAGCAATTCATTTTTGGGGGTTAAGTGGTGCGGCTTGGGGTGGGGTAGCGACTGGGCTGATTTGCTCTGTTTGGAAGCCTGTTTATCTGTTTCGCTATGGCTTTTGTCAAAGTATGAAGAAATATTTACTTTTTATACAGAAACTTGGTCTTATAACTGCTGCAACAATATGCTTTGTTAAAATATCGATGCCTTTCTTGGCGGCTCATATAAAATATACACATTTCATGAATTTTCTTTTCTTATGCTTTGTTGTGTTCATGATGACTGTGTGTATAATGGTGTTATTGTTGTTGATGCTTGATTCATATTCACGATCATTGGTAAAAATGTGTCCTAAGTACTATGCAAAGAGGGGGTAGGCTGCTTATCGTATTCAGCTTATAGAAGCTGATTGCGAAAAAATATATGGAAATAGAAACAGTAAAAACACATGCCGTCCCTTTTTGATGTCTTTTAAAGGCGATTAATGGAAAAATGATAAAAAGAATAAAAAGTGAAAGATAGCATGAAGTAGCGGATCAATTGGATTGATGTGTCAAGAGGCATAGCTTTCTTAATGGTAATTAATTGCCATCTGCAATATAATAACGGAATTTTAATGCGTTATTTCAAACCGATTTTCTTAACGACGTTCTTTTTTATTTCAGGTTATTTATTTCAGGAAAGGTGTAGCTATAAACAGGTGTTAGAACATCGAACCCGTACTTTGCTACTGCCATTTTTGCTTTTAGGTGGAATTCTTATTATCACTAATCAAATAGTTACATTTAATGAATCTGTACCATTTATAGATAGGGTAAAAGGATTGCTTTTTCAGTACGGACTCAACCAACTATTGTGGTTTATAACGGTCAGCGGCTATCGTCTCCAGACTATTTCCGAGTTCATGTACCGTACTCGTCATATTAAAGAGCAAGGTGGATATATTCCACTACCAAAGGCTTGGTGCTCAGACCACGCTTCCGTAATCAGTTTGGCTAAGAATGGCGGTATCGCTACTTGTAATAAATTCTTGTTGCAATTCAGGATGAGTGGGTTGAATATTTCAACAGGCGATTCAAAATATGTTATTGAAAAGGTAGAGGCGCAAGTACAATACACTCATATGATAGAGCAATTTGTAAAGGACGAACCAATAGATGTACAGCTACTGATTTTGCGAGTTAGAAGAGATAAAATCAGAGATGTTCTGACTGTCTTATTGATTAATGCTACTTGGCATGACTTCTTTTTTCTGTGTAGAAACAGGAATTCGGAGAAATACATGGTTCCTTCCCGATGCTTTTTGAGGGCTGTCTATGGGAAGGTAGCAAATTTCCTGAAACGAATAAGGTAACCGTTCATAAGTGATATATTGGAGGATATAACATATGAATAAGAAAATAGCTATTATTTCATTTGGTTTTCAGGGCAGTTCCTCTTCTTTGGTCGAAGCATTGTTACGTGAAGGACATGAAGTGGATTTTTATAATATAATCTATACATCTCAGAAAAAGCTTTCTTTTGAAAGTTTTGATTTGCCTCTTTGCTCACTTTCCATAGGGGTGAATAGGATTACCGATTTTCAGCAGGATGGTTTAAAAAGGTATATTTCTTTTTCTAATTACTTGGGATTTTTTGTAGTTAGCACTTGGGGAATGCCTGATGGAAGTTCTGTTATAGACAAAATCAAACAGAAGATCAGCTCTTTTTCTTTGCAACTGTTTGTCCAATTAATAGTTCGCCATCATTATGATTTAGTCAATGTAATAGGCCAAAATCAACACATGTTGTCTCTATCTGTTTCTTTGTATCAAAGAGGTGTAAATGTGGTACATTCCTTGCATGAGATATACAAAGATCATCTTACCATGGACTGTCTATTTCCTCATGTGTCTACCCTTATTCAACATAAAGTACGTATCAATGTGTTCTCTAGAAAATCAGCTGATGACTTGCACTACTTAACTTCTATTGATAATAGTCAGTTATCAGTTATTTCATTCGGTCTGTTTACAGGATATCGAGAATATCAACAAGTAAACATCCCTGAATTGGATGGGAAGAGTGGATTTGTCTTATACTATGGTTATATTTTGCCTTATAAAGGTTTGGATATTTTGTATGATGCAGAAAGAATATTGAGTAATGAATCACTGCATATTGTCATTGCAGGACGCGGCTTTGAGCCTATTCTTGAAAAAATGAGAACTTCCTCACGTTTTACGTTAATTAATAGATGGCTTTCGAATGAGGAACTGGTTTCTCTTATACGTTTGTCTAAATATGTAATTTGTCCTTATTTGTCGTCTTCACAAAGCGGTGTTCCTCAAACTGTATTTAATTTCGGAAAGCCAATTATTGGTACCCACATAGCTGCATTTGACGATGTAATCAATGAAGGAAAAAATGGTTTGTTGGCAGAAGTAGGGAGTGCTTCGTCTTTAGCAGAAAAGATGAAGATGATGAATGACGGAGCTATCTATAATAGAATGACAGAATATCTGAACACTTATGCCATATCAGAAGACTGCAAGCAATGGAAGGATATTGCAAATATGTATATTAAACTCATTTAGATTATGCTTTTGCAAAAGGAATTCAAAAAAAGTATATTACTATTGTTCCATAACTATTTTTGGATACTTACCATTTCTTCAGTAATCAGTGTTATTGGGGGAAATATGTGGCTCTTTACATTCTCCATGCCCATAATGCTTTTTTTCTTGGCTTGGAAATCAAAGTGTTCTAAAAAGAATCTTTTCGATATTTTAATGATACTAATTTTTATTTCAGTGGTTTTGAGCTGGTTTGTCAATAGTTATCCTTACAAAAATATTATGATATTTAGGTATCTGATAACTCAGGGGGCATTCATGGCGGCTTATTATATAGGGCGTAACATGGATATGAATGTTACATATAAAGTATTTCATAATGCATTGTTGCCTGGACTGATTTGTGCAGTATTGGGACTGATACTGTATGTTTATCAACCAGCCTGGTATTTAGCCAATATTGATAATCCGGCAACTTTAGAGAGCTTTCGTCTGCGTTCTGTTTTTTCCTCTCCCTATGTGCTCAGTTACATGTCTTTCTTTTTGCTTTCCTATTTGTTCGCACTCGATTTTAAGATGCTTCCTGCCCATTATTTGGATTCGGTATCTTTAAAAGTTCGGATTTCTTCGTATATCCTTTTGTCTTCTATTTTACTGTTTTGCATGATGAGGGCGCCCATAGCGGGTGTGCTGATTTCTTTGTTCATAGCTCTTCTGCATACAGCGTTTGTGCGAAGAAAATTCAGGATGCTGATTTATACGGTAGTTTCTATGGCTGTGCTGTGTGTCCTTGTATGGAATATTATGCAGCGCTACATGGATATGGAGTCAATCATGTTTTTATTGGAAAAGTTTGAAGTGGCTACAGATTCTAGTGGAGATTTTTATGAGAAACGGGCAACATTATTTGTTGCAGACGACACTCTTTGGGGCGATGGAGCGGGGCGTCATGCTATTTATGCAGAGCAGTATAACTTGGATTCGATACGTGACACCTGCTACCAACGTCTGCTTCAAGAAGTGGGATATGTGGGACTTGTTTTGAATCTTTTTTTATTCGGATGTATTATCATTAAGTGTCTGCGTTATTATAAATATTTGGGATTTGAATTGTCCGTTATGGTATTTCTATTGCTTTCTATGATCGGTGCAGACCCCTTAGCCACTCCTGATAAACATTGCTTCTTTTATTGGCTGATTATTGGAAGGGTAGCTTCTTTTAAGCTTGTAAAACAGAGTGAGAGGGATGATATAATTAGGAATAAATTCAATAATATGCAAAATGCCTAAAATATCAATTATTATAGCCACATTCAATGCTGCGAAAACGCTTCGGACAGCCTTGGATAGCGTAAGTGGTTTACAAATGAAAGATTGGGAATGCGTGATAGTAGATGGAGCGTCAAAGGATAATACTGTAGAGATTATTCGTGAATATGTGGATGCTGATTCTCGCTTTCGCTATGTGTCCGAATCTGACAAAGGGATATATGATGCCTTCAACAAAGGATGGAAGATGGCGCGAGGCGAATGGATTTATTACTTGGGAGGTGATGACCAACTCACTCCCCATGGTATCCCTGATTTGCTAGCGAATGAATGTCCTGAATTTGATTTATTGGGTGGCAGTGTGTTTCTATTATGGCCCAATGGTAGACAAAAAAAACAGTTGTCACAGGGCTATAGAGGTTGCCATCAAGCCTACCTCACTCGTCGCACTACAATACAACAGGTCGGAGGATTTGATATAAGCTACAAGATTATTGCTGATTTCGAGATGCTGACTAAATTGGCAGTTTCTAAGAAGTATGTGGTGGCTAATTATGATATTCCTATAGCTTATTTTTTTGTGGGAGGTGAGTCGCAGAAGCTTGGATCGGTATTTACGCTCTGCAAGGAGCGTTATCTGATTTCAGGTAAGCATCATTTGCGCAAATTTCCCTTGTTGCATTTCTTGTATTCATTTTTCCGAACTCTCGTTGTTAGGATAGTGCATAAGGCTCTGTACACGAACAGATAACATTATATTATTTATGGCTTCTCAATCTAAATTAAAAATGCCACGCAATGCTGTCAGCCTGCGTGACAAGTTATGGCGGGCGGTAAGCAATCCTTGGTGGTTGGGTACTTACCTGCTGAAGAAGATGTCACCCCTAATCAAGAGTGACTCTCTTTACACCAAATGGGAATTCTTTTTGGGTATAAAACGGTTCCCTGATCTGAAGAACCCCAAAACCTACAACGAGAAACTTCTATGGTTAAAGCTCAATACCCATGAAGAACGTTATACTCGTATGGTTGACAAGGCGGAAGCCAAGGAATATGCAGCTGAGATTATCGGGCACGAGCATATCATACCCACACTGGGTGTATGGGATTCGTTCGATGAGATTGACTTTGACAGTTTGCCTTGTCAGTTCGTTTTAAAGACTACTCATGATAGTGGGGGAGTGGTGATTTGTCGTGACAAAACCAGCTTCGATTTAACCACTGCACGTCGAAAACTCAACAAAAGCCTGCGTCATAACTTTTTTCTAGATCATCGTGAGTATCCTTATAAAAATGTGAAGCCACGCATTATTGCCGAACAGTATATGGAGGACGAGGATGGAAAGGGTCTGAAAGATTATAAATTTTTCTGTTTCAATGGTGAACCTAGAATGATGTTTATTGCCACTAATCGTCCGGTTGATACTCGCTTTGACTTTTTTGATATGGATTTCAATCATTTACCTTTTGCGCAAGGTCACCCGTGGGCAGATAGCTCTCTTTCCAAGCCTGTGAACTTTGAACAAATGCGTGAATTAGCCCGGAGGCTAGCCAAAGGTTTGCAGCAGGTACGTGTTGATTTCTATGATATCAACGGGCAAATTTATTTTGGTGAACTCACTTTTTTCCATTTCTCAGGCAATTGTCCTTTTCAGCCTGTTGAATGGGATGAAAAGATTGGTAGCTGGTGGACTTTGGAAAAATAGTTTGTATAAGTCGACATGATAGATATTTCACTCACTATATTGAAAGAGGTGCTGAATTCCAAACATTCTGTAGCTACCGAATAAGTCTTGCTCTCGACTGGCGAATTGCATGCCGGGGAGTATGTACGCTTCTTGAGTAAACAGGCGAAGGACTATGTGAGGAATACGTATGATGTGAGTGTCACTGCACAGTCCTACTTGCAGGAGTATAAGAAAATAGTCTGTAAGTGGTCAAATAGTAAAAAAGACAATGCCGATTAGGATTTCCCGAATAGAATTTGTTTCTTTGCATGAGTTAGGAATTGAGATATAAATTTATTAATAGGATGGAAACAACAAAATTCAATCAGGCTCAACAGCACATTCTGCAGATGATGTCTTATATTAAGACTCCGGAAGCATTGCAAGAATTAGAACAGGTCCTTTCTGATTATTTTGCCCGGAAAGTGGATGAAGAAATTTTTGAAAGTTATGCAAATGAATAAGCCTTATTGCATTGATGCTGAAACAGAAGAAATGCTGAATGAGGCAGAAGTTAAATATAAAACGCTCGGAAGGAATATATGACAAAGGCCAAGGCTTTACTCTAAAGTCAGCCTCAGCCTTTTTTCCATAGTTCTATCCTAATGTGTCTTTTCCAGAAATCCGTATTCACTTTCCGTATCAAAACACGGGCACGCCTTCGGAATACTTCCCGGCATGTCCCGGTGTCCTCGGATCTTCGCGTCCGGAAAGAGTTTCCTGAGCTTCATCAGCAACAACAGCAGCTGCTCACATTGTTCCTGCGTGCGTGTGTCGGCCGGATGCCCTTCCGCATCCAGACCGCCCTCATAGCAAATGCCGATGGAGCAACGGTTCCAGGGGCGGCAGTGCGCGCCTACTTCCTTCAGCTTGCGGTGCTGGGTGACGATGCCCGAGCGGCGGATGTAGAAATGATACCCGATGGTGCGGAACTTGCGCTGGCGGTGACAGCGCAGCAGGTCTTCTACCGTAAAATCCCGGTTCTCGCGGGTAGCCGAACAGTGGATGATGATATATTTCACCTCCTGCATGTACGGCCCGTCCTCGACGCTTTTCAGCAGTTCTCGTTCGCTCTCCACTTCCTCATCGGCGGTGAGCAGGGGAAAGGATTCCTCTATCATAGGCCAAGAGGAAAGGTTGTGCAGCTGGTGATGCCCAGTGCGGTGAGGGCGGCGATTGCCGCCTGGGTGATGGCCTGAAGAACCTTCTGCCATGTGATTTTATTATTTTCGCTCATTATTCTTTAAATTTTAGTTTTCCATAAGAGTTCGGGAAATTACTGGGACGGACTACATGTCCGTCCCAGTCGGGTCACACCTGTTCTTCGGTGGGCTGGTCGGCTTCGTTTCCTCCTCCTTCTCCTCCCGTCAGGTCTACGGTGGTTTCGCCTGCCTTGATGCTCTTCAACAGGATCTTGGCTGCACGGCGCGAGGGGACGAGGTTGAACACGGCATTGTCCAGAAGGTTGCGGAAGCGGTCGCCCGGTGACCAGTTCACGTTGAGCTGTTCGATGTGGATGGCGGGGTTGAAGGCTTCCAGACTTTCCGCTCCCTGGCTCTGGATGCTGACGCTGAACACGCCTAGGTCGCCCATCTCGATGCGTTTTCCTTCGAGCAGCATTTCACGCATGCAGTCCACGGTCTGCATCAGCACGGCATAGATGTCTGCGCGGTTGTACTTGGATCCGTGGCTGGCGATGTGTTGGGCAAACTTGTCCAGCGTCAGGATGTTGGTGTACTGTGACTTGGCGTAGGCCTTTTTTGGCGCATCCTCGTCGATAGGGTTGCCAAGCATGGCAATACTGTAATTGATTGACATAATCGGTTTGTTTTTAATGGTTAAACACTCAATCGCTGCGCGGCTGTAGCGGACTGTCCGGAATATCCACCGGGCCGGAAGGTCTTGGAGAATGCGCTGAACAGACTTGGCTTGTCCGTTGAACAGACTTAGCTTGTTCGTTGAACAGGCTTAGCTTGTTCGCTGAACAGGCCTAGTCTGTCCGCTGCATCTCCTTGACGTGTGCAAAGGTATCACCCCTCAAAATCGCAGTGTCCGTCTATGTCCGTTTATGTCCGTCTACGGAAAAATTTCTTTCGGAATGGGTCAGGATGCGGCGGATGGTTCGCCCAGATACTGGCGGATCAGGGTCACCTGCTTCCAGGTGAAGGTTCGGTTCCGGCTTTGGTAGCCGGTTCCGGTGAGGGCTTCGACCAGGGGTTGGCAACGGGCTATCCAGCGTGTGAGGTGGCGCACGGCGGTGGCGGAAGTGGCATCGGGAAAATATTGCAGGGCGAGTTCTTGTTTGTTCATGGCTCTTGAATTGTTTCTTTTGTAAATGCTTGAATATCAATTTTAGTGGAGGATATGGAGGGTTATTATATAACTTATATAAATAATAATATGATTATTCTTTCCTTTAAAGGAATATTCTTCTTGTTTTCATATAATGGAAAGTTTGAAAAATATCCTCCATATCCTCCACCAAGTGTGTCAGAAGGGAAGTTCGGCACTCTCCTCGGAAGGCTTTCCGCCGGGGAGATCCGCCTGTTCCTCTCCGGATGGCAACAGCTGCTGTTCCGCCTCGGCCGGCAGCAAGTGCTGCACCTCCTCGGTGGTGCGCTCCACCACCACCCAATAGTTGGCGTTGGAGGCCTTTACCTGCCGGAAGCCCAGCTCGCGCATGGCACGGCCCACCTTCTGGAGGCTCAGCCGCAGCGAGGTGTTTCCGAAACGTCCGATGATCTGGCTGCTGGTGGTATAGACTCCCCGTTCCAGCCCCACGGGCTTGCGGTAGAAAGTCAGGATCAGCTCGTACTCCGGACGGGGCACCTCAAACTGCTGCACATGGCCGCGCAACTGCTGTATCTCCTTATCGGTAAACCAGTAACGGAATTTTACATCCTGATAGAGCGCATACGTCTGGCTGTAGATGCCCTCGTAGGGGATGTCCGCCTCCCACGGGCTGTCTATGCCCTCCACCTCGAAGGGCAGCCAGCGGCGGTTCCCCGTGTCGTCGGTGAGGAACTGGAGGTTGTTTCCGGTGGCTACGAACGAGGCCACATGAGGCAGGTGCACCTTGTTGCGCCCGTATGCCCGTCGCTCGTCCACGTAGCGTTGCGTCACCATCGCCTTCAGCTGGTTCAGCTCCGAGGGAGGCATGGTGTCGATCTCCTCCAGGTTGATCACCAGGTTCTCGGTCATGGTGAACAGGTCGTCCTTGGTCATGCGGCTCGAATTGCTCTTCGTGGTGTAATATTCGGACAATGCGGGCGGCAGGATATGCTGCATGAACGAGGTCTTG
>Ga0129310_1000783_pt1 | contig 33692 bp, 29 predicted proteins | sample Go1ome_2_FD_94433 | JGI IMG/M metagenome (GOLD analysis project Ga0129310, IMG submission 94433) | Western lowland gorrila individual fecal microbial communities from Wisconsin, USA - Go1022A metagenome | ecosystem: Host-associated > Mammals > Digestive system > Large intestine > Fecal | place... | reverse complement strand
TACAACGACACCTTCAAATAAACCGCTGAAAACATCCAATTCAATGGTATACGGCGCCAAAGGAATCAGATATCGTCTTTTGGTAATAATATTGCCGTCGGCTTTCTGAAGCAAATGACTATAAGATGGTGCATCCAGAGGAAGATTATATTCCTCCCGAGCCATCATCCCGCCGCCTTTATAAGTCATATAATAATTCTCGTCCTCCCGGCGTACTCTGACAACAGGCTTTACATTTAAATACGCCTGCTCAATCAGATGACTTTTGTAATCATTTAAATCAGACGGCATTTTTTGAATTAAAAATTTACGTTCTATTTCCATAAAACAGCTAAAAACCTCCTAATTATTCCACTCATAGTTTCTGTACGTCATTCACATACTAGTAACAGGATAAACAAAAACACTTCAAAAAGCAAGTCTTGTTTGTCCTTTCAGATACAGGATAAAGCGAACCAAAAAACGGAGGTGTCACAATGACAAACAATTCTAGTTCTACAATGGAAGTACCACAGGCAAAAGACGCAATGGACAAATTTAAAATGGAAGTTGCCAGCGAAATCGGTGTCAACCTGAAACAGGGTTACAACGGCGATCTCACCAGTGCCCAGGCAGGTTCCATCGGTGGTGAAATGGTTCGAAGAATGATCAAGCGTCAGGAAGAACAGATGGCCAACGGCGGTATGCAGTAACTGAATCTCACGATCCATCAGCTGCCGTACCCAATCAAGCGCCCCAGGCGGCATTTGCAGACTGCAGCCGATGACTGAAACAAACGCCGGGAAAGCGGATCCAGAAGGGTCCGCTTTTTCCGTTTCCTAATTGATTGCCTGCCGCACCGCTTTGATTGCCCTACACGCCTAAAATAACACAAAAATTCGGGGATGCTGCACTAAGGCATACATCCCCTCATCGTTTGATTACATTCACTTCTTCTGCCTGCTGACTATTCGTCCTCCTCGTCATCTTCTACAGCTGCTGCTGAGACCGCTGATGCAACAGTTGCAACAACTACCAGTACTGCGATGATAACAACACCAAGGATCAATGCAGGGAAAAATACTGACATAAAATCCATATCTTACACCTCTCTTGCTCCTGTCTCACACTGTCTGTCTAAAAAGTCTGTTCAGCATTCAGTGCAAATTACCTATGGACATTATAGCATGTTCCTCAAAAAATGCAAAGTTTTTTTATAAAACACTATTTAAGAACTGTTTTGCTTTTTCAGTTTTCGGGCTTCCAAAGACTTCCTCCGGGCTGCCTTCTTCAAGGATCATGCCATCTGCCATGAAGACAACCTTATCTGCTACCTCACGCGCAAAACCCATTTCATGGGTGACGCAGATCATCGTCATGCCCTGGGCTGCCAGATCCTTCATAACATTCAGCACTTCTCCCACAAGCTCAGGATCCAATGCGGAAGTCGGTTCATCAAAGAGCATAATCTTCGGCTCCATAGCCAATGCCCTGGCTATGGCTACCCGCTGTTGCTGGCCTCCGGAAAGCTTGTTCGGATAGACATCCGCTTTATCCGCCAGACCGACTCTTGAAAGCAGCTCAATAGCTTTTTTCTCTGCATCAGGCTTTGAAACGCCTTTCACATTGACAGGCGCAATCATGACATTTTCCTTTACTGTCTTATGCGGAAAAAGATTAAATCGCTGAAAGACCATTCCCATTTCCAGCAGCATGGCCTTATGCTTCGTCTTTTCCATGCTGTCAATGATTTTTCCATTCTCCGCATGGCAGAATAACTGGTCATCAATAAAGATTTTGCCGCTTGTAATTGTCTCAAGAGTATTTAATGAACGCAAAAAAGTTGATTTGCCCGCACCGGAAGGTCCAATGATAACAATGACTTCTCCCGGTTCCACTGTAAGATTGACATTTTTTAATACCTTTAGTTCTCCGAAATCCTTACACAAATTTTCTGTTCTGATAATGGACATACGCTTTTCCTCCTATTCATAAACCGAGTATTTCTTTTCCATTCTGTTGAATATGAATGAGAAGAAAGCGGTAATAATCAGATAAATAACCATGGCCGGAATATACACAAGAGCTGTCGCCTGCGAAGATGAAATGGCTCTTGTCACCTTCGTCAGATCGGACAGACCAATGATAGCCACAAGTGAAACATCTTTCAGTACCATAATGAATTCGTTGCCTACCGGCGGAATCAGACGTCTGACCGTCTGCGGCAGAATGATCAGCTGCATGGTCTGACGATAGGTCATCCCCAGCGCTTTCGCCGCTTCATACTGCCCCTTATCGATGGATTGGATACCGGCACGGATATTTTCTGCCAGATAGGCCGCACTGTTTAACGTATAAGCGATCAATGCAGCCACAAATGCACTTTTAATGGTCAAGGCCGGATTAAACTGCGGCAGACCAAAATAAATAAAGTAAATTTGTATCAGAAGAGGGGTTCCTCTGAAGAAGAAAATATATGCGCTGCAAGGTTTATTCAGCAAAGGATTTTTTGACATTTTCCCCAGTGCCAGAAAAAAACTTAATACAAGACCAACTGCTACCGCTATGATTGTTATGATAATCGTCGTCCGTGCCCCCAGCAAAAGCTGCGGCATCCATGTTATTATTTTATCCATCATTCTACGCTCCCGTTTCTTATTTTCCCGCCGGTATTAGCAATGCATTCTGTCCTACTCTACATTATTAATCGGTGCATCGCTGCCGAAATATTTTGTGGCAATTTCACCCAGTTTGCCGCTTGCTTTGACATTGTCAAGAGAAGCTTCCATAGCATCCTTTAAGGCATCATTGCCCTTCTTAAAGCACATGCAGATTGGCTCTTTCTCATCAGATTCCCAAACTGTTTTATAATCGGAGGCTGCATCACCCAGATAATAAGATGCAACCACCTGGTCTGTGCAGACAGCATCCACACGTCCGGCCTTCAATTCATCGAAAGCGTTGATCACCTTTTCATACTGTCTCAAATCCGTATTCAAACCATCGGCTATATATTTTTGTACCAGATAGTCTGCAGTTGTCTCCATCTGTACAGCCACAGATTTGCCATCCAGATCCTGAATATCCGCTATTGTAGAATCATTCGGCACAACAATGACCAGTGCATTGGCAATATACGACTTTGACAGAAGGTATTTTTCATTGCGATCTTCCAGCCAGCTGACTGATGATAAAATCACATCATATTTACCAGTGTCAACACCGGCAAAAATACCATCCCATGCCGTATCGACAATTTCCAGTTTCAGGCCCATATCATCTGCCAGTGCCTGCGCCAGCTCCATATCAAAACCGATTGGTGTTGCACCATCTGTGTCAAAATATTCCATCGGCGGATAACCGATTTCTGTACCCACAGTCAGGACACCTTCTTTAATCGTTGTGTAACCTGCTGCATCTGTACTTCCTGATTCTGCAGTTGCTTCACTTCCTGCCTCCGTTGCTGCTGCCGCCTCAGAAGCTGCTGTTGTTTCTTTTGCTGATGAAGAGCCACATCCTGCAAGCATTGTCACTGCCATCAATGCTGCCATTAACATCACTGTACACTTTTTCATTTTCAAATCCTCCTTAAAAAACAAAAAAAGACAAAGACATCTATTTCAGACGTCTTTGTCTTTGCATGTTCTTAAAATAGCACTGTTACTTTAATTTGTCAATGCGTTTAAGTTATAAATTGGAAATTTATACAGTATTTAGAAAATTATATTCATATATGCTGATTATTTAGAAGTCTCTGATTCTGTCTCCGCAGGTGCAACTGCCTTGGCATTCTCTTCGAGAATATTCTGGACTTCTTCGTTAATGATTATCTGATTTAAATATCTCTTGCTGTAATCTTTCTCCAGAGTTGCAGCATCTGCATAACCGCTCTGTTCCGCATACTGAGCAACCTTCTCATCATAAAGGGCATCTACATCAACTTTTTCTGCTTTGGCAATGGCACTTACAACCAGCATATAACCTGCTCTTTCTTTGCCATAATCTTCTGCCGACTGATTAAATTCTTCCTCAGTCTGATTCATGTACTGTGTCAGGAAGTCAGACAATTCCAAACCAAAGTAGGATGCATACTGCTTATAATAATCTGTATACTGAGTAGCATACTGTGTAACCAGTTCTTCTGGAATTTCCTTAATCTCGGCATTGTCTACCGCCTGCTGAAGAAGTTCTGACTGCTTGCTCTTCTCTGCTTCAGATTCCTTATTCGCCTGAAGCTGTGACTTCACATATGCACGATATTCCTTGACATTGGAAACATCATCAATATTCAGGCCTTTAACAAAATCATCATCCAATTCAGGGACAATATCATCACCCTTGATATAGTTGACAGTTACATCAAATGTAACATCCTTGCCTGCCAGATCCGCGTTTGTCTTGTACTCATCCGGGAACTTCAGCTTCAGTGTTGTCTTATCACCCGGTTTCACACCAATCAGACCATCTTCAAAGCCATCAATGAATGTGCCTGAACCGATTGTCAAGGATGCACCTGAGGCTGTACCGCCATCAAATGTCTCACCATCAATCTTGCCTTCAAAATCAATATTAACTGTATCACCATCTTCAACTGCCCTATCAGTAATCTGTTCTGCTGTTGCATGGGCAGTTAATGTACTGTTAATCTGTGATTCCACTTCATCATCAGAAACAGAAACATCTGTTTCTGTGTATGTCAACCCCTTATATTCACCAAGCTTGACCATTGATTCTACGTCATATTCATAAGGATATACATTTGTATCCTCTGTCTCTGCAACTGTTTCAGATACAGCTTCTGACTGTGCCGTCTCTGTCTCTGATGAAGCTGCTTCTGTACTCTCTGTTGAGCCCTTACCGCATGCACATAACAAAACTGCCATGCCAAGGCATACAGCTCCAAGTTTTAAACTTCTTTTCATCATTGTATCCTGTCCTTTCATATCAATGATATTATTTATACCACAAAATCTGCAAAAATAAAAGTCTTTCTCACATAGTTCACAGTTTGTTCAAATTCTGATATGTCGTCTTTATGCATCAAATATTTCTGTTCTGCCTTCCACATCGGCACCATAACAACTGCCTTCTGTCTCCGGTGCTACCTTACCATTGCTGGCCTCCGTTACTTCCTTTATAAATGATTGAAACTGCTCATCCGGTACAAGCAGCTGCATCTCTACTCCATCTGTATAAAGGGTATCAAGAATCATCAGATTCAGCTTCGCTGCCAGATACTGCATCTTGCCCAGCATTGTATAATCCATACTCATCCGCACTTTTCGGCAAAGATGCTTCTCAATGATCAGACTCTCCCGAAGTCCTTCCTGAACAGCCGCAGAATAGGCTCTGACAAGACCTCCTGTTCCCAAAAGAGTTCCTCCAAAATAACGTGTCACCACAACAACTGTATTCTTCAGCTTCTGCCCCATTAAAACGTCCAGCATCGGTTTGCCTGCTGTCTGTGCCGGTTCCCCGTCATCACTGCATCTGGCAGTTTCATGGGGAATTCCAACCGTAAAAGCATGACAGTTATGCCTTGCATCCCAATATTCTTTTTTGATCTTCTCAACAAAGGCCAGTGCCTCTTCTTCCGACTCCACATGCGCCACATGGGCAATAAAACGGGATTTTTTCTCAACGATCTCACCCATTCCGCCTCTGTAAACAGTTTTATATGATTTAACTCTGTTCTCGTCTGCCATTCTATCTACATCCTTACTTTATTTCTCCGATTGTTTTCCAACCGCAATGTAAGTATAGCATCTCTTTTAAAAAAGCGCCATTCCTTTTATATTCCGAAAAATTACACTTTATTTCAAAGAGCTTATTTGCTATAATGATAGGACGAAGGAGGTTAAGTAATGGATTATAGTAAACACAATAACGAAAAGAAACGTAAGAAAATCCGTTCCAACGCTGCTAAATCCAGGAAAAAAGTCAGTTTTAATATATTCCGTTTCACGGTACTAGCCATACTGCTTATCATTGTTGTCGGTGCAGCAGCTGCCATCGGTGGTTTTAAAGGCGTCATTGACAGTGCACCGGATATTTCAGCAAGTGATGTCATGCCAAGCAAGTTGAAATCCGTTATGTACTATCCGGATGGCCAGGAAGCCGTTGAACTCGTTGGCGCACAATCTAACCGAACTATTGCTTCGATCAAGGATATTCCGGACTGTGTTCCGCATGCCTTTATTGCTATTGAGGATAACCGTTTTTATGAGCACAACGGTATTGATCCTAAGGGTATTGTCCGTGCCCTTTTTGTTGGTCTCTCACACGGCGGTAATTTCTCCGAAGGTGCCAGTACCATCACCCAGCAGCTGATTAAACTGACTGTTTTTGACGGCGGTGCCGAAACAGATACCATCCAGCGATTCAAACGTAAGTTCCAGGAATGGTATCTTGCTCTCAAGCTTGAGAAAGAGATGACCAAAGCTGAGATCATGGAAGCTTACCTCAATACCATCAACCTTGGCCGCGGTGCCTATGGTATTGAAGCTGCTGCTGAACGCTATTTCAATAAGAAATGCAGTGATCTGACAATTTCCGAGGCCGCAGTCATCGCTGCTATTGCCCAATCACCGTCTTACAACAACCCCATCGACGGTCAGCAAGTCAATGCTCAGAGACGTGATAAGATTCTGAACAATATGCTCACCCTCGGTTTCATCAATCAACAGCAGTATGATGAAGCCAAAGCCGATGATGTTTATTCACGTATTACAGAAGTGAATGAGATTACCAAGAACAAAGAAGTCATTTATACATGGTTTGAAGATGCAGCTATTGACCAGGTACTGAAGGATCTTCAGGAGAAGCTTGGCTACACTTCCGCAGAAGCCAATACCGCACTTTACAGCGGCGGCCTTCAGATTTATCTGACACAGAACCGCCACATTCAGGATATCGTAGATCGATATTATAATGATGATGACAATTTCCCATCCACAGAATACCGTCTTCATTGGGCATTGACCTATAAGGATGAGGACGGACAGGAAGTCAACATTGATGAGAATTCCCTGCAGAGCTATTATGGCAGGGATGACTGTGACCTGCTCTATGACAATGAAGATCAGGCCAGACAATCTATTGCAGATTTTCTTAAAGCCAAGGGCATTACCGATGACGATATCATCGCCCAGAACTTTGATATGACCGTCCAGGTACAGTCCTCATTCGTTCTGATGGATCAGTCTACCGGTTATGTACTGGCCTTGAGCGGCGGACGCGGTGAGAAGAAGACAAGCAGAAGCTTTAACCGTGCCACACAGTCCACCAGACAGCCCGGTTCTGTTTTCAAGACGATTGCCGTTTTCCTTCCTGCTCTGGATTCCTGTGGGCTTTCACTGGCTTCTACTAAGGAAGATGAACCTTATACAACCCCTGACGGCTACCAGCCGTTCAACACCAATGCCAACTCCTATCAGGGAACGACGACTATTCGTGAAGCCATTACTTACTCCATGAACGTTGTTACAACCAAGTGGCTGGTAGAAGACGTCACACCAAAACTCGGTATTGAATATCTTGAGAATCTGGGCATCACCACTATGGATGAAGAGAATGACGCCTGTGCACCACTGGGCCTCGGCGGTATTTCCAATGGTGTAACAAACCTTGAACTGACAGGTGCTTACGCAGCCATCGCCAATGGTGGTGTCTACACACAGCCGATCCTGTACAGCAAGATTTTGGACAAGGACGGCAATGTACTCCTTGACAATGTTCCGGAGAAACATACGGCCATGAAAGATTCTACAGCATGGCTTCTGACAAGTGCAATGGAAGATGTTGTATCCAAAGGTAGCGGTACTCCCGCACAGATTTCCAACTACGGTATTGCTGAAGCCGGCAAGACAGGTACAACCGATGACTACAAGGATTTATGGTTTGTCGGCTATACACCATACTACACAGCCGGTATCTGGTTTGGCTATGATGACAGTACACTGATGCGTTACCGTCTCGGTTATAACTACAATGCCCACAAAGTCCTCTGGAAGAATATCATGAACGAAGTTCTTGAAGGTTATGAAGACAGAGATTTCGTTATGCCATCTGATGTAGAAAAACTTCGGGTATGCAGTACAACCGGCTTACTTGCCTCTTATGGCTGTTCTACAATCACAGAATATTTTGCCAAGGATACTGCACCAACAGAATACTGCAGCAGACATAGCTATCGTTACTATCAGGACAATGACGATGATGACGATGACTCATCCAGCAGTTCCAGCAACAGTTCAGGAAGCAGTTCTGATAATAGTTCCAGCAATAATTCCGGTGACAGCTCCGGCGGGGATAATTCCGGTAGTAACTCCGGCGGCGACAATTCCGGGGATAACTCCGGCAGCAATTCCGGGGATAACTCCGGCAGTGATAATTCCGGGGACAACTCCGGCGGTGACAATTCCGGGGACAACTCCGGCGGCGACAATTCCGGGGATAACTCCGGCGGCGACAATTCCGGAGATAACTCCGGTGACAACGAATAAGCGGTTCACAAAGTTAAGGGGATATGGTTTTTCAAACCATATCCCCTGTTTTCATGCTACTTTTTATTTTTGGAATTAAAGATTAATGATGCCAAGAAAGAAAACACTAACGAACCGCTGATTCCCACAGCCGATGCCGTAAAACCACCTGTAAAAAGCCCGAAAAATCCCTGACTATCGATAGCTTCCTTAACACCTTTCCATAGATTATAACCAAATCCCAGAAGAGGTACCGTCGCTCCTGCCTGACCGAAATCTACAATGGGCTTATAGATACCCAGCATTCCCAGAATTGCCCCGGAACATACCAGTAAAACCATGATTCTTCCGGGCATCATCTTTGTTTTTTCCATCAACAGCTGCACCAATGCACATATGATGCCGCCTGTGATAAATACTTTGAAATAATCAAAAAGCATTTTATTCTCCTCCTGCTTTCTTTGTAGGCCAAATTCATTTGCCATTAGTATTCGGAAAATAAAATGCTTTTATTCATGCTATTTTTCAAGCTTAGAAATCTCTGATCTTATCATCAGACTCATCCGTTGTCTTGTCAATCTTTCTGATCTGCACATCATAGCCGTACTTATCATTGACCTGCACATGTACTGTATCACCCACTCGATGTCCCATCAGCGCTTTGCCCACCGGTGAATCAATACTGATCAGGCCATGCAGTACATCCTCCCGGACGGTTGTTACAATACGGTATACTTCTTCTTCATCTTCATCCTCAAAGTAAACTGTGACTGTATTGTTCAGACCGACTTCGTCCTCTTTCGAACGGTCTTCAATAACTCTGGCCGTCTTGACCATTCTTTCAAGATATCTGATCCTGCTCTCATTTCGATTCTTTTCTCTCTTCGCTGCCTGATATTCAAAATTCTCGCTGAGGTCCCCCTGTTCTCTGGCTTCCTTAACAGCTGTTAATGCCTCCTTACGGACAACCACCTTACGATATTCGATTTCTTCTTTCATTTTCTGAATATCTGCTTCGGATAAATCATCATACATCTTCTAACACATCTCCATTATCGATTTAATATGCCGCTTTCCCTGACAGATTTCACGGCTTCCTGAATCGTCGGAACGTCCAGAACAAGTGCAAAACGGACAAAGCCTTCACCCAGACTGCCAAAACTGCTGCCAGGCGTTACGATCAGACCTGTCTTTTCCATCAATTCCATAACAAAATCATTGGAATTCGTAAAACCATTCGGAATCGGTGCCCATGAAAACATTGTTCCCTGGCTGAGCGGCACTCTCCATCCAATGGATGTCAGTCCTTCTGACAGGGCATGATTTCGTCGGTCATATTCTTCACACTGTGCTTTAACCGCATCCTGAGGTCCTGTCAATGCTGCAATAGCACCATACTGGACCGGCAGGAAGATGCCGTAATCAATCTGAGAACGTACGCATTTAAAGCGGTCAATAATCGCCTGATTTCCCACTACAAAGGACATTCTGGCACCTGTATAGTTATAGGATTTGGATAATGAATAGAACTCAACACCCACTTCTTTGGCTCCTTCAAAAGCCAGGAAAGACTTACCGACTTTGCCGCCATAAATAATATCTGAATAAGCATTGTCGTGCAGAATGATGATATTGTATTTCTTCGCAAATGCGATCAATTCCTCATAAAAAGAATCAGGTGCTGTGACACAGACCGGATTCAGCGGATAAGAGACGATCATCATCTTGGCACGCTTTGCCTGCTCTTCAGGTATCTTATCAAATTCTATCAGAAAATTATTCTCCAGATGCAAATCATAGGTCTCTACCTTCGCACCGCAAAGGAATGGTCCTGCTGTAAAGACAGGATACCCCGGATTTGGTACCAGAACCACATCCCCCGGATCACAGATCGCCATGGCAATATGTGCCATCCCTTCCTGTGACCCGTAAATGGACATAATCTCTTCATGACGAATACCTTTGACCCCATAGCGCTCTGCATAATGATTGCTGACCGCATCCAACAGTTCAGGAAGATCTGCCAGTGCATATTTATAATTTTCAGGTTTGGATGCCGCCTCACTAACCGCATCGATGATATGCTGTGCCGGCTTGAAATCCGGTGTCCCCACAGACATGTTATATACCTTGCGTCCTGCTCTCAGCAGTTCATTCTTTTTATCATTCAAAGTCGAAAAGATTCCTTCCTCAAAGGAATCCAGACGGCTTGCAAAATTAAATTCCATCCTTTTTATCCTCCTGTAAAATGCTACCTTCTATTTTAAACCTTTTTTGGCAAGATGCAATTCTATTTTTCAATAGCCGTTATCACATACTGACCTTGCCAGAGCATCTGACGGCATGTCATCCCGGACAATGGTTTTCCCGGAACACATTTGGCAGCTGCAAATGCTGCCAGGCCTTCTCCTGTCAGTTTGACCATTGCTTCTTTCATCGTCCAGACCCGCATAAATGCCTCATCCTGATCACCTGCAGACTGTATATAAACTCGTTCTTCTTCTGTCATCTTCCGAAGAACACTTCCCGGATAAGGCCTGATCTTCTCGGCATCAATCCCAAGGGATGCTGTGCCTATGGCACAAACCACCAACCCCTTCGTATGACTGATATTGAATTGAATATTCGGCAATTCCCGCAAAAAAGGCTTCCCATTAGGGCCATATGTCAATGCACACGGCCCATTTTCATTAGAAACATCCCCCGGAATACCTTCCCTTGAAAGTGCCGTCTGCAGCAGCTGACGTCCCAGCATATGCTGATGTCTGCTCTCCTGTCTGGGTGTCATACTTCCGATGTCATAGTTTGCTATATAAATTTTCATCTTTTATACTTTCACAGAAAAATTAACCACGGCTTCACCGTGTCCATCCTGAATCATGAGCCGGCCTTTTCCATTTCTGCCCAAAGAGCGCACATAAGTTCCGGCGAAACCGCCCTGCATCATGATAACATCCGGACCAATCAATTCGATATCACCTTCGGTCTTCAAAATAAGCGGTATCTCATATTCATAAAGATGCTGACCGCTCTCACCGACAGCTTCAATATGCACTGTAGCCACATCGTAGCTGGTTTCTTCAACCAATGTCTGTCGATCAGTCATGATCTGCAGCTTTGCCTCAGGTGCCGGGCTGACGCAGGTTTGTGCAATGACATTGTCATCTTTCACAGCTTCTATCCTCCATGTCACTGCATAATATTTTGCAAAATGTGAGTGTGGATTTTGTCCGGTATGGAGAATATCACACAGATGCTCAATGATGATCGGCGGATGTACCAAATCCCGAAATTCTTTCTCATCAGGATAAAACTCATCAACCAGCTTATTATCACAATACAGTAGAATATGATCCGCATTTGTCAGCACAATCATCTGATCACTGACTGGTACCGCAGCCACGCATACCGGTTCATCCTCCCTCTGGCTCTTAAACAGTGCAGCAGCCAATTTCGGATTTCTGAACCAGTCCATGACACCTCTCAGGCAAATTCCGCTACCTCCGCTGTATCTGCGGCTGATCGGATAATCTGTCATCTTCGGTGACAGACTGCCTGCCAGACTGTCATTGCTTTCTGCTGCCCGCCAGACTTTCGCCTGCTGCACCATCTGACGAATATAGGACTCTATACCGCCTGCCTTCGTATCTTCAGTCAAGCTGTGATGTCCCGCCAGAATACAGCTTTTGGACGGATCCTGACAGATATTTTCACTATTAACCGAAGCACTTCCTGCATCCTGACTCATATCATCATACAGGTACACATCTTCAAAAAAGCGGCTGCCTGCAAAATCCCGCACACCGCCTGTCTGGCGGTAGACATCCAGTTCCTTCGCCAGACGGCTTGTTTTATAATAAAGCGGATCCACATCATCCGAATCGCTGACACGCACATCCCACAAAATCACAGACGGGTGATTGCGATACTGCATAATCATCTCCCGGACATTTCTCACTGTAATCTTTTTCCAGCGAGTATCCCCCACAAACTGCCATCCCGGTATTTCAGGGATAACCAGCAGACCGATTTCATCACACCGATCCATAAAATACTGTGACTGCGGTCCCTGCAGCGTCCGCACTGCATTGGCTCCAAGTTCAAATCTCAGAAGATCTGCATCCAGCTGCTGGGGTGACTTCGGCATGGCATACCCTGTATATGGCCAGCTCTGATATCTGCCAAAACCACATAATTTCAGAATACGTCCATTCAGCCAGAAACCTTCGCCATCAAAGACAGCTTCTCTGAATCCGACCCTGACTTTTTTACTGTCAATGCATTGCCCATCTTTTATGAGTTCCACGGTTAATATATAGAGATTCGGCATCTCCACATCCCAGAGCATTGCATCCGGCACTGTATAAGTCAGACAGGAGGTTCTGAAATACACCTCCGCATTTTTCAGATCCCAGTGCTGAAGATTGTCATCTTCCACAGGAATCTCTGTCCATGTATCCAGATGGGCAGCCAGTGTCAAGCCTTCTGTATATGCATTCAGCTTGATCTCTGCCTTTAATATTTTCTCATCCGTCCTGACATCCGGTGTGGCTGTATAGATATCTTCTATATAATAATCATTCTTCACATCCAGATAGACATCACGGTAAATACCGCCATAAGTCAGAGACTCTGTCACTGATCCAAAAGGCGGCTGATTCAGAGACTCTCTGCTGTCTAATCGCACGGTGATGATCTGTTCACTGCCCTCTGCAAGAAACGGAAGAATGTCCACCGAGAAAGCTGTATATCCACCATAATGTTTGACTGCCTGATGCCCATTCACATAAACCACAGCTTCATGGGCAGCCCCCTCAAATGTCAGGAGCAGGTGTCCGCTGCGCCATGCATCTTCCACAATCAGGCTGCGCCTATAGCCACAAAGCTGCTGCAGGGACATTTCATCAAAATTGCTGTACAACAGTTCACACACATTGTGTGGAATTCTCACTTTTTCAAGTTCAGATAGATCCGCATCCGGTTTCAACAGTACTTCTGTATAATTCTTTGTAAAATACCAGTTGTCATTTAAATATATTCTCTGCGTCATTATATCGCCCTTGTCGCTTCCTTCAGCCATGCCTGTTCTTCTGCATTCAAATGCGGTCCGATGATCGCATAAATCTTCTGATGGTAATCGTTCAGAAGCTGTTTCTCACGCGCTGTCATCAATGTCGGATCCACACCATCCAGATCAAAAGGCACAAGCGTCACTGTATCAAAATACATAAACTGACCGTATTCATTCTTCTCACCCTTCATGCAGACCATGAGATTTTCATGACGAATACCGAATTTGCCGGTCAGGTAAACGCCGGGTTCGTCAGATGTCAGCATTCCTTCCTCCAAAACACAGCCTTCATTGCGGTTTGGCAGCATCTTCCATCTAAAGCCATTCGGACTCTCATGAACATTAAGCAAATAGCCTACGCCATGACCTGTACCATGATTATAATCCATACCGATCTGCCACAGAGGTTCTCTGGCCAGATAATCCAGATTGTAGCCTTTGCATCCATGCAGGAATCTTGCCCCAGCCAGATTCAGGTTGCCGCGAAGCACCAGTGTGAAGAATTTCTTCTCTTCATCCGTCAGTTCACCCAATACAAAAGTACGGGTAATGTCTGTTGTTCCTTCCATATACTGGCCGCCTGTATCCATCAGAAGCAGTCCCTTCGGTGCCAGCTTGGCATCCGTTTCCGGTGTAGCAGAATAATGCACAATGGCACCATGCACACCATATCCGCTGATCGGCTCAAAACTCGGTTCAAGATATCCTTCCTGCTCTTTACGGAAGCTTTCCATCTTCTCCGCAGCACTGATCTCTGTCATCGGTATTTTGCCGATATTCTTCTTCAGCCAATACATAAACTTTGTAAGGGCAATGCCGTCTTTGATATGGGCCTGACGGATATTTTCAACTTCTACAGGGTTCTTGATGGCCTTCGGCAGCAATGTCAGATTCTGCTCATCTATCTTTTTCGCAGATTCAGGCATTCTCTCAAGAATTGCGTAATTCAAAGCAGAGCCGTCATAAATAACTGTCTGATTCTCTGTCAGCTTCGCAACATCCTCATAAATGCCATTGTATTCAAAGAATTCTACACCGGCGCTCTCCAGTGTTTTTCTGTCCTCATCTTTAAAATCATCTGCATTCGTGTAAAGTCTCAGACTGTCTGCACTCATCATCAGATAAGCCAGAACAACCGGATTGTCCTGCACGTCATTGCCCCTGAAATTCAAAAGCCATGCAATATCATCCAGGGAAGTCAGCACAAACCAGTCCGCTTTCTTCTCTGCCATCGCCTGACGAATAATGGCAATTCTGTCCTCTCTTGACTGTCCTGCATAGGCAATATCCAACAGCCATGCAGGCTCCGCAGACAATGCCGGACGCTCAGTCCAGATTTCATCCACCAAATCATACCGGCCATTGACGGATGCACCTTTTTCACTTAACTTACGAACATATTCCTGACCATTTCTGGCATTAACGGTTCTTCCGTCAAAACCAAGGCTCTGTCCTTCTCCAATGTGTGACACAATATATTCTTCAATAGTCGGCACACCTTCATTGCCCATCTTGAACAATTCAATCCCTGTATCCACAAGCTGTGCCTCTGCCTGAAGAAAATATCTTCCGTCGGTCCAGAGTCCTGCAAAATCCCTGGTCACAAGAACCGTACCTGCCGAACCTGTAAAACCGGAAATAAAAGCACGGCACTTGAAATGCTCTCCTACATATTCGGAACCATGAAAATCTTCTGAACCGATCAGGTACATATCCATTTTATAATCAGCCATCTTCTCTCTGAGGGCTGTCAGTCTTTCTCTTACTGTTATCATTTTATCTGTTTCCTCACTTTGATGTCATTTTGACTGCATCCAACTTCACATCTTGTCATCAAATTATGGTGCCAACTATCAAAATACTCTGCAGCCATGTTTTTATTCAAAATTGCTGTTCTGCTTTATCTTAAACTGCGATGGCCGCCTCAAGAGCCAGCTCCACCATCTCCGCAAATGCTGTTGCTCTTGTATCTGCATCCAGTTCTTCACCTGTTACCAGAGAATCAGAAATCGTCAGCAGGCAGGCTGCATTCTTGCCAAGAATCTCTGCATTGTGGAACAACGCAAAGGATTCCATCTCAACACAAAGCAGTCCTTCTGCATCAACCATCTTGTGAAGAACGTCATTGGCATCCGCCTCATGATAAAAAGCATCACTGGAATGAATCGGTCCGGAAACCAGCTTCTTATTCATCTTCTGTGCTGTATCTTTAATCTGTCGGTTCAGCATCTCTGATGGATACTGCCAATTCTTCATATCCAGACTCTGTGCCTGTCCGTAAGTGGATTCACTCCAGACACTGTCTGCCAATACCACATCCAGCACCTTCAGCTTCTCTGTATAAGCCCCTGCTGAACCGATACGGATAATATTCTCCACATCATAAAATTTATATAATTCATAAGAATAAATACCGATGGACGGCATTCCCATTCCTGAAGCCATCACAGATACTGTTGCACCTTTATATTGACCTGTATAACAATACATGTTGCGGACATCACTGACAAGCTGAACATCTGTCAGATACGTCTCAGCAATCCACTTTGCTCTCAGCGGATCCCCCGGCATAAGAACAGTTTTCGCAATCTCTCCATTTGCAGCGCGATTATGCGGTGTTGCCATACTCAAATACCTCCAAAACAATTTTCCTTAATCATACCACATTTTCGCTTCAAAAGCTATAAGTAGCATGCAGCCTTCATTATCTCTAAAAGAAAATCCTTATACGTTTGTTCATACAGGCCGCTCCCGCTGCCCAGCCTTAGTAGCACGCTATTTCCAATATTGATATTAACAATTTTCCAAACCTATGCTATATTATGATAGATTTGTTTCGTACACTTGGATGAATCTAGCCACTGCACCGTTCAAATCGGGTGCTTCAACGATGGCCGCTTCTTAGGCGGCATCTTTTGCTGCCTTAGCAGCGCTGCCTATCGTTGGCAGTGCAAACGTGCCCGATTTGAACGGTGCAGTGACTAGATTCTCAAAAAATTAAAAAGTTTAAAAGGAGAAATTACTATTATGCGGCAGCTTTCATACACAATTGAACCGGAGGCAGAGGGCCTGTCAGTGAACGCCTATGCCCGCAACATAGCCGGTCTGTCCCGGGCTTTTCTGCGTTCGGTGAAGTTTCGTGAAAACGGCATTCTGATCAACGGTCAGCGTGTGACCACCCGGGGTGTGCTTCACACCGGGGACAGCCTTGTTTTTAATATACCCAATGACCGCACTCAGAAGATTGTGCCGGCTGAGGGAGCTCTTTCCATTGTTTTCGAAAACGAAGATGTCGTACTGGTGAACAAACCCGCCGGGCTGGTGATTCATCCCTGTCACGGCCATTATTCGGACACGCTGCTGAGTTATCTGGCCTGGCATTACCGGTTGCTGCCGGAACAGCCGTTGCTTTGTCCCATCGGCCGTCTGGACAAGGATACAAGTGGCCTGATTCTTATTGCAAAAAACAAATACGCCGCCCAGCAGATGGAGCGCCAGAGAACGAATCATACCCTCTCCCGGGTTTACCTGGCTCTGACAGAAGGCCACTGGACAAACTCTGGGCAACCGCACAGCGGTCTCATTGACCGCCCTATCGAGAAAGTCCCGGATTGTTTTAACCGCTACCAGATTGCTGATACCGGGCGCCCCTCAAGAACGGAATATGAAGTTTTATCTGAATTTTCCCACGAAGGAACACCTTTTTCTCTTGTTCGTTTAAAGCTTCAAACCGGGCGCACACACCAGATCCGTGTCCACATGGCAAGTCTCTCCCATCCACTGTTGGGAGATTCCATTTACGGACATGCCGGATTTCTTGGATTTGACCGTGCGGCTCTTCATAGTTTCGAAATCACCTGTCAGCTTCCGGGACATCAGGAAGCTACTATTTTTTCCAACGAAATGCCGGAGGATTTTCTAAAACTTGTCACCCATTCCTCATACATCCCCTATCTATAACAAACAAAACTCCGGATTCCCACCACATACAACTGAGAATCCGGAGACTGCTTCTATCATCAATATTAATTTCAGAAATTTTCTTAATTTTATAAGCCCAACTGTGCAAGTAAGATGAATACACCACAGCAAATGAATGGGATGAAAATCTGTGTAACAGCGATATCCCAATATGCTTCCTTATGTGTCAGTTTACAGATACCCAGCAGTGTAATCTGAGCACCCTGATGAGGCAGAGTATCAAGAGTACCAGCTGCGATAGCTGCGATTCTATGTACATATGGAAGGGATACACCCATTTCCAGATAGGTATTTTTCAAAGCGTTGAATGCAACACCCATACCACCTGAAGCAGAACCGCAGGCACCGGCACAGATAGCAACTGTAATCATAACGAATACAAGCGGCTGCATGGACATGCTCTTTAAACCTGCTACCAGATCATTGAAGCCCTGTGTGTTCTGTACAACACCACCGAAACCAACAACGATAGCTGTATTCAGGATAGCAACACCTGAATCTGCTGCACCTTTGTTGAAAACACCGATCCATTCATTAACACCCTTAATTCTCTTAAACATCAGGATTGTTGCCAGTGCTACACCTGCAAATACAGATGTTTCAACAGGGAATGGATGCATTGGATTATTAAACATAACAAGAATCAGAATGATAGGCAGAATTGCTACAATAACATTTGGCAGATCCTTTTCTTCATCAGGATTTGGCAGTTCTTCTGCTGTCAGCTGAAATTTTAATGTAGGATCATCAAATACGATGCCTTTCTTTGTAAAACTTCTTGCTCTCACTTCCAGCCATACGAAGATCAGTGCGAACATAACGATAGCTGTAATTAAAGATGGTACAAACGCAGCTGTTGAAGGCGTTCCCAGACTATCCATAGCAATAACGTTCTGGATAGATGGTGAACCCGGTGCTGACATGGACCATGTCCAGCATCCGGCTGAAATAGCTGCAGGAATCAATCTTCTTGTCAGGTTGCCTTCTTTGAAAAGGTTCAGGGCGATTGGGTAGATAACGAAGAATACAACGAAACCGCTGACACCGCCGAAAGTAAGAATACCTGTGATACACATGATGATTGGTGCAACAAACTTGCCGTGACAGAGACCTGCAATCGCTCTGGCGATAGATTCTGCTGCGCCTGTGTACTGATAAACAGCACCGAACAAGGCACCGACGAAAAATGTCAGGAAATACTTAGTAACATAATCTGTAGCCGCCGGCATAAAGAGCCCTTTTAAGCTTTCAAGAATCGGCAGTCCAGAACACAAAATAACAAAAATGGTAACAAGGGGAGCCAGAATCAGTGCACTCATCTGCTTAAAAGCAAGTACACCGAAAAGGGCAATTGCAATAACTAATACTAAAATATGAATGTTCATACTCTCTCCTAAATAACACGCAACATAAACATTATGTTAAATATTAAACAGCTCTCTTTTCTAAATGAGGCGAAACACAACCCGTGCATTTCGCCCCGAAAATGTCAAACCGTCTCTTAAATTAAACTCAGATCAATCCAATTAGAAATCTGTCAGGTTTGCTTTACGTTTTTCAAGGAATGCTGTCATACCTTCCTTCTTATCATCTGTTGAGAATGATAAGCCGAACAGATTTGCTTCAAGTATAAGACCATTTGCAAGATCTGTATCCATACCTGTGTTGATAGCCTGTTTAGCAAGAGATACAGCATAGCTGCCCTTGGACATAATCTTCTTAGCCATTGCTTTACATGTATCAAGCAATTCTTCCTGAGGAACAACCTTGTTGGCAAGACCGATTCTGTAAGCTTCCTGAGCATCAATCTGATCACATGTGAAGATCAGTTCTTTTGCACGGCCTTTACCTACCAGACGAGGCAGACGCTGTGTACCGCCGAATCCCGGAAGAATACCAAGACCCGTTTCAGGCTGGCCAAACTTAGCATTGTCAGATGCTACACGAATGTCGCATGCCATAGAAATCTCGCAGCCACCGCCAAGAGCGTATCCGTTAACTGCTGCGATTGTAACCTGAGGCATTGTTTCAAGCTTTAAGAAAGCTTCTTTAGCAAGAAGACCCATCTTTCTTCCTTCAGCAGGTGTTGCATTGACCATCTCAGAAATATCTGCGCCAGCAACAAAAGCTTTTGTGCCTGAACCTGTCAGAATAACAACTCTAATATCTTTGCGTTCTGCAATTTCACCAAAACACTGGTCAAGTTCTGCAAGTGTCTCACTATTCAATGCATTCAGTGACTTTGGTCTGTTAATTGTTACTACTGCTACCTCATTTTCGACTTCCATTAATAAATTGTTCATAAAGCATCCTCCTAAACTTATGATACATAATTAATTATTTACACAGGCAATTATTGGTACGCTAATTGTTTGTGCATGTATTTATTATAATCTTAACAATTGAATTTGTCTATGCAATTTTAATTGATTTTGTCACAAAAATCACAATCTATTTTTGTCTATATTGACGTTTTTTGAAGCTCGTTGAACATTTTTCCTCCATTTTTTTCAATTGGCACCATTTTTGTTATATACACTATTCCCTTAAATCATGCGTATATTCCAAATAAAAACCTTTATAAAACTTGACAATCATTCAAAAGACCTTTAAACTATCAAATAGTTCGTCTGTTAATTATTAACAGCCTAAACATATAGAATGTATTCAATAAAATAAGAAAAAGAAGGGAGTTCCCTATGGAATTAAATCAATGTATTAACTATCTGCTTACCACATCCCAGCACAGAGTCTTCCAGGAAGTCAGCAAACGCCTTGAAGATTATGATGTTACACCTGTGCAGTATGGTGTTCTTCACTGTCTCTGGAAAGGTGATAAGACGACACCTAAGGAAATTGCATCCGAATTGAAACTTGAAAATTCAACAATTTCAGGTATTCTTGACCGTATGGAGAAGAAGGATCTGTTAAAACGTCAGGTCAGCACAGAAGATCGCCGCTACATAGAAGTTGTTCTGACAGAGAAAGGGGCTTCCCTTGAGAAACCGGTTCTGGACACCATCGATCAGGCTAATCTGGATATCCTGGCTTCCATCCCGGAAGAAGAACAGAAGGTTCTGAAGAAGAATCTCCGACTGCTGGCCGGACTGGAAGAGGATTAGAAAATTTCAGTCATTATAATAAACCCGCTGTAAAACCTATATTTGGAGGTTTTACAGCGGGTTTTCTCTGTACTAGAATGCCATAAAAGTTTGACACTTGTTGAGCAGTTCTATACCTCTCTAGTTTTTCAGCAACTCCACCGTATACGGTTCTGATACAAATTCATAATCCGCACCAACAAATTCTTTTGTTTCTGCATCCCATTTATCTGTCTTTTTCTCCATGGCAAATGTCACTGTTGATGCATTTTCATCCCATACCAGCTTGTAATCCCGATTTTCCTGTCCATCCAATGAACCATTGCTGCCATCATAAATAGTGAACCTCTGATGATATGGAATCGTTGAATCATCAATATTATAGTCTTTTGACCTGCCGTACATCAGATAATAATTTCCCAGGTCATCCCATGCCACAATTCGCATATAGTCTAATTTGGTGTAACCATCCTCCTCATAGACAGAATCACTACCTTTCTTCTCCTCAACAGTTGCATCAATTTTCGGTCCGTTTGGTGTCAGCGCATATCGGTTCAGCGTTATCTTTTCTTCTTGATTCTCGGCTTCAATAGAAATATCCTGCCATTCAAGTTCTGCTTCATACGCATCCGCTTTTGCTTCATATGTGTATTTCCAACTGCCCTCCAAAGTATGGTCACTCATGTTTAAACCATTAAAACAGAATTGAATGGTGTGGTCTTCGCCTTCAGTCAATTGATATATCAAAAATCCTATATGCATCTTATTTTCTTCAAATGACACATTTTGTCCGATAACAAAGGCCTCTGTCTGTGAAATAACATAATTAAAATCATCATCTAATACGTTGATACCGTCCACATAAACTTCCGCATTGTCAAAAAGCTGATCTCCTATGGCATTTCTTCCTTCTGTTATGGCCCACTGCTCCATTTCCTTCTGCATCTCACTGATATCACCGTCAAAAGTAAATGTACAGTCAAATGTCAGGCTATCCTCCTGCATTCTGACCTCAGTCATACGAATATCCACACCATCTATCGCATTTTCTGCTGTATTATTTGCTGTGTTCTCAACCTCACTTCCTGCTGTATTGTCCGCCGTATCTACTATCACGTTATCTGCTGTATTGCCCGCTGCTGCTTCAGAGTCCGTACTGTCCAGCTTTTCTCTGTAATCGGACTGTGTATTTTTATACAGATATTCCTTTACTGCTGCCCCCGCTGTAAAGCCAACGGCACAAATCACCGCCATGCAGGCCGCCGCTGTCAGCAGTTTTTTGGCCTTTCGACCTTTTTTTGCCTGTTCCTGTCGATTTTTATGGTCTTCGCTTTCTATATTCCGTCCACTTTCTACTTGCTGCGCCTTCTCATTATCATCTTGATACTTTTTCTGCTCATCACATGATTGCTCTTCCTGCTCTTCTTCTGAATCCAGCAGTATTCTGTTATAAATTCTGCGTTTTTCAATATCTGTCATTTCCATCCGTTCATTTTCAGAAAGGATATCCTCATTATCTTCCGCCTGATTCAGCAAATCATAAATATTCTTCATATGCTCCCTCCTAACCATCTGTTATTTTTCTTCAATTTCTTTTTTCCACGGGATACTCTGCTGTAGACTCTGTCCACAGGCATATTCATCTCCTGCCCGACTTCCTCATAGCTTTTTTCGTACCAGAAAAGCGCAGTGAATATCTGCCTGTCTTCCTCCGACAAAATCTCCAGCAACTTTTGGAATTCCAACATTTCTTCTTCATCAAACAATCGGCTTTTGACATCTGAATCCCCAACAGGCTCCACATCATCCAAACTGACATAGTCATGGTATCTGATATCCCGTATATGACTCAGCACCTGATATCTTGCAACGGCTGTCAGCCAGGTGCGAAAAGACGCCTTTTCTCCGGTATATCTGTCCACATTTTTCCAGACTGCAAGGAAAATATCATTCATACATTCCTCCTGTTTATCCTGATATTTCGCCATCATTTTATGTACAATGGATTTCACAATCCATCCGTCGTGTTCAATAAAAAATTTAAGTGCTTTTTCATTTTTCGCCTGCAGACCGGCAACATAATTGTCCTCAGTAATATCCATGGCGGCCTCCCTTCAAAATGTACATATATGCATATATTTATCGAATGCATTCAAAAACAGCATCTGCTCAAATCCTTCATATGGGGCTCACACAATGCTTATCTCTGAACACTTATATATTATCAAAAGTCCACTCTGTTCTGACATGTTTTACAAATAAATATTTTTGCTTAGAAAAAGAGCTGTAAAATTCAACACAAAATTTTACAACCCTTAATTAAAAAGAATTTCGCTTACATTTTTCCACTCAATCAGTTTCTTTTAATATTTTCAATCACAACTCCATGTGCAATTCCCGGCACACTCTGTCCTTCATTAAAGCTCACCGTTGACAGCAATGCGCCTGTGGGTACAAATAGTATTCTCTGCCACTCTCCCCGATTTATTTTCGGCAGCAGATAAGCCGCCAAAGTCACCGCACTGCACCCACAGCCGCTGCCGCCTGCATGGGTATCCTGGCTCTCCGGGTCAAAAATCAGCATACCACAGTCCAGATGTCTGTCACTGATATCATAACCTTTCTCTTTCACCAGTTTCAGAAGAATCTGCTGTCCTATCTTTCCCAAATCTCCGGTGATAATGGCATCATAATCTGTGGGCTGCCTGTTAAAATCCTTTAAATGCTGACAAATAGTATCACAGGCTGCCGGTGCCATGCAGGCCCCCATATTCATAGAATCTTTCACACCAAAATCAATGATGCGCCCGGGAGTTCCGCCGGTGATTTTCGCCATAGCTTTACCTTTTTTATCTTCCGCCGCCACGATCACGGCCCCACTGCCTACAACCGTCCAGGTGGCGGATAACGGCCTCTGATTGCCATAGGGCAACGGAAAACGGAACTGTTTTTCAGCTCCTGCAAAATGACTGGATGTCACTGCCAAAGCATAATTGCCCGCACCGCCGCACAGGGCCATGGATGCCAGAAGCAGGGATTCTCCAATGGTGGAACAGGCCCCATACACACCGAAAACCGGCCGCTCCAGCTCAATAAGTCCAAATGACGTGGCAATAAGCTGCCCCAATAGATCTCCGGCAAAAAGAAAATCAAGTTGTTCTTTGGATAAACCGGCCTTTTTAATCGCTTTCTCTGCCGCCATCAACTGCATGGTACTCTCTGCCTGCTCCCATGTCTCCATGCCAAACTTCGGGTCTGTCTCTACATGATCAAAACACTGCCCCAAAGGCCCCTGTCCCTCTTTTTCTCCCACAACAGAAGAAGCCGCCAGAATCACCGGCGGCTTCTCAAAAATCATTGAATTATTGCCCATTTTTTGAATCATACATAAGCCTCCACGTAGAATGTGTCTTTGGTATCAGTATGATTCAAAAAGTAAATATTATTCCTGACAACAAACTCTGCCTGTAATTGTAAAAACTCCGCTGCAAAATTCACCTCAGCCGTTCTCTGATTCTGCTGATGCGCATCGATGAAAATCTGACTTACGATTATCTCCATGCTTCAGAAGATAATCTGTGGAGTATTCTTTACCTGACCGGTTATCTGACCAGAGCCGACACCTCACACCTTTCTGCCCCTGAGACCGACGGTGTATATGCGTTGAAAATTCCAAATGCTGAAATTCGTGAAATCTTTGAGACTACCGTTATCAAATGGTTTGACGACAGCGCCCGAACCTGGAACAGACAGGTATTATTCCAAGCTGTCTGGAATACGGACTGCTCACGAATCACAGATGAAATGACCAAACTTCTGCGCAAAACCATCAGTTACCATGATTATCGCGAAGATTATCCCACGGGGAAAGCGACCACTAAGAGTTGCGTAACACGCAACTCAAGTGTCTGCTTTTACCATGCATTTTTGACAGGTATCTTTGCAGGAGCAGGCTATATCGTAGAATCCAATAAAGAACATGGCGAAGGCCGCAGTGATGTTGTGGTCTATGATACCGAAAACAACCGTGTTGCCATCTTTGAAGCGAAGTACGCAAAATCTCTTGAGCAAATGGAGCAAGACTCTGATAGTGCTCTGCAGCAGATTGATGAGAAAATGTATGCCAAAGAATATGAAGATGAGTATGACCAGATTCTATGCTATGCTATGGTATTGCTTTTTTCAAAAAACGCTGTCTGGTTCAGGCTGTAAAAAATGCGTAAATCCAGAAGTGGCACCACATTTAGAACTTCTGCATATAAAAACCTCCTAAGCAGATTTGGTTTATTTACCTTATCTACTTAGGAGGTTTCCTATCACCTTATTATGTTCTGTTGTTTACTAATGTACCACATGCAAACTTTCTTCAAGCCATTCTTCTACTGTTTCAACATTAATATTTAACGCTTGCGCAATTTTATCAACTGACAAACCCATTTTAGCCAAAGAAATGGTTGCTTCTTTAGCTTTTCTCAATTCACCTCGCCTTTCACCACTTTCAACGCCTTCACTGTAAATTTCTTCCAACTCATTAAACAATATTCTCTCTCCTTTCTGCGTTTCCTTCAATTCACGAACTCTATCAGCTAAAATTTTACTATACATATCCGCTGCATTCTTGCAGTGTAAATCATGCATCAGCCGACCAAGCTCTGTATCATCCTGTATTTTTGAATTTACATAAATAATATGCGCTTCATCCTTGAAATCTTCACTGACTTCTTCAATTTTTCTATTGACATGATAAATCTGAAGCCCATATCCTAACACATCATCTCTTGTAATAAAAATCACATAACTTTCCGGAAGCGCATCAAAATTCTGCCCCGGATTTAATGTATTCATGTCCATCAATCCACTATGATATCTTGCTCTTTTCGGAGAAGCTCCTTCATTTTCCTGCTGTATTTCCACATTCATTTGTCTGCCATCAGCATCTCTGGCAACACAATCCAAAACAGCTGAACGTCCCTGTAAATTCTTATAATCTTTCTGAAGAATTTGTTCAGTAATCTTCAAATCCGCCCTATTCATAATTACTTGCAAAACATATTCTGTACATTCCCGCTTTTTAAATACATTTCTCATAAACACATCATTCATAATCGTCAGTTTCTGTAAAATTACTCTGTATCTTTCGTAACGTGCCTCAAGTTCTTCTGTTCTCACAGTTCCTTTTTTTGCCACGTTTATTCTTCCCCCCCTTCTTTTGAAATGTCCCTTCTTTTGTTTTCATCTTATCATCAAATACTTCTTTTCACAAGCTGAGCTTTCGAATTTTCCTCATCATCTGCATACAGAAATCGACACTTTCTTACACTTACTATTATGTTGCTTCACAATTCGACATCTATTTTCACATTCCTCTATTACAATAGTCCTCCGCATAATTTCCAATGCAACTACACACAAAAATAATAAATAAAAAACAGAGTTCCAGCATCCACTCATTTAACGAATACATAAAACTCTGTTTTTTTTACGCCTAATATTTTATTGTTCTGCCTGATTTTTTAGTTCATCTTTTTGCATTTCAACATAGGGATGCATTTCTTCCCAGATATCATACCAGTTGAGACAGGCTATATACCATTTTCCTAATATGTCCACTCCTTGATTGACTGCATTCACACTGCTTTCTTCAGTATCTGCTGCTTCTTTCATAGCTTCTGGCATTGCCCGCTCAGATTCCACATCTATATTCACTGCACCAACATCCAATATTTCATTTTCATCGGTATATACCTGCCCTATCCACTTTTCCCACTCATCCTGTTTCGTTTTCTCCACCGAATGATAATGATTCTCCGCTTTCTCAGCCGCATCTGCCATAGCTTCTGCTGCCAATCTTAACTGCCAGTCAAGAAAGGCCTGATCTGTGGACAGTTCATGTCCAAGCAGTGTAGCGCCCTTCGGCACATTTTTCAGGCCTGCAATAAGCGCCTGATCCTCGGCACTCATCTGTCCCAGGACAACTGCGGCTTCTTCTTCTGAAACACCGTCATCCCGGTACTGCTGCATTCGTTCCAGCCGTTCCATGTAATGCCGATATCCAAATGGATAGTAGGATACATGACCGTTTTCAAATATCAACAGTGCATCCGCCACCTGTTCAATGAAATAGCGGTCATGGGAAACAAAGAGCATGGTACCTTTGTAAACTTTGAAAGCAGATTCCAGGGTTTCTCTGGCCGGAATGTCCATATGATTGGTGGGTTCGTCCAGCATCAGGAAATTCGACCGTTTCTCAAGGATTTCTGCCAGTACGAGCCGGGCTTTCTCACCGCCTGAAAGGTCGCTGACCGTTTTCTGCACATCGGCCCCTTCAAATAACCAGGCCGCCAGTTCATTTCTCGCATCTTTCTCCGGCATTGCAGGAAAAAGGTCATGAAAATGTTCCAGCACTTTCTTGTCAGATGTCAGTGACGCCGTCTGCTGATCGAAATATCCCGGTTCTATATGAAGCCCCAGCTGGCATTTTCCTTTGACAGGTACCAGAAGTCCCGCTACTGTCTTGAGAAATGTGGTCTTGCCAGCACCATTTGGTCCGATAATGCCGATCTTCTGCCCCCGGCGGATACGCAGTGACAGTTCTGCAATGGCTTGGCCCTCATAACCAATCTTCAGTTCTTCTGCTTCAGCCACCCATTTGCCGCCCATCACCGCAGGTACCAGTTCCCCGGTAAAAATATGTTCTGCCAGTGTCGGCGGGGCAGGCAATTTCTCCATACGTTCTATCAGTTTTTTCTTTGAACGGGCAAAAGCTGCCTTTTTCGGTTTATGCTTAAATCGCTCAATCAGCTGGTTCAGTCGTTCCAATTCTGCCTGCTGCTGCTCGTACTGCTTCTTCCAGATGGCCAGATTCTTCAGCTTCTGCTGTCGAAACTGGGTATAATTGCCCACATAGCGTACAAGTTTCTTCTCTGTCAGTTCATAGACAATTTCTGCCGTTTCATCGATAAAATATCGGTCATGGGACACCATGACAACCGCCCCCGGATAGTTCTGAAGATACTTTTCCAGCCACCGGACACTCTCCATGTCCAGATGATTCGTTGGCTCATCCAGCAGCAAAATATCCGGCTTCGCCAAAAGCAGACGCACCATAGCGATTTTGGTCTGTTCGCCTCCGGAAAAATCTGACAAAAGCTTGTCCTTATCTTCCTTTGCAAGGCCAAAGCCTGTAAAAATCCTGTCATATTCCTGCTCAAATTCAAAGCGTTCCCGGTCCCAGGTATCTCTTGAAGGACACAGTTCCATCATTTCTTCCTGCACCGTATGAGAGGTATCTGCAAAAGCCTGCTGCCGCAGCATACCAATGGTCACATTTCTTGCCAGATAAATGCCCTCACCCTGCCTGCGGTCATCTCTTTCCAGAAACACTTCTCCCGCAATCAACCGAAGAAACGTTGTCTTACCCGAACCGTTGGGGCCGGTAATAGCAATCCGTTCCCTGCCCTTGATTTCAAAATCAAAGTGTTCCAGAAGATTTTCACCGCCTATGGCCAGGGTGCCGTCCATAATCCGATACAGCATCTTAAATCTCCACTGTACCCTGCAGGTAATTAATAAACTGCTGTGCGGTACGTCCGGAAATACCGCCGTGACGCATCTCCCACTTATTCGCCTCTGCACAGAGTTCCTCATCTGTCATGGTCAGACCTGCACGGCGTGCCAGTTCAATGACAATTTCATTGAATTCTTTCTTAGATGGCTTGGAGTAACTGATCTGAACACCAAAACGATTAACAAGAGAAAGTTTTTCTTCCATTGTATCGGAACGATGAAGATCATTTTCATATTCCATATCGTTTCTGTCATTCCAAGTTTCTTTGATTAAATGACGTCTGTTGGATGTAGCATAGATCAGGATATTCTCAGGTTTTGTCTCCACACCGCCCTCAATAACTGCTTTCAGGAACTTGTATTCAATTTCATGTTCTTCAAAAGAAAGGTCATCCATATAGATAATAAAACGATAGTTGCGGTTTTTAATCTGCGCAATAACGTTGGACAGATCTCTGAACTGATGCTTGTAAATCTCGATCATTCTAAGGCCCTGATCATAATAGGCATTGACAATGGCCTTGATACTTGTAGACTTACCTGTACCGCTGTCACCAAAGAGCAGCACATTGTTGGCTTTTCTGCCCTGAACAAAGGCTTCTGTATTATCCACCAGCTTCTTCTTCTGGATTTCATAACCTACCAGATCATCCAGCATCACCATATCCATATTGTTGATCGGACAGAATTCCACATGATTCTCTGTTCTTGAAGCAATACGGAATGCCTTATTCAAACCAAACATACCCACACCGTAAGCTTTGTAGAAATCTGTCACCACGTCAAAAAATTCATCCTCATTGGCTGTCTTTTCAAGACGTTCACTGAGAGCCTGTACTTTTTCACTGACATTCTTGTTGTACATCAGTTCTTTCTTGCCGATGGCCTTGTACTGTGAAAGTCTTGTAAAGCAATCAATGCCAAGACGTTCTTCAATTTCAGAAAAATCAAAGTCAAACAAAGCTTTAAATGCCTTAAAATCACCTTTTGCAAAAAAGTTGACACTGCCGTCGTTGGCACCGACTTTCTCACAGGTCAAACTGAATGGATTCTCATCTGTGATCAGCAGATAGGTCAGATAATTGTGCCAGAGATTCTTGTCGAAACCGTAATCTGTGGCCACCTGAAGCAGATGCTTCACCTGGGTAAAAATCCTTGTTACCAGCTCATCTCTTGTTTGCGTATCCTGATCCATCTGTTTAAAAATATCACTTAACTGCATTAAAATGCTGTCCTTCGGCATATCGCCGTACATCAACAGCTTTGATACGATTTTGTACATTCTTCATTTCCTCCGTTTATCTTGTCCATGTCTGATAGTCATGACATTGTTTCTCTGACATGGTTTATTTTAACAAAATGTTTATTTACCCGATTATACTCCTATTTCCTATAGTAATTCAAGCCCATCTCTGATATTTCGGCAAATTCCAACCCGAAACCCTCAAATATTTTTTGATCTTTCAAATCATTTTCTATTTTTTCTCAGTTTAAAGCGTTGAATTCTTAAAGTAGCTGTGTTATAATGGTGTCACTTTGATTTTTACAATATTTGTATAAAAGATAAATTCAACTAAAACGGAGGTTTGACCCATGAATCATGAACAGATGCAGATGGAGTTTGTCCGTAAACTCCCAATTCCACAGGATATTAAGAAACAATTTCCTATTTCAGAAAAGATAGCCACACATAAAGCTGAACGTGACGAAGCCATTCGCCGTGTTTTTACAGGAGAATCCGATAAATTTCTCTTAATTATCGGCCCATGTTCCGCAGACAGTGAAGAACCGGTGATGGAATATATCCACCGTCTGGCAAGAGTTCAGGAAAAAGTAGCTGACAAAATTATTATGATACCGCGTATCTATACCAATAAACCACGTACAACAGGCAAAGGCTACAAGGGCATGCTCCACCAGCCGGATCCCGAGAAACAGCCGGATCTTCTGGAAGGCCTCATTGCCATCCGCAAGCTCCACGCCAGAGCCATCGAAGAAACCGGCCTTACCTGTGCGGATGAAATGCTCTACCCTGAGAATCACCGCTACCTCTCTGACCTGCTCAGTTATGTAGCTGTAGGTGCCCGTTCCGTAGAAGACCAGATTCATCGTCTTACAGGCAGCGGTGTCGGCATCCCATGCGGTATGAAGAACCCAATGAGCGGCGATATCTCCGTCATGCTCAATTCTATAGAAGCTGCCCAGAGCCCGCAGATGTTTGTCTACAGAGGCTGGGAAGTCAAAACTCCCGGCAATCCGCTGGCCCATGCTATTCTCCGCGGTGCTGTCAATGAACACGGCAACAATATCCCGAACTACCATTTTGAGAATCTCAGCCGTCTCTACGACAGCTATGCCGAAAAAGGCCTTGAGAATATGGCCTGCATCATTGACACCAACCACTCCAACTCCAGCAAGCAGTACATGGCACAGATCCGTATCGCCAACGAAGTCATGCACAGCCGCCGTCACTCCGATGACATCAAAAAGCTTGTCAAAGGCTTCATGATTGAGAGTTATCTGGAAGACGGCAGTCAGAAGATCGGCGAAGGCGTATTCGGCAAATCCATTACAGACCCTTGCCTTGGCTGGGAAAAAACGGAGGCGCTGATTTACAGTATTGCGGAGCAGCTGTAAATCGCAGAGCGGCTGCCCTCTATTCATAGAACGAAATTAAAAACGGTTATTCTACACAGGCACGTTTGCACTGCCAACGTTTGGCAGCGGTACATAAGGCAGTACAAAACACTGCCTAAGTACCGGCCGACGTTGAAGCACCTGTGTAGAAGAGGCATTTTTCATTTCTTCTCTTTTGTGTATTGAGGCAGCCGCATGATGTTTTTCAGTGCGATGTTACTTTTCAATCAGAAGTTGTGCTCCGCAATGTTGTAAATCAGCTTTTAGATAAAATAAAACAAATTCACACGACCTGATATAAACAGATTTTCCGCTGCATTCCTTACCATTCCAACAATGCACCGCACAGGCGTCCGATATGGAAGCATTTCTGGTGTCTGAACATGGTAGACAGGCGTTGGAGGTTAAGGTCGGAGTGTTCGACTTCCCGAGCGTAACTATGGGCGGCGTCTGCGATTTCTTCAAAGGTGAGTTCGCCTTTTTCTGCGGCTTTTGCACAGACTATGTCTTCGATGAGCATGGTGCTGATGACTGCCAGTTTGACTTTGGAATATGGCATGCCGTCATAGACGGCTCCGGCAAAATACACATAGATAAAGTAACTGAGCAGCTGTTCTGCGATTTTGTTCGGCAGCCGATACTGGTGCAGGGCCTCATACTTTTTCCTGCCGCCGCTAAATAAGATTTTCTCATAATGTCTTACTTTCCCCGGCCAGTCTGCGGATAAGACTTCCAGTTTATGCAGGCATGAAAACATGGCTTTCATGACATGATAACGACTTCCCGGCTTTTTCCATTTTTCTTTGAGGTACACATTCATTCGGTTTGCTGCCCCTTCTGAAAGATAGTGGTCGTATATATTTTCCAGCCCAAACAGCTGACCTTCGCTGATATTTTTCTGCAAATGATGTCCCATGGACAGCATCTGCATCATCCTCACTGCCATCGGTACGTTTTCATTTTCTATCAGTTTCCAGAAAGCGTCCCGGCCGTCTAAAAGCTGTGAAAAAAGCAGTTCATCAAAATCCCCATAGTCCTCCGAATGCCCTTTTTTCTCATCATAAATGAGATTCAGTCTGTCCTGGGATAAAATCATCCGCGCTGCCTCCGGGCATGACAGAGACAATGATAATTCCCTGACATTTTCATATTCTTCCTCATGCCTCGGATACTGTCTGCATGTTTTGCAAAACATCTTCTCTCCGGCTTCCGTGTAAATATCGCAGAGATTTTCCTCATTTAGGAAAGCACATCTTCTGCCATACTGCTTAAAACTTTTCCTCTTAAAATTAATCGAATTGCGCAGACGATTACCGAAACCGCCGGGATATTTCTTATACTTTTCAAGGGTTTTGTCATCAATGACAATCTCCCATCCCGCACAGCACGTATCCGGACATTTGCCGCCGATACATGTAAACTGCCGGTAATAATCCGGATATACATACTCCATTGTCGTCACTCCCTGTTGTCTTTTTATTATTTATTCATTTCGGCCACATTCTATTAAACGCAGGATTCCATATCATTTGCTTCAATTCTACATGATCCTGCCAATACCTAATTCTTATATCGTGCATCCATCGACACTGCAAACAGTCAGCCGATCACCATCCACCTTAAACTGCACATTTCGCCCAACAAAATTAACGCCATACACCCTCTCCGGATCATTCTGATAGGCCGGTCTCGGGTCCTGGGCCAGCACCCCCAGCAATGCTTCTCGTTTATCCGACGGAAAAAGCATCAGGAATTCCGAAGCACATGACACATCCAGCCTGTAATCCTTGAACTGTCCGCTGAAGCCGCCAAGGGCCTCCGGGTGGCAGTCCACATGCGGCAGGTAAGGTTTGATATCATAAATCGGTGTGCCGTTCATCATATCAATGCCGGATACAACAATCACCGGTCCATCCTCTGTATGAAGCTGAATGTCCTCAATTTTCACAGAAGACATGCCTACCGGATTCGGTCGGAAAGGGGATCGTGTGGCAAAAACCCCCGCTTTCTTATTACCGCCAAGTCTTGGCGGACGCACCGTCGGTGACCATTTATTCCTGGGTGATTCCGAAAATCCCCACAAAAGCCACAGCCATGAATAACCCTCCATTCCGCCTAAAGCCTCCGGCACACGGTATTCCGGCTCAAATATTATCTTCCCGGTCAGTTCCGGAACCAGTCCGCTCTGTCTCGGCACACCAAACTTCTCGCCAAAATCCGTATAAATTCTGGCTATAACTTTTAATGTTAAATTGTCCATTTAGATTTTGCTCCTGCCTCTCATCCCCTTCAAAACCTGGCCAATCGCACTGCCCTTTAATGGCTTATACGGACGTCCCTGCAGCAAAAGCTGCTTAACCTGAATATCCCGAAGATCTTTGATATCTTTCTCATAAGGATTCTCTGATAAAATAACCATATCTGCGATTTTACCGGTTTCCAGACTGCCTCGTTCTTTTTCATCGAAGGTTGTATAATAACCGTTATATGTGCACATTTTAAGTGCCTCCTGTACGGTCAGGGATTCTTCCGGGACACTATGATTGCAGGCACGATACATCCATTCAATCGGATCCGGGTCGGTACACGGACCATCTGAACCGGCACTCATGATAATACCATGATCTGCAAATGTCCTGAGAGGATTCAGCCGCTGACTCCTCTCGCCGAGAATATCTTCCAGGTATTCATCCGGTTCCTGAGGCCAATCGATAAATGCGCTCTGTACCGGCAGCAGAATATGATACTTCTCACAGATATCGATGCCTTCTTTCGTCGGCAGGCATGCATGGATAATGGCATGTCTGTGATTTTTTCTCGGATAATCATCAAGAGCCGCTTTCAAAGCTCTGGTGGCCTGATCAAAAGCCGCAT
>Ga0129310_1000782_pt1 | contig 33706 bp, 35 predicted proteins | sample Go1ome_2_FD_94433 | JGI IMG/M metagenome (GOLD analysis project Ga0129310, IMG submission 94433) | Western lowland gorrila individual fecal microbial communities from Wisconsin, USA - Go1022A metagenome | ecosystem: Host-associated > Mammals > Digestive system > Large intestine > Fecal | place... | reverse complement strand
GGGGCAGAATGATGAAGAACATTTTATTCTGGCCATGCCTGGCAAAAGAGACCCGGGTTATGAGGAGATGAAGCGGGCCGCGGCAGCTATCCGGCAGATTATGGACAGGGTGCAGCCGCCCGGGGAGCCGATTCTTCTGGTTATTGAGAGTGATATCGCCAAAGCCATGGGTCAGATGATTCGGCAGCAGCCGGAACTGAAGCGTCAGGTGGTGGCCATTGACAGTATTCATGTGGAAGACGGTGAATATGTGGATATGGGTAAGCCGATGATGAATGGCATGGTCATTCCTGTAGTAGTGAAAACGTTAATTTTTGGATAAAATATGAGCTGTTTGGAACTGATGATTGTTAATGCAGTGATTGCCGCTGATTAAAAGAGATAGTTTTGAACAGTGATGATATGAGTATAAAAAGAAAGAGGGTGATGGAGTGAAATTGGCAACAGTGCTTTCGGGGCAGGCGTTTATTTTTCGGTCCCTGAAAGAAGTTCTGGCAAAGGCCAATGAGCTGAAATCCGGCGATGTGCTGGCCGGTGTGGCGGCATCCTCAGATTTGGAGAGAATTGCGGCGAAAGAAGTGCTTAGTCAGCTGCTTTTGTCAGACTTGCGCAATCATCCGGTTGTTCCCTATGAAGAAGACGAAGTGACAAGGATCAATCAGGATGGGATTGATGAGGCAGTTTATCAGCGTATCAAAAACTGGACAGTGGCTGAGCTGAGGGAATATATCCTCAGCCATGAGACCACAGAAGACGACATTCATCTTCTGAGCAAAGGATTGACCAGTGAGATGGTGGCGGCGGTCTGCAAGCTGATGACTAATATGGATCTGGTGTATGGTGCCAGCAAGGTGCGTGTGCCGGCTCACTGCAATACCACTATCGGTCTTCGGGGTACATTGGCGACACGACTTCAGCCGAATCATTCCACGGACAATGTGGAAGGCATCACAGCTTCATTATTTGAAGGCCTCAGTTACGGCTGCGGGGATGCACTGATCGGCCTGAACCCGGTGAATGATACGGTTTCCAGTCTTTCGGAAGTGCTGAAGCGTTTTGATGAGGTGAAGCACCGCTTTGAGATTCCGACACAGATCTGTGTGTTGGGACATATTACGACACAGATTGAAGCGGTCAAAAACGGTGCTCCGGCGGATATGATCTTCCAGTCTATTGCCGGAAGTGAAAAAGGCAACAGAGCTTTTGGTTTTAGTGCTGAGACGGTGGAAGAAGCCATGGCACTTTTGAAGGAAAAAGGTACCGGAGAAGGGCCGGATGTAATGTATTTTGAGACAGGACAGGGCTCAGAATTGTCATCGGATGCCCATTATGGCGCCGATCAGGTAACCATGGAGGCCAGATGCTATGGCTTTGCCAGAGCGTATCATCCATTTATGGTCAATACTGTCGTTGGTTTTATTGGGCCGGAATATCTTTATGACAGCCGTCAGGTGATCCGTGCCGGACTGGAAGACCATTTTATGGGCAAACTGACAGGCATTCCGATGGGCTGTGACTGCTGCTATACGAATCACATGCAGGCAGATCAGAATGATATTGAGAATCTGTCCATGCTGCTGGCATCGGCCGGGGTCAATTATATTCTCGGTGTGCCTACCAGCGATGATGTCATGCTGAATTATCAGACCAATGCCTACCACGATGTGTCTACTATTCGCGAGATTCTCGGGCTTCGTCCGATTAAAGAATTTGACCAGTGGCTGGAGAAGATGGGAATTAGTGAAAATGGCAAGCTGACAAAATATGCCGGCGACCCGACTTTATTTACAAAGAGGGGAGGCGGTATCTGATGAATATAGATGAAGCGTTGATTGAACGGATTATCCGTGAAGTTGTTTCGCAGGTTATGGCTGAAAAAGCGGCCGGGGGCGGACAGAATGGCTCTGCTTCAGGAAATAATCAGAACAGTATGCAATCAGTGAATTCAGGACAGATTGAACAGCTGGTGAAAAATGTTGTTTCCGGGGATGGGCAGATATCTGGTGGAAAAATATCGAATGCCGGTGGATATCATCCTGATGAACCGGTTCATGATGTGGATATCAGGGAAGATATTACATCCCGGGATGTGAAGAAGCGTCCGCTGATCGAGCATCCCCGGGATCCTGAGGCTCTGGAGAGAATGATGCGTCTGACAACAGCCCGCATCGGCGTCAGCTGTGCAGGACCAAGGCTGAAAACGCAGACGCTGCTGACTCTGAGAGCAGACCATGCCAGAGCGAGAGATGCGGTTATGCTGGATGTGCATCAGGATGTTATTGACAATCTGAAACTTTTCAGTGTGCAGACTCGCTGTCAGGACAAGAATGAATTCCTGACCCGACCGGATCTGGGACGAAGACTCAGTGAAGACGGGGTTCAGAAAGTCAAAGAGCAGTGTATCGAAGCACCGGATGTGCAGCTGATCGTGGCAGATGGCCTCAGTTCTACAGCCATTAATGCCAATATTGAAAATGTGCTGCCGGTGCTGATGGATGGCCTTTCCGCAGCAGGATTGAGAGTCGGCACACCGTTTTTTGTTCGATATGGCCGTGTGGCTGTGGAGGATGAGGTTGCGGAGCTTGTGGGAGCAAAGGTAGTCTGCATTTTTGTAGGCGAGCGTCCGGGACTTGGAACGGCAGAGAGTATGAGTGCGTATCTGGCTTACAATGCGAAGATTGGTATGCCGGAGGCACGAAGAACCGTTGTTTCGAATATCCATAAAGACGGTATCACGGCTGTAGAGGCCGGTGCTTATCTGACAGATTTGATTCAGAAGATCCTGGATAAGAAGGCCAGCGGCGTTGAGTTACAGAATTAGGCAGGGGGAATACATATGAAAAATGATCCGATCAGGACGAAGGTGCTGAGTATCAGGCTGATCCCCAATGCTGACAGATTTCTGTTGAAGGCGATGCAGGTAAAGGAAGGGCATAGAAGTCTTGGCCTGATCACAACGGACTGTGATGATGTTTCCTATGCGGCCCTTGATGAAGCGACCAAGAAGGCAGACGTGTCGGTGGCCTATGCAAGGAGCATGTATGCCGGTTCATCCAATGCCAGTACGGCTCTTGCCGGTGAGTTTATCGGTATTCTGTCCGGTGAGAATCCGGAGGATGTGAAAAGCGGTCTGGCGGCAGCTGTCAGTTACATAGAAAATGATGCCTGTTTTTACAGTGCCAACGATGACGACAGTATCGTTTATTTTGCCCAGTGTATATCAAGAACCGGAAGCTATCTGTCGGAAATGGCCGGTGTGCCGGAAGGAACGGCGATGGCTTATCTGATCGCACCGCCGCTGGAGGCGGTGACGGGGCTGGATGCGGCACTGAAAGCGGCAGATGTGGAAATGAATTTGTTTTATGGACCGCCTACAGAGACTAATTTTGCCGGAGGTTTACTGACAGGAGACCAGGCAGCATGCCGGGCAGCTTGTGAAGCGTTTCGTGAAACCGTATGCAGGATTGCAGAGCATCCGATGGAAAGCATAGATTAGAAAAAGTAAAGTTTATTTGTGCGGGTCTGTCTGCTGTATAGAGTGTGTCAGCCCGGACACGAAAAGGATTAAAAAAAAGAAGGTGAAACAGAGTGGATTTTGATAAGGATCTCCAATCAATTCAGGAAGTGAGATGGCTTGTTGCGAAGGCAGTTGTGGCTCAGAAGGAGCTGGCAAGGATGTCTCAGCAGCAGGTGGATGGGATTGCAAAGGCGATTGCTGATGCTTGTGCGTCTCAGGCAGAACGTCTGGCCAAGATGGCTGTGGAAGAGACGGGATTTGGTATCTGGCAGGATAAAGTATTGAAGAATCTGCTTGGTTCGGCGATTACATGGGATAGTGTCAAGGACATGAAGACGGTTGGCATTATTAAAGATGACCGTCAGAATGGGCTGATGGAAGTCGGCGTACCGATGGGGGTTGTGGCAGCATTGATTCCATCCACGAATCCGACATCCACAACGATGTACAAGTCGATTATTTCAATCAAAGCAGGCAATGCCATTGTCATCAGCCCACATCCGAATGCCAAGAATTGTATTATCGAGACTGCAAAGGTAATCTGTGAAGCAGCCAGAAAAGCCGGTGCGCCGGAGGGTATTGTGCAGTGCATCACATTGCCGACCATGGAAGCCACAGATGCACTTCTGAAAAACAGAAATATTGGTATTATTCTGGCCACAGGCGGCGAAGCCATGGTGCGTGCAGCCTACAGTTCAGGTAATCCGGCTCTGGGCGTTGGTCCGGGCAATGGACCTGCCTTTATTGAAAAGTCAGCGAATATACCTGTGGCTGTCAAGCGTATTATGGACAGCAAGACATTTGATAATGGTACGATTTGTGCATCAGAGCAGAGTATTATTACGGAGCGCTGCATTGAGCAGAAGGTGGTGGATGAAGTCAGCCGCCAGGGCGGTTACTTTATGATACCTGAAGAATCTGAGAAATTGTCCAAATTTATCCTCAGAGCCAACGGCACCATGAATCCGAAGATCGTCGGAAAGAGTGCCCAGACACTGGCGGATATGGCGGGCATTCGTATTCCTGCCGGTACAAGAGTCCTTGTTTCAAGACAGAGAACCGTGGGTAAGGACAATCCTTATTCCAGAGAAAAACTTTGTCCGATTCTGGCGTTTTATGTGGAGGATGGATGGGAAGAAGCCTGCCGCCGTTCCATTGAAATTTTAAATAACGAAGGTGCCGGGCATACAATGACCATTCACAGTGAAGATGCAGATGTCATCCGTGAATTTGCCCTTCAGAAACCGGTGTCCAGACTGTTGGTGAATACACCGGGAGCCCTTGGCGGTGTCGGTGCAACAACCGGTCTTCAGCCGGCATTGACACTGGGCTGCGGTTCAGTCGGCGGCAGTGCCACATCAGATAATGTCAGCCCGCTGAATTTGATCAATATCCGCCGTGTAGCATGGGGACTTTGCGAGCTGGAAGATCTGAGAAAACAGCAGGAACAGATGACAGGTACATCCGCAGCATCGCAGAGTACTTATGGGTCAGGAAGCAGATGCGGACAGAATGCAGGGTTCGGCAGCAACGGTGTTTTCGGCGGCAGCGGTGCTTGTGGAAGTTCAAACGGTGGAGCAGCCTGCGGCAGTTCAAATAGTGGTGTAGCCTGCGGCAGTCCGGATATTACAGAAGACGGCATCGCCAGAATCACAAAGGCAGTACTTCAGAAACTGGGCGCATTAAATTAAAACAGCACCAAAGGTGCGAATCATGATATAATGAGCGTTAGTAAGCGGGAGCAAGCAATGCTTGTTCATCGCGAACGGCGAATGGCGATCATGATAGCTGCGTACGCAGCGTCAAGCACCAAAGGTGCGAATCATGATATAATGAAAACAATTAAATTTGGGATTTTCCCGCAGAATTACGGAGGTAAATATTATGGCAGACAGATTATTAGCATTAGGTATGATTGAAACAAAAGGTCTTGTAGGTTCTATTGAAGCAGCGGATGCAATGGTTAAAGCAGCGAATGTCAACTTAATCGGCAAGGTACATGTTGGCGGTGGTCTTGTAACTGTTATGGTAAGAGGCGATGTAGGTGCTGTTAAGGCAGCAACAGACGCAGGTGCAGCGGCAGCTTCCCGTGTCGGTGAACTTGTTTCTGTACATGTCATTCCAAGACCACACGAAGAGATCGAATACATTCTGCCGACACTGACAACTTCTGACAGATAGGACAGGCTTTTTGCCTGACAGCAGGTGAGCATAGATGGAGATTTTAACAGATATTGCGCTGCGGGCCCACTGGTTCCGCAGCCATGAGAAAGAGTATCGCGTATCGAAGGATACGATGCTGACGCCTGCAGCGAGAGATTTTATCAGAGAACACGGAATCACGCTTATATATGAAGATTCAGCGTCGGAAGGGCAGACGGAAGACGAAGTTTCCTCTGCACCGGAAGCCCTGAAGGCAGTGAATCAGCTGCCGGATGCGGCAACTGTTGAGAAGATTGCGAAGGCAGCCGCTGCTGCTATGGAAAGTGGCAAGACGCAGAATGCAACTGCAGCCGCTACAGCAATAGATAGTCAGATGCGAAGTGCGATGGCGGCAGAGAGCTGCAGGCAGAATCTGCCGAAAAAAGCAGCCGCAGATTCTGCCAATGAACACTATAAGGCGATGCCTATGGCGGCTGTTCCGCAGGGGTCAGACCATAAACCGCAGTATGTGAATGGAGAGACAGGGGAAGTGCTCAGTGTGAAGCCTGAGAATATGACCCATCTTCATGGCAATGTTCTTGTACCGAAGACTCATCCGCAGATCGCTTTTCGCGGGATGCTGGACAGCCTGGAAGCGAAGATTATGTCTTTGCAGGTGGCGGCTTCTGAGAATGGACTGCATCGCTTGACAGATGCACTGGATGAAGTGCTGGCATATGTACGCCAGATTCTCAGTGCAGAAGTTTTGGACAAGGAACTCGGAGAGATCCATCTGCTTGGTCTGGACAGTGCAGAACTGCGCTATGAGTCCCATCATATCAAGGAGATTTATGGCATTCCGCATCCGATGCCGGAATACAGAATGGGTCGGATATGTATCGGTCTGAATGAGCTTAGAACCTTTGTCAGAGAGACAGAATTGGCAGCGGCCAGAGCTTTCCAGTCCGGGGATACATGTACACGGCCGGATATTGTGGAAGCCATGAATCGGCTCAGCAGTGTCATTTATATTCTGTTCTGCAGGCAGCTGACGGGCAGGTGGTCCGGTCAGCAGGAGCCGTCAGAGACGAAAAATCTTCCGGGATTTCTTGTGGAAGCATCCGGGCGTCATGTGCATCTGACGCAGCAGGCGATAGATGTGCTTTTCGGGGAGAATCTGCATGAGAAGAGTCCCCTCAGCCAGCCGGGACAGTATGCATCCGAAGAACGTGTCCGTCTGGTGACAGCCAAGGGTGAGATTGACAATGTAGTTGTTCTGGGACCGCCGAGGGATGCCGTTCAGGTGGAGATGTCTTTGACGGATGCCAGAATCCTCGGTATCACGATTCCTGTGAATCTTTCCGGTGATCTGAAGGGGGCTGCGGATGTGATCCTTGTGGGGCCGAAGGGCATCTACAATGCTGTGGGTTCCGTCATTGCATCCAAGGCACATATTCATATGACACCGGAGGATGCCAGATTATATGGTGTTGAAGATGGGGACAGTGTGGCTGTGCGTCTGGAGACAGAACGCCCGGTGACGATTGATGAAGTGATCATCCGTGTCAGTGAGAAGTTCTCGCTGGCGATGCATATGGATTATGATGAAGCCAATGCCTGCTCCTACAAAAAGGGTGACATGGGCTATATTATCAAGAAAAATTAGGAAAATTCAGAGGCGTTGTTTTGGGAGAATGTCTTTGGATATCTATAGATGAAACACCCGCTTTAGGGGAGGTTTTTGAGAAAATGGATGAAAAGTTAATGAAGCAGATTGTGGAGGCTGTCATGCAGGAATTGATGGCACAGCGGTCGAATGCTTCGGCATGCACGGAAGGGCTGGACAAGCTTCTGGTGATTGGTGATCTGCAGGCAGTGCCTGCGGATATGGCTGAGAAGTACCAGATTTTCCCGATCGACGATTATGTTCAGAACAAGAACATTCATCGTTATCAGAAGATTCTGATCACCAGCCTGACACTGGTACAGATGTCTGATATCGCTCAGGGGAGAGATGGTTCGCCGGAAGCCTGTGCAGTAATCAATGGACTTCTGAATGGTTTAGATGTGTGCATGACAGAAGCGGCTTTTCCGCATAGGAAATATGCAGGAAAGAGCAGCAGCCGTCTGTATGAAGTCATTGAGAATAATGCGCGGATGCTGCAGTCCTTTGGCATTAAGCTGTTGAAAGAATGCAAAGTCGGAGCAGCTCCGATACCGGCGAAGCCTCCGAAATATCAGGCACCACCGGTCGAAGTACCGAAGGGCACCGGCCATACAACAACAGACCGGCTGATCACGGAGGATGTTGCCCGTTCTTTAATTGACGGCGGCAATACGGCAATCTGTCTGGCAGCCAATGCCATTGTGACACCATCCGCCTGGGATTTGTTCAAGCAGAAGGGCATTGAAGTTATCAGAAAGTAGTTGGAGCAGGACTATTTTTTAACGTATGGATTTATAGATATGGTGCAGCGATGCACAAAGCTGCACCATTTGAAAAGGGGAGCATGAAATGCTGATATGTAAAGTTGTCGGTCATGTATGGGCGACGAAGAAGGAAGAGGGCTTGGAAGGTCTGAAACTGATGGTCGTGCAGGAAATCGACGGTAACGGCAGAAAGAAGGGAAGCACCTTCGTGGCTGCGGATGTAGTTGGTGCCGGTATCGGAGAGCAGGTGCTGACTGTCAGCGGAAGTACGGCACGAAAGGCTTTTGGAAGAGATACAGTGCCGGTGGATGCTGCAATCGTAGCGATTATCGATACTGTTGAAGTGAATCGGGAAGCTGCCAGAGGCAGTGAATAGAGGTGCATGCATAAGTGGATCTGATAAAACAAATATTTGACAGTGGCGTTGTGGGATGCGGCGGTGCAGGTTTTCCAACCCATGTGAAACTGAAGGCATCACCGGAGATTCTGATTATCAATGGTGCAGAATGTGAACCGCTGCTGAGAACAGACCGATATCTGATGATTCATGAGGCTGAGAAGCTGGTGTCAGGAGTGGACCTGATCTGTCGTGAATTGTCTATACCGGAGGGCAAGATTGCCCTGAAAAAGACATATACCAAAGAAATCGAAGCATTGACAGCAGCTATTGAGAAGCTGCATTCGAAGGTGCAGCTGCACCTGATGGATAGTTTTTATCCGGCTGGTGATGAGCAAGTGGTTGTTTATGAAGTAACTGGCAAGGTGGTTCCTCCGGCGGGAATTCCGTTGGATGTAGGAGCTATTGTTGACAATGTGGCAACTATTATTGCCGTGGCTGATGCAGTGAAAGGCATACCTTTTACGGAGAAATATCTCACTGTGACAGGGGAAGTGAGAGAACCGGCCGTCTTGAAGGTACCGGTGGGAACTTCTTTTGCCCAGTGCATTGAGATGGCAGGCGGAACGACATCGGACAAAGTGATGGTTGTTTCCGGCGGTCCGATGATGGGGGCGCCGATGTCCTGGGAAGCAGCCATGAATGCGTCGGTGACAAAGACAACCTCCGGTATTCTGGTTCTTCCGGAGGACGGCGCCATTGACCGACGCAGGAAAACACAGCTGAATCATATGCTAAACCGGGCGAAATCCGCCTGCATCCAGTGTACTTTCTGTACACAGCTCTGTCCGAGGCATATGTTGGGACATCCGCTGCAGCCGCACCGCATTATGCGGAAAATGGCTATGAACATGCCGCATCAGGATAATCATGAGACAACAAAAGAACGCTGGATTTCACCGGAGCTTTTGCAGGACAAGGATATCCGGCAGGCGGCCATCTGCAGCGAATGCGGTGTCTGTGAAGTTTATGCCTGTCCGATGGGGCTTCAGCCGAGAGTGGTCAATAGCCTGATTAAAGGTGAGCTGGCTCAGGCAGGTATTCGCTACAGCAGAGAGGGAGATACCTGGGAGGCTGACACTAACCGACCATATCGCAAGGTGCCGACGAAGCGTATTGCAGCCAGAGCAGGTGTTGGCGCTTACTATCCTATTGACGGTCATATATATAAGGGAGAAACAGCTTCAAAAGTTGTTCTTCCGCTGAAGATGAATATTGGCGTGCCGGCTGAACCTGTGATTTCAGACGGTGTACATGTTGAAAAAGGGCAGCTCATTGCAGCCTGTCCGGAGGGCAAATTAGGCGCAAATCTCCATGCCAGTATTTCAGGAACTGCGCATTTGGCGGGAAATGCCATTACAATAACAGAGGTGTAGGCAGATGTTAGAAACAATAGGATTTTTGGAATTGAATAGTATTGCTAAAGGCGTGGAAGCTGCCGACCTCATTCTGAAAACAGCTGAGGTAGATTTGATTTTTGCCAAAGCCGGATGCCCGGGCAAATACTACATTCTTTTTACCGGGGAAGTGGCAGCAGTCAAGGCATCACTGGATGCAGGTGCGGCTATCGGTGGTAATCATACTGTAGACAGCTGTGTCATTCCGAGGGTACATCCCCAGGTCATCAAAGCCATTAATCTGGCAGCTGAACCGAGAACGCCGGGAGCCATCGGTGTCATGGAATTCTTCAGCGTGACAGCTTCTGTTTATGCGGCAGATGCGGCAGTCAAAGCAGCTGATGTGGACTTGATCGATGTTCGTCTGGGAACAGGTATCGGCGGCAAATCCTTCGTCGTACTGACGGGAGAAGTCGCGGCAGTTCGAGAAGCCATCGAATGCGGTATCCATACGGAGAACGCAGAAGGAATGGAAGTATCACACGTGGTGATTCCAAATCCGCGCAAAGAAATATTCGATTCGCTTTTATAGGGGACCATAGCCCCTCAGGAGGCTGAGAACACAGCTTATGGCATCATATACTTTTTGTATATCACTGCACAAGGACGTTCCGATGAGCCCCGAACAAAATCGTGTTCAGCAAAGGCTTCCACGATTTGGGTCTCATCTCCACAGTGCAGAATATGTACAGAAAGTATATGTGCCATAAGCCGTGTATCCAGGTGTATTGAGCGGCGAATGTCTCCTTATAAAAGAGAATCTGTTGGTAAAATGAGTTGTGGTCTGCGGATAGCAGTTTTGGATGTTGCAGTTTGTAATACATACGAAATTCATAGACAGTTGTGAGCGATGAATTACTAATTGTTCACAACGTCTGAGAGGTTGTACAATGGAACAGGAAAAACAAAGAATTATTCAGGAGTTTGTGCCTGGTAAACAGGTGACTTTGGCGCATGTGATTGCGAATCCTGACAGCAGTTTATATAAGAAGTTAGGCGTTATCGGTGATTATACCGGGGCTCTTGGTATTATGACGATCACACCCAGTGAAGGTGCGATTATCGGTGCTGATGTGGCGATGAAGGCTGCCAATGTGGAGGTTGTGTTTGTGGATCGTTTCAACGGTTCGCTGATTATCAATGGAACAGTGGCTGATGTGGAGGCAGCGGTGAAAGATGTATTAAATGTTCTTGAGAATACACTGCATTTTGCGCCGACAGTGATTACGAAGTCGTAAATTAGGTGAGGATATGAAGAAAATTATTTTAATCGGCAATGTGGCCTGCGGCAAGACAACGATTTGCCAATATCTGAACCACATGGAAATCAAATACAAAAAGACACAGGCGCTGGAGGTCTATAACACGACCATTGATACGCCGGGGGAATATCTTGAGAATCGCGGTTATCTGCGGTCGCTGATGGTAACAGCCACAGAGACGGATCAGGTTGTTTTTGTGCAGGACGCCAGCAGAGATCAGTTCTTTTTTTCACCGGGACAATCCAGCGCTTTTACATTGCCTGTGGCTGGTGTTGTGACAAAAATTGACATTGCGACACCGAAACAGATTGCAGATGCAGTTGAGTTGCTTCAGTTGGCCGGTGCGGACCCGATTTTTAAAGTCAGTCCAATGACAGGAGAAGGCATGGAAGAACTGGCGGCATTTCTTGAAGAGAAGGAAGCGGCAGCGGAAGATTGATATTAGACATAGAAACAGTTCTAAGGTACATTGAGATACAAAAGCCAGAGCATGCGATTCGTTTTTCGAAGCGCGGATATCGTAAAGATGGGCAGATTACTAATATCCCGTTATACTTAGCAAGTAAAACAAAAGAGTTGTTGTAGAAATACTTGTGTAAATGATGAAGTTAATGGTGACAATAGTCGTGTGTTTGTGACGAGTAAAATAAAGAAAATCTATGTGAAATATTAAAAATCATGTATAAAAGTAAAAATATATTACAAAATTAGTGTATAACAGAATACTTCTGTATAGCATTGTAAACGTAACTGCCAAAATTTGTTATGATGAGTACAGAGGTGTTTCAAATGAGAAATGAAAATGAACGATTTGTAGAAATGGGAAAGAGAATCAGAGCGAGGCGATTAAGCCTGAAGATGAAACAGATGGAGCTAGCGGAGAAGGTAGATATCTCCAATAATCATATTTCGTCCATCGAGAGAGGAATAGAGCGTCCTGGATTGGATTCATTTATCAGAATCTGTGATGTACTGGATGTTACGCCGGATTATCTTCTGCTTGGTTCAATGAAGTCTAATAATGTGCCGAAGAATATTACAGATAATCTGAAACTGTGTACAGATGAAGAAATTCGTTTGGTGGAAGCAATGACACAGTATATGGTGGAGCAGCATAAAAAGTAAAGAGTGTAAAAGAAACTAAATCCAGCTGGTTGTTACGGAAGAGCAACTAACTGGATTTTTAGTATTCAAGATATTTGGAAGCTATTTCTATTGCTTCTTGTTAACACAAAGGGGTATAATACAGTTACAGGATTCCTCTTGCAAGTTTATGTGGGAGGAAATAGATGAGAAAGAGACTACAGGATTTAACGATTAAAGATGCATTTATGTTTGCGGCAGTGATGTCGGATGCAGAGCAGTGCCGCCACTTGCTAGAATTGGTACTGGAAATGAAAATTCTGGAAGTAAATGTTGTGGCTGAGAAGACCATCAGTTATCATCCGGAGTACCATGGCGTGAGATTAGATGTCATGGCAGAAGAAGCTGGAACAAAACGCCGATTTAATGTAGAGATGCAGGTAAAGACAGAGAGTGCCCTGGCAAAACGGAGCAGATACTATCATGCTCAGATGGACATGGATGCCCTGTTGGCTGGTGAAAGTTATGATAAATTGCCGGATACATATGTTATCTTTATTTGTGATTTTGCACCATTTGATAGTCGTTTGTATCGGTACAATATCCGCAATGTAGTTCGTGAGACAAATGAATTATTGAAGGATGGTAATCAGACAATTATCTTGAGTACACAAGGAACGAATCCATCGGAAGTACCGGTGGAATTGGTGAATTTTCTGAAATATGTTGGTCAGGATACGGATGAAGCAGAAACGAATGATGATTATGTGAGATTATTGCAGGAACAGATAAAACGCATAAAACAAAACCGTGACTGGGAGGGAAAGTATATGCTGTTAGAAGAGATGATGCGCGATGAGAGAGAAGAAGGCAGACAGGAAGGTCAGGAGCGAATGAGTCAGCTGATTTTGTTGTTGTTAAAGCAAAATAGAAATGAAGATATTGCCAAAGCAGCTGCTGACAGAGATTATCAGGAGCAACTGTTCAAGGAGTTTAACTTGTAAAGGGATACTGTGCGAGTATCTGATGGATAAAGAAGAATTACTTGAGGACAAAAGATAAAATATAGAACGAAAGTGAAACGAAAATGTATAAAAAAATAGTAAACAGTTTACTTGGAGTATATGGCAAGAGGAATCCTGTTTACGAAAGATAAAATCACTATAAGAAATAACACAGGGAGGATATGACTCGTTTGGAATCATATCCTCCCTGAAATTTATCCTGAAGAAGCAGCAAATCTGAGATATTTGTACCTAATCAGGATGTTTTCATTTTGCTAATGATACATGGTATCTGCAGCGCAGCAGATAAAATAAGTCCCAGTGCAAGGCATACCGCCCAATGACTGAATCCTGTACAGCTAAGAAGCAGAATGATACTGTTATACAATATCATTGCAGCAATGACAACATGCCGAAAATGTTTCTGCTCATCAAGTGTTGCCGGACGCTGAGGTGACACGATGGGACTGTTGATCATTAGACTAATTGATGCCAGTGCCAGTACAATATACAGTGCCAGACAAGTTGAAATATGAATTGCCAGATACATAAAGCCAGACAGCAGTGTACAGGAAATGATAAGGCATGTCCGTGCTGTTTTAGCATGGAAGCCACCGCTGAATTTCCGGATAGTCATAAAGGGAAGAATGAGAAGCAGAGCCTCCGGCAGTCTTCCGATACATGCACTGATGATAAATAAGAGAAATAGTGGTGCCCATGCAAATAGAAAACAATACGCAGCATAGACATAAAGCTCACGGTCGGCTGGCTGAAGAGCATTTTCGCGTATCAGCCAGTCGATTAAGTGATTTGAAATAGTGGTAATCATTTCCTCATTTGAGAACAATTTTTTTTGAATTTTTTCAGATTATCAGGTGTTTTAAGCTCAAAACAAAGGACACTTGAAGCGGAAAAGCTTTCGTTGTATAACACACCTTTTAAAAAAGAGGTTGCGATATGAGGTATTATTTTAGATATTTTGGTTTTCATAAAAATTTCCCCCCTCGTATAATTATTATCTTTTATATTAAGCTATTATAGAAATAATTTCTACAAATTAAGATAAGATGTTTTAAATTGATGAAAAATGGGGCTGTGTACAAAATTTTTGATAAGAAATCAAAATATAAAAGAAAAATTCTGTATTGAAGGACCTATAAAATGGAGAAAAAATTTGACGTGTAAAGAAAATATGCGTATAATCGAGACATAAATGGAGGACATGGATGGAAAATTATATAATTACATTTATAAATTATATTATAGAAGGCATGGTTGCTTGGCTATATTTTCGAAGTTTTTATAATTCTAAATATTCAAAAAGAATGGAAACTATATGGATAATTGTGTTATATAGTGTTTTGTTTACTTTGTTTGGTATGCAAATATTTTGGCTTAATATTTTTTCTTTTTTTTTGATAAATTTTCTTTTATGTTATTATCTGTACTTGGATGCCGTATCATCGTCGATTTTTCATGCGTTAATTTTAACGGGAACAATGGCAGGTACAGAGATTATTATAGAGTTGATAAGCATGCGTCTATTAGGGGGACTTCTTGTATTTACACAGAATTCAATTTCTTATGCTATTGTATCTATTGGTAGCCGTATATTTTATTTTTTTGTTATACGAATTATTATTGCAGTTTTTGCACCGAAGAAAGAGAGATTGGAAGCCAAAAGCGGCTTTACAGTTTTACTGAGTGTTATTCCATTGATATCAGTTTGGCTTACTCTTGTAATTGTAGTATTTTGTATAAATAGTCGTATAGATTCTATGATGGAGGGGATGTTATTGGCGAGTATGGCATTTCTTCTTGGCATGAATTTTGTTGTGTTCTGGGCCTATGATTCTGATCAGAAATTTATGAGGAACTATTTGATGATGCAGGCTGATCTGAAAGAACAGCAGGCAGAAGCGGAGTATTATCGCAGATTGGCGGAGCAGACAGAGAATCAGAAGATTTTAATTCATGATATCAAGAATCATCTGCAGACGATTGCAGGTTTGAGTGAAGATGGTGGAGAATCGAAGATTCATGAATATGTGCAGCAATTAATGGAGATGCCGGCGATGAAGCCTGCGGTGAATTACTGTAGTCAGCCGGTGCTGAATGTGATTATGGGACAATATCAGGCGATTTGTAAAAAAAAGAATATCCAGTTTGGGGTTGATATTCGAAAGGATAGTGTGGATTATATAACAGTAGATGATTTGACAGCTCTGTTTGGTAATCTTCTGAAAAATGCCGTGGAAGCTGCGGCGGGTGTACCAGAAGCTTATATAGATGTGGCGGTAAATTATAATTATAAGTCAAAGCAGACATTTATATCTGTAGAAAATTCAGTATTGCATTCACCAGTGTTTGATGGAAACAGGAGGCTTATTTCACAGAAGAAGGGTGGAGGGCTGCATGGGGTGGGAATAAAGAGTATTCAGTGTGCGGCAGAACATTATCAGGGGGAGATAAGTTATCATTATGATAAAGAGGCGAAATGTTTTCATATGATGGTTTTGCTGACGAATAACAAGTGATGGGGTGGAGAATAGAAATGAGAATTGCGGTATGTGATGATGATAAGAACTTTTGTAAAGAAATGCTGAAGTATCTTCAAGGTTATTTTAAAGAGAAGAAATTGAGGCAGCCGGAATGTGTTTGCTTTTCCAGTGGAGAAGCAATGATGAAAGCCGGAGGAATATTTGATATGGCTTTTCTGGATGTGGAAATGGATGGCATCAGTGGCATTCATGCCGGTGAGTATTTGAAAAAGAAGAATGATAAAATTCTCCTCTTCATTGTGACTTCTTTTCCGGAGTATCTGGATGAGGCCATGTCATTCAGAGTCTTCAGATATTTGTCCAAACCGCTTGATAAGGCCAGACTATATCGGAATCTGGAAGCAGCGCTGAAGATTTATATGGCATCCGACCGAAAAGTAGTCGTAGAGACAAAAGCAGGTGTGTATAGTGTTGCAGCAGAAAAAATCGTGATGGTGGAGGCTGTCAATCGGAAGGTCATTTTATATACATTGAAACGTGAATTTGAATGTGTGCAGCCGATTAAATATTGGACAGAACAACTAACAGATAAGTGTTTTTTTCAACCGCATCGGAGCTTTATTGTGAATATGCAGTATGTACAAAAATTTGATAACCATTTGATTTCGTTGGATGGGGATAGAATTGCTTATTTGACAAGGCGAAAATACAAAGAATTTAAAGATGCGTATTTACTCTACTTAGAGAGCACAAAATAACAATTTAATAGAAGTGGATTAAAGAACTGCTGTTTTATTGGAAGTCAGAATGGATTATGTACGGACCATTTGATTTCAATAAAACAGCATTTTTTTTGAAACTGACCAAAAAAGACTGAAAAATGTCGTTTGATTCGTATAATATTGCTAAAATTAATGACTTAAAGTATAGTGGAGTCAAGAAGAAAAACGGAGGGGTGAGTCCGATGGAGATGATATTTTTGTAGAAAACTGTATGGCTTGGAAGAAAGACATGGATTAGTAATGATTATACAGCATATAGACGTCAGGATACATATTATTCGGATTCTTCATACAAGAAAGTTATGTATACGGATTCTATAAGAGAGTACTTTACGGGAAATTAAACAGAAGTTATTTTGAGGAATGCAATAATGATTCTATGGATAATAACAATTATTTTACTTTTAATATTTCTTTTGAGTAATATTACATTACCAGCGGAAAAAGGAAATAAAATAAAATGGCTTTTTGGGATAGTTTATCTTCTGGGATATACAGTAATTATGCATATATGGGCGGTAGATTTAAAAAAAGAGGTTTTATATGCGATTGCAATATGTAATCTATTGCTATTGGCTGATGCGGGTACTTTGTATTTAAAGAATAAAGAAGATAAAAAGGTGCTGTTATACGCTTTATCAGAAGCTTTTGCAATTTCTATTTTTAATATTCTTATGGCTGCATTTGTCATATTATGGTAAAGATATAGCATATGGGGGACGGTTTCTATAACCGTCCCTAATATAAATTATGAGAAAATGTATGATAAGTTTTATGGGGAGTGAAGTCACCGACAAAAATATTGAATGCTTTGACAAAAAAGGTAAGTTTGGAATATTAGAAATATAAAAATTTGCTACATTAATACATTAACAGAGGAGATACGATGAATGAGAAAGAAAAGAATTTCACTTGTACTTGCACTTGTATTGAGTGTGTGTCTGGCAATACCTGCTATGGCGAGGAATATATCCGAATTTCCACCACAGAATAGGGATTTCTTTTATCCTAATTACACAGGTTGCTTGCAGTCTTTACTTTATTATTACCATTCCACAACACGAAAGAAGATTGTAGATAGTGGTGGTATTGACAAAAGCTATGGACCTGGTACCGCCGAAGCTGTAAAAGTATTTCAGGGAAGAAAGGGATTGGATAAAGATGGCAAATGTGGGCCGTTAACATGGAAGGCCTTACATGGTTGTCTTGTAAATACCAAAACCGAAGGATATTATGAATTTTATAAATTGAATGGTGTCTATAATACAAATTGTATAAAATATAATACAGGATCAGGACTCTGGTATTCGTATTATGGAGATAACTGGAATTATGTAGGAAACTAATAGTATAAATGCAGCAAATTTTTATTACTTTGAATGGGGTGGTGCAGTGAGTTTTACAAGAAATAAAAAAATAGTAAAAAGACAGCATGTATGTATAATGGTTGGCGTATTATTTTTACTTTCGGGATGTCAAGGAACACCGAAAGAAGATATTGCAGTTAACAAAAATGATGTTGGGTTAGAAAGCAAAATTTTACAGTCTGAATCAAATGTGGATAATGATAGTTTGAAGAATAACAGTTATTGGGAAGACAAATGGATAACAGATGTTGATGATATTAGTATAGCTGTAGATGCAGATGTTGAAACGCTAGGTGAGAAATATTCAGTTGTCAGAGTGCTTCCGCATGAGATTACGTCAGATGAAGTAAAAGATTGGGCAGATGTGCTTTTTGAGGGGAATAAAGCGTATGAGCCAGAGACTGTTATGACAAAGAACGAAATAGAAGAAAGTATTTTGAAATTCAAGCAAAAGATGAATAATAAAGATGAACTGATCGATGAATACGGAAGTGAGGAAGAGGCGGATAGAACAATTTCTTATTATGAGAAGTTGATTGAAAATCTTGAACAGTTATATCCGACAGCTCCGGAGCAGCATGAGCGAAAAGAATGTGATTGGAATTTCAAACCGTATGAATATTACAATGACGGAATGCTTGGGACGGAAGATTCTGTACTTAGTGATAACTATGAACTGAATGCAGAAGCAGAAGTGAATGGACGTAAAGCAATCATTTCTGCTACAAATAGGAATGCAAATGATTATATTCTACATTATTTGTGGTTTTATTATGACGATATACCGGAAGGTTCAGAGAAGAAGACAATTACACAAGAAGAGGCAGAAGAAGTTTGTAATGGCATTCTCAGTAAAATGGGGAATCAGGATCAGTGGTATTTGTATGATATAAGCAACCAGGAGGATGATGACACACAAATAATGACACTATACTATACACCTGTTTATAACGGAGTTCCAACAGTGTTGGTAAAAGATTTATACAATATTAAATCTGATGATATTTATGCTGCAAATTATTTTTATCAGTCTCTGGAAATAAGTATGTATAATGGTGAATTAAATTATATTTATCTTACTTCACCATCAGATGTAACGGAAATAGTGAATGAAAATGTACAGTTAATGGATTTTGATATAATGATGGATAAGGCGAAAAACTATATGCAATTAAAAATATCAAAGACATCTTTTGGTGAAGATTTTATGGAGAATGAAAAAATATCTGTAGAAATCAATGATATTCAATTAGCTATGTTCCGCATTAAAGAGAAAAATAAGGATAGCTACTTGATGGTACCTGCATGGACATTTTACGGTAATGTATTAGATAATCAAAATCAAGTGGTTAGAGAGAATGAGCAATTGCTTGTAATGAATGCGATAGATGGAAGCAGTATTAATGTTCTTTTGGGATATTAAGAATGCAATGACGTTAGTAAACCGCAGGTGATGATAATGTTGATTTATGACCGAAAACAGGTAACAATGGTGCATCGCTGGCTTATGCCGGCGGTGCTGTTTGTGTTTATTGTGATGGCTTCACAGGCAGATATCTGGACAGAAGTATTAGGGAAAGGACAGGGAAAAGTGCCCTTTGGCTGGAGTTTGACTTTTATAACGGATACTTTGAAGTCTGATGCGGCGCTTTTGACTGCACCGGTACTTTGTGCGTTCCCGTATGCTTCTGTAATGATTGATGAATTGCGTTCAGGAATGGTGAAGGCGGTACTGACACGAACAGACAGGCAGCATTACATTTCTTCTAAAGCGGCAGCATGTCTTGTTTCGGGGGCGCTGGAGGAAGCGGTTTCCGTTGGGTTATTGAGTCTTGTGGTGTGTTTGATTTTTATGCCAATGGAGACAGTGGCAGAAGCAGGCATGAATCAGAATGAAATGGTTCGTTTGCTAATTGGTCAGTTATGCCGATATAGTTGTTATGGTGCATTGTGGTCTCTGGTGGGATTAGCGATATCTTTGTTGACGATGAACCGGATGATGGCCTGGGTTGGTCCATTTATCGTCAATTATTTATTGGTTATTGTTTATGAACGTTATTTTGATGTATTCAAACTGCTATATCCTAAGGAATGGCTTCTTGGAGAGTGGGCATGGCCAATGGCTGATGCAGGTATCTGTATCTGGATAGTTTTGCTTTGTCTGGTGTTTTATTTGATTATTCTTTCGGTAGGAAAGAGGGTGCTGTATCATACTTTATAAAAAGATATCAATGATCCTATCTATTTCCGCTTACAATTTTATGCGCTGGAGAGGGAATGCACGAATTATAACGGTTTTCCTGCTGGACTTTATTCTGTGTTATCTATTGACGGATAAGGCGGTGCAGTTTGCGGCATCTCATGAAACAACGATGCAGATTTTTGAGGCCTTCATATGGACCTTTGGTGACAGTAACGCCATATTGTTGACATCTCTTTTACTGATGATTCTTTTTGCTGATATGCCGTTTATTACAACAGCGACGCCTTTTTACCTGCTTAGAACGACAAGGCGGCTATGGGTGATGGGACAGATGGTCTATACAGCAATTGCAACAATGGTTTTTATGATGTTTACGCTGTTGGCGACGGTGCTGCTGACGATGCAGAATGCTTTTTCAGGCAACAGGTGGAGCAGGACAGCGGCAGCTCTGGCCTATTCTGGGGAGGGAAAGAATCTGAATTTGCCATCAGCTGTTAAAGCAATTGAAATGAGTCGGCCCTGGCAGAGTATGATGGCGGTATTTGGTCTGGTGTTACTTTATGCACTGGTGATGGTCTTTGTTATGTTGTTTTTTAATATATGGAAGAGTCAGACAATGGGGATTGCAGCAGTAGTTATTTTCAGTGGTTATGGTGCATTGTTAAATCCGGCAAACATTCAGAAGGTTTTCAATCTGCCGGATCAGCTGGCTTATAAAGCACGAGTATGGGTTGGATGGTTGTCACCACTGAATCATGCAACATATTATATGCATAATTTTGGTTATGATAAGTTGCCAACTTTGAAACAGACGGCATTGTTGGGGATTCTTTTGTTGATTTTGCTTTTGTCAGGAACTGTATTGGCTATGCGTCAGTATGCGTTTTCTTTTGGCGGAACGGAGGGAAAATAATAAGGATGCGGGATGTAATCAGGGTGATAGATGTCTGTAAACGTTTCGGTGACGATGAGGTATTGAAACACATTTCGTTTGATTTTGAAGAGGGAGGTATTTATGGGATTGTCGGGAACAACGGCAGTGGTAAAACAGTACTTATGAAATGTATATGCGGTTTTTTATTGCCTACTTCCGGAGAGATTATGGTAAATTATAAAAAAATTGGTAAAGATGTTGATTTTCCTGATAATACAGGCGTGATTATTGGAACGCCGGGTTTTTTGCCAAATCTGACGGGACAGAGAAACCTGGAATTATTGGCTTCTTTGCAAAAAAAGATTGATAAATCAGCAGTACGTGAGGCAATCCGAAAAGTGGGACTTGATCCGGATATGAAGAAGCCGGTCAGCAAATATTCGCTTGGTATGCGTCAGCGACTTGGCATTGCCCAGGCGTTGATGGAAAATCCTTCGATACTTATTTTGGATGAGCCTTTTAATGGTCTGGATAAACATGGTGTGGCGCAAATGCATGAACTTTTATTGTCATGGAAAGGGAATGATAAGACAATTTTACTTTCCAGTCATAGTCAGAAGGATATTGATGTTCTGTGTGATGTAGTTTGTGAGATGGATGGCGGTGTCATGAGGTGCATCCGTGATACACGTATACAAAGTGGGAGAGGATAATGGAAAATATATGTGAGTTTATGCAGGTGACAAAGTGGTTTCCACCGGGACATCTGGTGTTTGAGAAAGTTGATCTGACAATTCTCGCTGGAGAAAAGATGTTAATAACCGGTTATGCGGGCAGCGGACGGACAACATTGCTTCAATTGGCAGCTGGTATAGTGGAGCCTGATGAGGGGGAGGTAAAATTGTCTGGTTCTGTGGCGATAGTACCTGAGTATACGGAGTGGTTGGAGTCTTTGTCTTTGACAGAGCATCTGGCGCTGCCATTAATGGGACAGGGAATGAGCAGAAGAGAGAGTCTTTGCCGGGGAAAAGAGATGCTTACCGTTCTTGGGTTAGAGGGCAGGGGCAATGCACGACCTGGACAAATGAGTTTCTATGAAAAAGCAATGACGGGATTGGGACAGGCTCTTCTTCAGGAAAGTCAGATGATTGCCGTGGATACCCTGACAGCAGGACTGACACAGCCTGAGAAGGACCAATGGATGACTGTTTTAATAGAAAAGTTAGAGGGACGAGCTTTGCTGGTGATGTCGGATCATGCGGAATATGAGAATTATTTTGACAGAATATTAGAGATTGAAAATTTGGGCAATGAGATTCATCCATATTGCCGATGAGAGATAGAATGGATGATGAATCATAGAGGTATGAAATATGGAGAGGTGAGGTTTTATATGGGAAAAGAGTCTGTGCGAAGGAAAATATCAGTAGGATTTTTAATTTTTGGTCTATTTTTAGGTTTGGTATGGCCACAGCGTGTATGGGCAAGCGTTAATATGGATAAAAATTTAGAACAGACAGAATACAGTTATTTAAATGAAGCTTTAGAGACTGCATCTGAAACGGAGAGCAGACATGTAACGGAAACGGCTGATGAAGAAATGGCAGAAAGTCAGACGGATGAAGAGATAAAGACTCCGGATGGGGCAGAAAAAAATACAGAAATAGAAAATACAGGAAGATTAAAGATAGAAGATACTGGTGTTTACAAGGGAATGACGAAAGCTTATAAAGATGGGTATGAACCTGTCGCATCAGATGGGAAAGTGATAATTGTGCTTCCGATTATTGCCAGCAGTGACAAAATGAGCGAATTGACAGTGACACCAAATCTTGGGGATACGTCATCGTCCCCTTTCGTGTACAAAAATTACCAGAAAACTTTTAAGGAGACAGAGGAAACCGTTAATGGGAGTCAACAAAAACGAAAAGTTTTTCTTTTAAGCTACACTTTCGAATTATCAGATCAGCGCAGCAATGGAACTTATCCGGTGGTTTTTGATATCACAGGGGATGGAGAAGGTGCGGAATTGCAGCAGAGTTTTACAGTTTACGTTCGGATAATGGATGCTGTTTCGATAGATGGAGATGATAATGAACCGGATGATATTATCGTAGATAATGGCGGAGGTGGTGGTGATTCAGAAGAGACACCGGAATCCCAGCCAAAATTGATTTTGTCAAAATGCACTTCTAATCCAACACATATTGAGGCCGGTAGTGAGTTTGAATTGACTGCGGAAATAAAAAACACAAATAGAAATTTTTATGTACAAAATATGACGATTGAAGTCAGCTGGACAGAACAGGGATTGACATTGGAGGAAGACAGCAAAACTTTTTTTATAGAAAAGTTGGGAGCCGGTCAGAGCATGCAGCTGCCTTTAAAATTTAAATCCGGCAGTAATGTGACAGAAGGGCGTTATGATATCACTCTGAATATGTCCTATGATAACCCGGAAGCTGTTTCAATGTCATCAGTGGGAACTATTTCGGTAGATATTCATCAGGCCATGAGGGTAGAACTGGAAGCTGATACATTTCCGGAAAGCGTGAATGCAGGAGATACCTTTTCATTGGCTGTACAGGCAATGAATTTGGGGAGAGGCAAAATTTATAATGTGAGATGTTCAGTGGATGTACCGGGACTTTCCGCAGGAACAAGTACGTTTTTTGGCAATATTGAAGCAGGGAATGCTGTATCTGGCCAGTTGAAAATTTTTGCAGGTATGAAAGATGAAGCTGTGTATGGCAGTACCTATGGTGAGACTTCCGGACAGTTAATCTTGACATTTGAAGACGAGGAAGGAAACACTTTTACGAAAGAATTGCCGGTTAATACAAAAGTTAATCCTTTAGTTGTACAGTCAGACAACGGATCAGCCGATGAAAAGGAATCTTCTGGGCTGGCACTGCAATGGTTGATTGGGGTTGCCGTATTAGTTGTGTTAGCAGGCGGTGTGATTATCATACGCCGTAAAAATAGAATGTAGAATAATGTAATTTGAGCACGAATCACAGATTCGAATTTTATACTGGGACTTGTAAGAGCACTTAAAAAAGATTGGAGATTGGCTATTGTCACAAAAAAGTAAAAAAGGAGAAAAACAACCAAAGTCTGGTAAAAAGGAAAAAGGTTGTGGTATATGGTGGCTGTCATGGGTAATATTATATCAGCGAGGGGCATGTATTCCGATTGTAGGATTTGCTGTAGGGTTTGCCTGGGTGTTGTTTGCATCATTGGCTTATTTGAATTTGATGACAATGATGACAGAGCCGGCAGTTATTCGTGGAGAGATGACTTCTTTTTCAGCAGAGCAGCGTCAATATATAAAGTCCTTGAATGGAGTACAGGCTGTAACGAAACTTTATGAAAGTGAAGCTTCTGTAACAATCAAAGAATATACAGGCACTATAGCTGTTTATGGAGTGGAAGAAGACTATTTCAAGCAATTAATGGCAGGCAATATGACGGCAGATATACCCTTTTCACAGGGAATGCCTTATGGTCTTTTGTGTCAGTCAGCGGCTTTGAATTTAAAAAAGCCGATTATGAAGAATGAAAACGGAATAGGAAATGCCATAGAAAGCAGTGAAAATGAATCATTAAATCAGATGAAGAAGCAAGACGATCAAAAGGATGGCCTGATATTATCAGATGATATGCTGTTGGAAGATTTCGAAGTTAATAGCAGTACTGTACGTTTATATGGATGGATTGCAGACGCAGAGACAGGTGATCGGTATATAACCAATAAAAAGTTGGAAACGCAGATGCATGATAGCTTGACAGGTACGGGAAGTACCGTCTTATCTGGTGTATATGTGCTGGATGAATGGTGGGATCAATTGTTAGAAGTTCCTGAAGAAAAAGATGATTCAGGTGTAGATACAGGCATTTATAATCCGGGAGAGAGTGAAACAATGAAGATACTTATCATGACTGAGCATGGATGGCAGGTTCTGTCTTTGATGCGACAGTTGAATGATACAAACATAGCATGTACCAGTCAGATAGAAACTTTATTAGAGGAAACAAACAAAACGGGTCAAAATCATTTGTATACAGGAGCAGCTGTCTGCATATGCTGCATTTTTATTTGTATTTATCAGGAAAAATTGTGGCTGAAGCAGCATTACAGATGGTTGGAAATGCTGAAGCTGTTTTATCATGATTTTCATATATACGGAAAATTAATGCGGAGAAAGTATGTGATACTTCTGGGGATGAGTTTACTTGGAAGTGGTATATGGCAGTGGCTGTCTATGATATTTGAATGGTAGGAAATTTTGTATTAGACTTATGCCAAAGATGCACTTATGATGCGCCCATCTGATATCCTATTCATACAAACACTTTCGAACATATTATGAGAAGAAAGGGGCAATGAATATGAGAAAATCAGGGAATTTACGGATGATTATGGCAGCAGCATTGACGCTGGTATGTGTTATGACGATAGCAGGATGCGGTAAGCAGCAGTCGGGCGCAGGATCAGGTTCAGAGCAAAGTGCACAAAGTGCCCTGGAACATGTGCTGAGCTGTACAGTTCAGGAGGCTGCTGATTTTGAGACGGCATCGGAAGAAATTAAACAGGCCGCAGCGGAAACCGGGGATGAGACAGGGATTGTTTCTGTAGATGGACTGGAAACTTATTTTCAGGGGAGATTCGGGGATGATCTGACTGAAGATTGTCTGAACAAGATGATGGCGGATCGTACCATTGCAGTGAGTATCAAACTGGCAGAGCAGTATCAGTCAGATATTCTGGCAGAGGACATTCAATTGACGAAGAGATCAGGCAACGAAGATATGTATGATTTCGAAGCAAAGTTGGTGACAGTAGCTGACAGTAAGCAGATTGCGTCAGTGACAGGCGTTGTCACGATGGGGGAGAGTCAGTCATCCTGGAAGATTTCTAATTTGACAGTAAAGGTAACGGAGTTATAAATTAATGATGGAGATTAATAAAGCTGGCCGGATTGGCTGGCTTTATTTATGTAAGTAACAAACAAAAGTCAATACTTGGAAGAGACGTTTTCATGTTTTTGAAGCTATCAATGTGTAATGTAATACAATAAATGTGCCAGAGTCGTTTATAAATGTTCCTATTGAGTATACAAACATCCCATGATATACTAATTATATGGGAAGTCAGAATGCCAAAGGCGGTTAACCCTCTTATTTTCGGAGGTTTTATTAAGGAGGCGATGCGGATGAAGTCTTTCAAAATGATTCGAATGGTGATAACGATTGTGGATGTGGTGTGTTTATTGGCCGTGTTGTTTGTTCCGGCTCTTGAGGCAGCGAAGCATAACTTCTTTGTCTGGCTGATTCTGGGACTGCTGACGCTGTATGTTCTCTTTATGTGGCTGGTGTTAGGGCGCAGAAACAACAGTGGTTATGATGCAGAGAGTGACCGTGAGGCAGATATTTCGAAGGAACTGCTTTCTCAGAGGAATAAGTGGTATATGTAGATTGTAGATGATGAATAATAAAAACACCCCGGTGTATGATAAATGTGAGAAGGATCATACATCGGGGTGTTCTTAAATAATAATAAGGTAGGAATTTATTAAGCAAAATATGCTTTGTCAATGAATTTGTACTGCGGCGATAATGAGTCAGTCATGCCTTGACAATGGCCTTCACGGCGCCGCAGGTGGGGAAGCCTGCAAGTCAGCTTCCGTTTTGTTTTACAGATGGAATCTTGTTCCTGTTTTGCCCTGGATACCGTCTTTGGATTTCTCCAGAAGTGTGATCAGAGCTGTACGGCCTTCCTTGGAGGAAGCGAAGTCAACGGCTGCCTGTACTTTTGGAAGCATGGAGCCAGGTGCGAAGTGACCTTCTTCCATGTACTTCTTAGCTTCTTCAACTGTGAGGTCCTCAAGCCACTGTTCGTTTGGTTTGCCGAAGTTGATGGCAACCTTTTCGACAGCTGTGAGAATGATGAGGAAATCTGCGTCCAGTTCCTGAGCCAGAAGACAGCTTGCGAAGTCTTTGTCGATAACTGCGCTGGCGCCCTTTAAGTGATTGCCCTGACGGGTAACAGGGATACCGCCGCCGCCGCAGGCGATAACCAGGTCTCCGGATTCAACCATTGTACGGATAGTACCGATTTCAATGATTTCTGCTGGTTTTGGAGAAGCAACAACACGGCGATAGCCTCTGCCGGCGTCTTCCTTCATGATGTAGCCGTATTTTTCTTCCATCATCTTCGCCTGTTCTTCGTTGAAGAACTTGCCGATCGGTTTGGATGGATTGTTGAAAGCAGGATCATCTTCATTGACACGAACCTGTGTGATCATGGTTGCAACAGGGATATCTGTGATACCGCGGTTGAACAGCTCTTCACGCAGGGCGTTCTGAAGGTCGTATCCGATGTAAGCCTGGCTCATGGCAACACAGACAGATAATGGTGTGTTTGGTTGCTGTGCATCTTCATGTGTCAGTGCGATCATCGCATTGTTGATCATACCAACCTGTGGGCCATTGCCGTGTGTAACAACAACTTCACAGCCTTCTTCGATTAAATCTACAATAGCTTTGGAAGTTACTTTTACAGCTGCCATCTGCTCCGGCAGTGTATTCCCCAGTGCATTGCCGCCAAGTGCGATAACGATTCTTTTCTTCTTATTCATTCTAAATATTTCCCCCAAAATAAACAAAATAACGGTTTTTGCGATTTATATAAGGCGGAGGTGAATCCCCGCCTTATATGTTAAGTTGTTAAGTTAAATTTAATCTTATTTGAAGATTCTAGGCATAGATCTTTCTTCGAGTTTCTTCAGGATTTCCTGTGGATTTTCGAATTTAGCAAGGAAGATCATAGCTGCGATGATGTATGGTTTGTAGCTTGCTTCTTTGTAAAGAGGATCTCTGTAACGATCGAATACGGAAGCATCAACTTCGCCTTCTTCACAGCTTACGCCTGTGATATCAGCTGGCAGGCAGTGCAGGTAAAGTGCTTTGCCGTTCTTTGTTGTAGCCATAAGTTCTTCTGTACAAGCCCAGTCTTTGTGTTCTGCGTTCTGAGCAAGGAGTTCTTTTTCAAGAGCTTTGATACCTTCTGTATCGCCGTTGCCGTAGAGTTCTGTACGTTTTTCCATAGCAGCGAAAGGAGCCCAGCTCTTTGGATATACGATATCAGCATCTTTGAATGCTTCTGCCATGTTGTTTGTCTTTGTGAAGGAACCGCCGGATTTCTTAGCGTTTTCAGCAGCAACAGCTTCAACTTCTGGGAATACTTCATAGCCTTCTGGATGAGCCAGAACAACGTCCATACCGAAACGAGTCATCAGACCGATGATACCCTGAGGAACGGAGAGTGGTTTACCATAAGATGGTGAGTAAGCCCATGACATAGCGATCTTTTTGCCTTTAAGATTTTCAACACCGCCGAATTCATGGATGATGTGAAGCATATCAGCCATAGCCTGTGTAGGATGGTCGATATCGCACTGAAGGTTAACCAGGGTAGGTTTCTGCTCAAGGATACCGTCTTTGTTACCCTGTGTTACAGCGTCAACAACTTCGTGCATGTATTTGTTACCTTTGCCGATGTACATATCATCACGGATACCGATAACGTCAGCCATGAAGGAGATCATGTTAGCTGTTTCACGAACTGTTTCGCCGTGAGCAACCTGAGATTTGCCTTCATCCAGATCCTGAACTTCAAGACCAAGAAGGTTACATGCGGAAGCAAAGGAGAAACGTGTACGTGTAGAGTTATCACGGAATAAAGAAATACCAAGACCACTTTCGAATACCTTTGTGGAGATGTTGTTCTCTCTCATGTAACGAAGAGCATCAGCAACTGTGAAAACAGCTTCAAGTTCGTCGTCTGATTTTTCCCATGTCAGGAAGAAGTCACCATTGTACATTTCTTTGAAGTTAAGTGCGTTTAATTTGTCGATATAAGCCTGTAATTTAGCATCCATTATAATAATCCTCCGTTTGATTAAGTGCCGTGCACCGGTTAAAAGTTGTCCGATGCACGGAAGTTTTATTGGTTTATAATACGTTAACTTTTATAGTATAGTCTTTTTTGAAATTATTCGCAATAGGACATTGGCAGAGCAGCGTAAACAGCAGCACATGTAACCAGATCCTGTTTCCATGTCATTTCGTTAGGAGCGTGAGCCTGAGCTTCTGCACCTGGTCCGAAACCGATACATGGGATACCGTTTCTACCCATGATAGAAACACCGTTTGTGGAGAATGTCCACTTATCTGTCAGTGGGCGAGCCTGACGCATTTCAAGTGTGTCAGCAGCACCGATTCTCTTATCACCGTAAAGACCATGGTAAGCAGCTTCAAGTGCTTTTGTAACCTTGTGATCCTTTGGAATCGCCCATGTTGGGAAGTAGCATTCGATTTCGTATACACAGCCTGTGTAGGATGGACGGTCATAGTTGTACATGGAAACAACAACGTCATCACCGTATTTCTTTACGCTAGGCAGGTTGCGGATTTCATCCAGACAGCTTTCCCATGTTTCGCCGAATGTCATACGACGGTCAAGAGATACTGCACAGGAGTCAGCAACTGCACAACGGCTTGGGGATGTGTAGAAAATCTGAGATGTTGTAACTGTACCGCGGCCAAGGAAGCGAGCTTCTTCCCAGTCAGGGTTGTATTTAGGATTCAGCATCTTAACAAGACCTTTGATTTCTGTTTCGTCTGCATCATCATTTTCATTCAGTGCACGAACATCCTGAAGGATATCAGCCATCTTGTAGATTGCGTTGTCACCACGTTCTGGAGCAGAACCATGACAGGAAACACCCTTAACGTCGATACGGATTTCCATACGTCCGCGCTGACCTCTGTAGATACCGCCGTCTGTAGGCTCTGTAGATACTACGAATTCTGGACGAACTTTGTCTTCGTTGATGATGTACTGCCAGCAAAGACCGTCACAGTCTTCTTCCTGAACAGAACCAACAACCATGATCTTGTAGCCTTCCGGAATCAGGTTGTAATCTTTCATGATCTTAGCGCCGTAAACAGCTGATACAACACCGCCGCACTGGTCAGATACGCCACGGCCACCGATTTCTGTTTCGTTCTCATAACCATCATATGGATCGAATGTCCAGTTGTTGATGTTACCGATACCTACTGTATCGATATGACCGTCGAAAGCGATGATCTTGTCGCCTGTACCCATGTAACCGATAACGTTACCCTGTGGATCGATGACAACTTCGTCGAAGTCCAGTTTCTTCATCTCAGCAGCAATTGTCTCTACATGAGCCTTTTCATCACAGCTTTCGCCAGGATTCTTAACGATGGCACGTAAGAAAGCTGTCATATCAGCCTGATAGCCCTGTGCTACTTCTTTGATTTTGTTAAAGTCTAACATTTTTTTACCCTCCATAATGTTTATATATTGTAACGCTACAAAATTGTTTCTCTATTTATATGTAATAACTGTCAAAGGCAGTTAAAACGAATGCTTAGTTTTCCTGAAGATCAGCAAATGGTTCTTTGTCTGTGCCGCATAAGCCTTCCCATACGATTTCACGATAACGGTCAGGATCTGTATCGCCTTCAGAAGAAACAAGAAGTACCTGGGAATTCTCATCCAGTTTCAGTGCTTCCTTGAGTTCCTTTAATTCAGGTTTTGTCATGATCGCTGCAACCAGACCCATTGTAACGGAACCGGATTCACCGGAGATAACTCTTTCGTCACCTTTCATTGGGGAGCTGTAAATACGTGTACCGTTGGCACTTACCCAATCAGGACAAGATACGAATGCATCTGCATGATTGCGAAGGATATCCCATGATACAGTGTTTGGTTCGCCGCAGGCAAGACCAGCCATGATCGTGAGCATATCGCCTGTTACATCAACGCGGCTGCCGTCACCCTTTGAAGCAGAGCGGTAGAGGCAGTCAGCAGCTTTGGCTTCTACAACTGTCATGATCGGTGGGTTTTCTTTGAAGCGGTTAGCGAAGTAACCAACAACTGCACCGGCCAGTGAGCCAACGCCTGCCTGAATGAAGATATGTGTTGGACGGCAGTTGTCAGCTTCTAACTGATGATCAGCTTCGAGTGCTAATGTGCCGTAACCCTGCATGATCCATGTAGGAATCTCTTCATAACCTTCCCAGGCTGTATCCTGAACCATGATGCCGTGTTCTGTTTCAGCAGCTTCCTTCGCAGCCATACGAACACATTCGTCATAGTTGAGATTTTCAATAGTAACTGTTGCATTTTCCTTTGCAATATTATTTAAACGAGTCTGAGTTGTGCCCTTCGGCATTCTGACTACGCATTTCTGTCCAAGCTTATTCGCTGCCCATGCAACGCCGCGGCCGTGATTGCCGTCTGTTGCTGTGAAGAATGTTGCCTGACCGAAGTCTTCCTTGAGTTTCTCAGAAGTTAATACATCATAAGGAACTTCGCTGACATCCTTGCCGAGCTGCTGTGCCATGTATCGTGCGATTGCATAAGAACCGCCGAGAACCTTGAAAGCATTCAGACCGAATCGATAGGATTCATCCTTTACATAAAGTTTCTTAAGTCCGAGATATTCGGCCAGATGCGGAAGTCCTGTAAGAGGTGTAACTGAATACTGAGGAAAGCTCTTGTGGAAATTATTTGCTTTCGACATCTCTTCCAAAGACATGTTAGCAACCTGCTGGTCGTCACTCTTCGGCATCTTGTTTAATACCCATTTGATTTGATTATCTGCTTTGTTAGCCATTGCTGAACCTCCATAAAACTATGCTTTATAAGTCTCATTTTGTCTCCCTGTAATCATCATAACAGATAATTTGAAAATTGCAAGAGGAAAATCAAAAAAATTTTTAGGAATCAAAAAATTTTTTTAGAAAGTGCTTGTGTTTTGTCTAATATAATGTTAAAATGACAATTAGAGAATATTTCTTTTGGTGAACTTGAATAAATGCGCATCCATGAGGGAGGGAAATATTTTTGTTATTGTGTAGCAAATGAGTGGAAGTCTCCCTGCTTGTTAATCAAATGTCAAAACAACCCGACATAGTCTGGCAGCTGTTCGCGGGTTATGCATGATATCCTTATCATATGCACACGATAAAAAGGAAAATACATAAAAGTATAAACTTTTAGGGAGGTAGGTGTTACAAGATGAATAGTAAAGAAGATCTTGGACGTAAGAAAGGCAGAAGGCTTTCAGCTGATGACTTATTTAACATGGAGGGTAAGCCATCATTTTTACAGGCATTTCCATTGTCGTTGCAGCATGTAGCTGCTATGATAGTAGGATGTGTTACACCGGCGATCATTGTAGCCAATGCGGCAGGTCTTTCCGATTCTGATTCAGTTATTCTGATTCAGGCAGCGTTGTTTGTTTCTGCATTGACCACATTGCTTCAGCTTTATCCGCTGTTCCATGGCAGAGCGTATGCAATCGGTTCGGGTTTACCAATGATTATGGGTATCAGTTTTGCGTATGTTCCGACGATGCAGGCTATAGCGACTCAATATGACGTCGCGACCATACTGGGGGCACAGATAGTCGGCGGTATTGTTGCTTTATTGGTTGGTCTGTTTATTAAACAGATCAGGAAGTTTTTCCCACCGTTGATCACAGGCACGGTTGTATTTGCCATTGGTCTTTCATTGTATCCGACAGCCATCAACTATATGGCCGGTGGTACATCCAATGAGCATTACGGTGCATGGCAGAACTGGCTGGTAGCAATTATTGTATTATGTATCGTTACATACCTGAACCATTACGGCAAAGGTATTTTCAAGCTTGCTTCTATATTAATAGGTATTATCATTGGTTACGTTATCTCCATTTTCTTCGGAATGGTGGATTTCTCATCTGTAACCAGTGCATCATTGATTAGTATTCCTCAGCCGCTGCATTTTGGCATTAAGTTTGAGCCGTCTTCATGCGTTGCCATCGGTATGCTGTTTGCGATTAATGCGATTCAGGCAATCGGTGACTTCTCAGCTACCACAACAGGCGGTATGGACAGAATGCCGACGGATGAAGAGTTAAAGGGCGGTATTGTGGCTTATGGTATCAGCAATGTTGTGGGTGCGATTTTTGGCGGTCTGCCGACAGCAACCTACAGTCAGAATGTAGGTATTGTAGCCTCTACGAAGGTTGTAGCAAGAAAGGTATTCCGTATTGCGGCAGTGATTCTGCTTGTTGCAGGTCTGGTGCCTGTATTTTCAGCAGTTTTGACAACCATCCCTTATTGTGTATTGGGCGGTGCAACAATTTCTGTATTCGCATCCATCACAATGACAGGTATCAAGCTGATCACAACTCAGCCATTGGATTTCCGCAATACAACAATTGTCGGTCTGGCAATTGCCCTTGGTATGGGTGTGACACAGGCGAATGCAGCATTAGCAACATTCCCAGCTTGGGTAACAACTATTTTTGGTAAATCACCGGTTGTATTGGCGATGATTACAGCTGTTGTGCTGAATCTGCTTCTTCCAAAGCCGAAAGGCAGTGCGGTTGAACCTGTGGAAGAAAAAGCCGAGTAAGATTTATGTATATAATAAAGGTAAATAAACATTTTATTTAAGTTTTAAAGAAGGAGGCAGGAATGATGCTGGTTATTGGTAATGGTAAGTTATTTACAAGAAATGATGAGATGCCCTTTGTTGAAAATGGTGCTGTTGCGATTGAGGGGACAAAGATCGCTGCTGTGGGGGAAACAGAGGCTATAAAGAAACAGTATGGGGATGCAGAATTCATTGATGCAAAGGGCGGCGTGATCATG
>Ga0129310_1000781_pt1 | contig 33706 bp, 23 predicted proteins | sample Go1ome_2_FD_94433 | JGI IMG/M metagenome (GOLD analysis project Ga0129310, IMG submission 94433) | Western lowland gorrila individual fecal microbial communities from Wisconsin, USA - Go1022A metagenome | ecosystem: Host-associated > Mammals > Digestive system > Large intestine > Fecal | place... | reverse complement strand
TTTGTTTTCGCCATAGAGTTGGCTGAGGCATACAGCCATCTTACCGCTTCCCGGTCCAGGAGCTGTGACGATGACGAGTGGGCGTTCAGTCTCTACGAAATCGTTTTTGCCGAATCCTTCGTCTGAGGCGATGAGTGCCACATCATGTGGATAACCATCGATGAGATAGTGTACGTAGGATTTGATGCCGAGACGTTCCAAGCGGTGGCGGAAGGCATCTGCAGCACGCTGTCCGTCGTAGTGGGTGATAACTACTGAGCCGACCATGAAGTCGCGCCTCATAAATTCGTCGCGCAGTCGGAGCACATCTTCATCATAGGTAATGCCGAGGTCGGCACGCACCTTGTTTTTCTCAATGTCTTCAGCGCTGATGACGATGACTATTTCCAAACTATCGCGCAGTTGTCCAAACATGCGGAGTTTGCTGTCGGGCTTGAAGCCTGGCAAAACTCTTGAGGCATGGTGGTCGTCGAACAGCTTACCGCCGAGTTCGAGGTAGAGTTTACCATCGAACTTGGCGATACGCTCGCGAATGTGTTCTGACTGTATTTTGAGGTATTTATCGTTGTCGAAACCTATTGTCATGATATTAGCGATCTGTTATTTTTTGTGGAGATTGTTGCGTTGGCGCTGCAGTTCTTCCTGTTGCTTTTGTAGTGCTTCCAGACGTGCAGCCAGTCCACTTTGTTTCTTAGGATTGTTCTTGTTGGCCTGATAGTTGGCTTCCAGTATGGCGAGGAGTTTCTCGTCGTTAGTGGTTTTGCGGAGCAGCCACATGATGCTGGCAGAGAAGAACAGCGAGATGAAGTAATAGAAGTTAAGACCGCTGGAGTAGTCGTTGAAGATAAAGAAGAACATGAGCGGCATGATGTACATCATCCATTGCATCATCTTCATCTGCTCTGCCTGCTGTCCAACCATCTGGTCACGCTGTTGACGCATAGAAATCCATGTGTAGATGAGCTGTGCGGCACAGAATAGAATACAGGTGAGTGAGAGGTGGTCGCCGATACCCCAGATATTGGTGCCCCATTCAAAGATGGGGTCGTAGGTAGAGAGGTCGTCCATCCAGAGGAAGCTCTGTCCACGCAGTTGAATGGCATTTGGAACAAACCAGAACATGGCAATCCAGATTGGCGCTTGGATAATCATGGGGAGACAGCCACCCATTGGGCTTACACCATATTTGGAGTAGAGTGACATCATCTCCTGTTGTTTCTTCATCTGGTCTTCCGGCTTGTCATACTGCTTGGTAGCTTCTTCGAGTTTGGGTTTGAGCACGCGCATCTTGGCAGATGACATGTAGCTCTTCTTCACCATAGGATAGGTAATAACCTTGAGGATGATGGTGATGAGAATCAGCACGATACCCATACTGAAGCCGAGGCTTGCCAGAAAGTCGAAGACATAGAGTGTAAACCAACGGTTGATCCAGCGGAAGAGTGTCCATCCGAGGTTGACGAGCTGTTCGAGGTCGAGGTCTTTGCCAAACTGGCTTTGTGCTTCTACACTTTGTATGAGGCGGAAGTTGTTGGGACCAATATACATTTCAAACTCAGAGGCCTTGACACCTGTTGGATCGAATGCAGTCTTGAGTTTTGCATCAAACTGTTTCAGATAGTTGGTGCCTTTCTCCTGTGAGATGCTGGAGAGTGCAGCATTAGCCGAGAAGTTGTCTTTAGAAATGAAAGCAACGCTGAAGAACTGGTTGCGGAAAGCCACCCAGTCGAGTTCTTCCTCAATGGTTTTTGACTTATCACCCGACTCGGAGAGATTGTCGGTGCTACCTTTGCTCTCTTTATAGAAGATAGAGGTGTAGCGATTCTCAAAGGAGTGTCCCTTCTCGTGCTGGCGGCAATGGTCAGTCCATTCAATCTCCATCTCCTTATAGGTAGGTGCGAAGGCTTTTGCCAGTCCTTGAGCTTGAAGTGAGAAGTGGAGCATGTAGTCGTTGCCGAGTCTGTATTTCATGATGAGCTGTCCGCCATTGCTGGCTGTGGCTGTCATGGTGACGGTCGAGTCAGTTTGTTCTGATGGAACGAAGTAGAGGTCGGCAGTTACGATGTTGTCCTCTTTGCCTGCAAACAGGAAGTTGAGGTTTTGGTCCTTGGCATCGAAGAGTGTGAGGTCTTTAGCGCCATCGAGGTCTTTGAAACCGAGAATACGAGCCTTGCGCACTACGCCACCTTTGGTGTCGAGTGTCAGTTCGAGTTTGTTGTTTTTCAGAGTAACCTGTTTTGATTTGCCGTTAAGGGCAGGGTAGAAGAGTGCCGTAGTGTCGGCAGCCAGCGCCTTCTCCTGTTGCTTTTTGTTGATAGCTTCTTGGGCAGCGGCCTTTTTTGCCTTGTCCTGGAGTGCATTGGCGATGGAGTCTTGTTGACGTGCGGCTTCAATCTGCTCTTGCGAGGGACTGTTGTACCAACTGAACCCTATCAGCACGACTGCGATGAGGATGAAACCGATGATGGTGTTCTTGTTCATTTCTTGTTGTTTTGTTCTTTCTGATTATTTTTTATTTATTATTGCTGTTTTTATGAAATCAAGGAAGAGCGGATGTGGATGGAGCACGGTCGATTGGTATTCTGGGTGGAACTGCGTTCCGATGTACCATTTGAGCTCTGGTATTTCTACTATCTCCACGAGATTGCTTTCTGGGTTTCGGCCTACACATTGCATGCCTTTTTGCTCATATTCCTTGATATAGTCACTATTGAACTCATAGCGGTGGCGGTGGCGCTCCTGTATGTGTTCTTTCTGATAGATGTTGAAGACGTGTGATCCTTGACGCAGGATGCAGTCGAATGCACCGAGTCGCATGGTTCCGCCCATGTTGGTGATGTCTTTCTGTTCTTCCATGATGTCAATCACGTTGTGTGGTGTCTTTTCGTCCATCTCCTTGCTGTTGGCATCAGTATAGCCTAACACGTTGCGTGCAAATTCGATGACCATCATCTGCATGCCGAGGCAGATGCCGAAGGTGGGGATATCGTGTGTGCGGGTGTAGTGGGCGGCTATGATTTTGCCCTCTATGCCGCGGTGGCCGAATCCCGGACAGATGACGATACCGTCTTGACCTGCCAGTTTTTGTGCCACATTATCTTCTGTAATGTCTTCCGAGTTGATGAATGTCAGCACAGTCTTGTGGTCGTTATATACTCCCGCTTGCGAGAGACTTTCGCGAATGCTCTTGTATGCATCCTGCAAGTCGTATTTTCCCACCAGTCCGATGTGTACTTCTTCTGTGGCTTTATTGCGTCGGTCGAGGAAACTTTTCCATGGTCCGAGTTCTGGAGTGGGACCGACCTCCATGTTCATCTTGCGAAGGATGGCGGTGTCGATGCCTTGGTTTTGCATGTTGACCGGCACTTCATAGATACTGGGTAGGTCTTCGCTCTGTATGACGCAGTCGTAATCGACGTTACAGAAAGCAGCCACTTTATGGCGTATCTCATCGCTCAGATGTTTCTCTGTGCGGAGCACGAGGATGTCGGGCTGTATGCCCACGCTCTGTAGTTCTTTTACTGAATGCTGGGTTGGCTTGGTTTTGAGTTCCCCTGCCGCTCTCAGATAGGGTACGTAGGTCAGATGCACGTTGATGGCATTCTTTCCCAATTCCCACCTCAGTTGTCGGATGGCTTCCATGAATGGAGCACTCTCGATGTCGCCGATGGTTCCGCCAATCTCTGTGATGACGAAATCGTAGTGGTACTTTTCTCCCAGCAGTTTGACGTTTCTCTTAATCTCGTCGGTGATGTGTGGTACCACCTGAATGGTCTTTCCGAGATAGTCTCCGTGGCGCTCTTTGTCGATGACAGCTTTGTAGATTCGTCCTGTTGTCAGCGAGTTGGCCTTGGTAGTCTGAATGCCTGTGAACCGTTCGTAGTGTCCGAGGTCGAGGTCGGTTTCCATACCATCTACCGTAACATAGCATTCTCCGTGTTCATAGGGATTCAGCGTGCCCGGATCGATGTTGATGTATGGGTCAAACTTTTGAATAGTGATGTTGTAGCCACGGGCTTGCAAGAGCTTTCCTATTGATGAAGAGATAATGCCCTTTCCCAGTGACGATACTACGCCACCCGTGACGAAAATGTATTTTGTGTGTGTCATATGTAATAATATAAGTATAATTATTAATACAAGGTGCAAAGGTACGAATAAGTGAGCAGAATACAAAAGAAAACTTTTCTTTTCTTTTGTATTCTCGAACGATAGTACCTAAGCGACAACGTCGCAGAGGTACGAATAAGTGAGCGAAATGCTAAAGGATATTTTGTTTTTCTTTCATTTTCGAACGTAAGTGTCAAACTCTTCATGTTTATTCCCGATACATCTATAACGCTATCTATGGGTGTGCAACATCGGTATGGCGAAATAAATATGGGTATTAGGATATGATTTGAGATTTATTTCGTATCTTTGCATCCGAAATATTTGATAATGATGAAATACAAGTATCTGTTACTTCTATTGTTTACTCTGCTGACGGTCACACAGTCTGTGGCCCAACGCAGATTGACTAAAAGTGGTAGGGCAAGTGCCGATACCGCTTTGATTGTGAAGCAATATGTCGACTCGTTGGCATTACTCAAGCAACAGCTTGAAGAAGTGCGGCGAGTGAACGATAGCCTGCATAGCGAATCGACCGATGGGCGCTATTATCGCCTTTTTGCTCCTACAACATTCTATCACTCAGGTGTGAAGCGTCTGTTGTCGCTTGATGGAGAAAAAGGTGACGAAGTGGCAGAGGCTGTTGACAAAGCTATGCTCCAACTCTATATGAAGCGTCCAGACTTGGTGAAGAATAACGAGACACGCTTGAAGAAAGCTGGAACGCTACGAGAGGATGTCAACAAGGAAGTGAAGCAGAAGGTAGATCTTACACGAAAAGTTGAGTTGCAGCCAGAAGAACCAGAGGCTGTGCCCATTGGACTGGTAGTTACGAAGCCTAACTTCTGGAAGTTTAAAGGCGAAGGCTATCTGCAATTCCTGCAAAACTATGTGTCGGACAACTGGCATAAAGGTGGTGAGAGCAACTACTCGGCAGTAGGAGCTGTTACCCTTGAGATGAACTATAACGACAAGGATAAGATAACTTTTTCAAACAAGTTGGAGATGAAATTAGGTTTCCAAACCTCTCGCTCCGATACGTTGCATAAGTTTAAAGCCAACAACGACCTGCTTCGTCTGACCAGTAAACTCGGACTGCAAGCATCGAAAAAATGGTATTATACCTTGCAGTTGCTGGCTTATACGCAGTTTGCTAGAGGACTGAAATCCAACGATGAGTTTACCTATTCCGACTTCATGTCGCCTTTCGATCTCAACCTTGGTGTCGGTATGGAATATAAGCTGAAGGCGCTTAATGGAAAATTGACAGGTTCGCTCAACTTCTCGCCCCTCTCGTTCAACTTCCGCTATGTAGCACGCAATACCTTGTTGGACCGTTATAAACTTGGTGGTCACCATACTAAGGAGGACTTCGGTTCGCAGTTTACTGGTGATGTGAAGTGGACGATTACCGACCAAGTGACGTGGAAGAGTCGTCTTTACTATTATACCTCTTACCATCGTGGATTGATGGAATGGGAAAACCAATTCCGGTTTCAGGTGAGCAAGTATATCTCAGCCAACCTTTTCCTTTATCCTCGCTTCGACGATTCTGGCAAGCGCGACGACAAACTTGGCTATTTTCAATTCCAGGAATATTGCTCGTTGGGTCTGAACTATTCGTTCTGATTCTGCATTCGATACCCATACAAAGACTCCCCGACAGTAATTTGTCGGGGAGTCTTTGTATGCAGACCATTACTTTCGGTATGTCTTTTGCTTTGTCTTTCGAAGTCTGTTTCGTGGTGTGACGGATATTGGAATGATGCTCTCAAGATAAGGTAGCGTCGTGATTGAAATAATGTAGTGTTGCGTTTGAGAGATGGATTTATGAGGTGTTGGGTCTCAGTTATGTCTCAAATAAAAAACCGGTCTGTTTGCATCAAGTAAACAGACCGGTTCCATATTATAATTTCTTAATAGGTATTATTCTGTCATGTCCCCTTCAATATAAAGACGAGTCATCTCTATAGCACCATTGGTGCGGATAGTGATGGTCTTTTTGAAGTGTCCAGGGAATTTTCCTTCGCCATTGTATGTCACCTTGATCGTACCTTTTCCACCGGGCTGAATGGGAGTCTTGGTGTATTCAGGAACGGTACAGCCACATGAGGCAATGGCCTGATTGATGACAAGTGGTTTCTCGCCTACGTTGGTGTAGGAGAAGGTGCAAGTCACTTTTGGATTCTTTTCAGAGAAAGTGCCAAAGTTGTGGGTGAGTTTCTCAAACTTGATTTCAGCAGGTTTCTGAGCCATCATCGTGGCCATTCCGCATACGAGCATCAAGGCCATAAGTATCATTTTTTTCATGTTCTTTCCTTTCTTTGTTCTTAAAAACGATACAAAAGTATGGCTTTTTCTTGATACAAATGCAAAAAACAGATAGTTTTTTTGTATTTTTAACTGATGTCTTTCTGGTGAGTAACTATCAAATTCTATTTGTTTGTACTGATGATAGCATCCCGAACGCATCCCGAACGCATCCCGAAGGAAAAAGGTATAAATGGCCTTTGTAGTAGCCAATAGGTAGTTTGGTAGTTTGAAAGAGAAAAATTCGTACCTCTGCGCCATAGTCGCTTAGGTACTCTCGTTCGGAAATGAAAAGAAAAACGAGTTTTCCTTTTGCATTTCGCTCACTTATTCGTACCTTTGACTTATAGTCCAAGGTACTTGCGTTCGAGAATAAAAAAAGAAAATTGCTTTTTTCTTTTTGTATTCTGCTCACTTATTCGTACCTTTGCAAACTAAAAGAAAGAATAAATAACGTAAGATAATGTACAGAACAAAAACTTGCGGTGAGCTTAGACTCACTGATGCCGGCAGCGAAGTGACACTTGCCGGATGGGTACAAAGAACACGTAAGATGGGCGGTATGACATTCGTTGACCTGCGCGACCGCTACGGAATCACACAGTTGGTATTCGATGAGTCGGCTGATGCCGCACTCTGCGAACAGGCCAACCGCATGGGACGCGAATGGTGCATACAGGTGACGGGTACAGTCAGCGAGCGCCAATCGAAGAATTCTAAAATGCCTACTGGCGATATTGAAATTCTTGCCAAACAACTCAACGTGTTGAGCGAGAGCCTTACACCGCCATTCACTATTGAAGATAATACTGACGGTGGAGATGATATCCGCATGAAATACAGATATCTCGACCTGCGCCGTGCTGTTGTGAGAAAGAATCTTGAACTGCGTCACCGTATGACTATCTTGATTCGTAACTTCCTTGACAATCAGAACTTTATAGAGGTAGAGACTCCAATACTTATTGGAAGTACTCCTGAAGGTGCACGTGACTTCGTGGTGCCCAGCCGTATGAATCCCGGTCAGTTCTATGCTTTGCCACAGAGTCCACAGACCTTGAAACAGCTCTTGATGGTGAGTGGATTTGATCGCTATTTTCAGATTGCCAAGTGTTTCCGCGATGAAGACTTGCGCGCTGACCGTCAGCCAGAGTTCACACAGATAGACTGCGAAATGTCGTTTGCCGACCAGGAAGACGTACTTCAGATATTCGAAGATCTCGCACGCCATCTCTTTAAAGAAATTCGTGGCGTAGAGATTCCTAAGATGCAACGCATGACATGGCATGATGCTATGCGCCGTTTCGGTTCCGATAAACCCGATTTGCGCTTCGGCATGGAATTTGTCGAGATGATGGATGTGCTCAAAGGAACTGGTTCATTCTCAGTATTCAACGAGGCTGAATATATCGGCGGTATTGTAGTGCCAGGTTGCGCTGACTATACCCGCAAACAACTCGACCAACTGACCGAATTTGTGAAACGTCCACAGGTAGGCGCCAAGGGATTGGTTTATGTGAAATACAATGCCGACGGTACTGTCAAGAGCAGCATAGACAAGTTCTATACTCCCGAAGTATGGGCACAGCTCAAAGAAAAGACAGGTGCAAAAGATGGCGACCTCGTACTCATTCTCAGTGGTGACAATGCCAATAAGACTCGCGTACAACTCTGTACACTACGCTTGGAGATGGGCGACCGCCTCGGACTGCGCGATAAAAACAAGTTTGAGTGTCTGTGGATTGTCGATTTCCCACTCTTTGAATGGAGCGATGAAGAACAGCGCCTCATGGCAACTCACCACCCATTCACATTGCCTAATCCAGACGACATCCCCTTGCTTGATGAACATCCAGAACGTGTGCGTGCGGTGGCCTACGACTTTGTCTGCAACGGCATCGAAGTCGGTGGAGGTTCACTCCGTATCCATGATGGTAAACTTCAGGAGAAAATGTTCCAGATTTTGGGCTTCACACCCGAAAAGGCAATGGCACAGTTTGGCTTCCTCATCAATGCCTTCAAGTATGGCGCACCCCCTCATGCAGGACTTGCCTTCGGTCTCGACCGCTTCGTAAGCATTATGGCAGGACTCGATTCTATCCGCGACTGCATCGCTTTCCCAAAGAATAATAGCGGACGCGATGTGATGCTCGACGCACCGGGTGAGCTCGATGCCAAACAGTTAGAAGAACTTAACTTGTCTATTGACCTACGTCAAGAATAAAGCGGTAAAAGCGTAAATTTCATGTTGATACGTTAATATATTATAAGATTTTACCTAAATTTGCAACGGAATGTTAGGGAAAAATATTGAATAGTGTATTATTTAACGTAACTATGACAGAGAAAAAAACAACAAAGAAGGCAACTGCAACTGCTAAAGTTGCTGAGCCTAAAAAGGCAACCGTAAAGAAACCCGCAGCCAAGAAGGTTGCTGAAGTAGTAGTCAATGCAGAGAATATCGGCTTCAAGGCTGGTGATGTATATCAGGCACTCGCTGCTGCAGAAAAGGCTCTGACCGTTAAGGAAATTGCCAAAGCTGCTAAAATCAGCGAAGAGGAAACTCTCCTCGGTCTGGGATGGCTCTTCAAAGAGGGTAAGCTCGTTTCGGCTGAAGACAAAATCACATTGGCATAATCCAATATGAAACTATAGAAGAGGCCGGTAAGTTTTTCGCTTATCGGCCTTTCCTTTCCTAACAAATGACATACGACCAACAGATTCTACATATATTGACTGAAGCTGGCGAGCGCGGTATTTCGGTTCAAACCATAGCAAGACACGTCTTTAATATGAATGTGTCGCTTTTTGTATCTCCCAACTTTGAGGAAATACGCACCTATGTACAACAGTATCTCTTACGCAATTCACGATCGTCTTTGTCGCTCATAGAGAGAACAGAGCGCAGAGGTTATTATCGTCTCAATACCAAAGGTTCGGCAGATGCCCGACAACTCATGCTCGAATTTCAAGAGCATGAAAACATCGAGGAAGCCGAAGAGGAGAAACCTCAACAGCAAGATCTTTCGCTTAGTCTATTTGATTAGCGACCAATCAAACATACTTATTTTATTTCCTTATACACCTCTTCATAAAGACGAAGCAGGTTTTCTGTCGTCTTGCGCCATGAGAAGAGTTTGGCTCTCTCCAGTCCTACAGCCATCTGTCGTTGGTAGAAGTCTGTATCACGTTCCAGTTGCAACATCTTCAACGCAATCTCATCACTACTTTCAGGGTTAATAAGAATGGCGTCATGACCAGCTATTTCAGGCATGGAAGATGTGTTTGATGTGATAACAGGTGTGCCACAAGCCATGGCTTCAAGCAAAGGAATGCCGAAACTCTCACGCAATGATGTGTAGAGAAATGCAAAGGCATTATTGTAGATATAAGGTAAATCGCTATTGATAATGTATCCAGGCATCACGATGTGGTCACGGATAGCCTCTATGCCGTTGCGCTCGATGATGCCATTGAGATATTCTTGGTCAAGATCAGCCATAAGCAAAGGACGTTTCACTTCTGATTGTTCCAGATATTTGGCATAAGCCACAAGTGTGCGTTCCGTATTCTTTTTCGGATCGGTATTGCCAAGGAAGAAGAAATAGCCAGCATCGGCAATATATTTTCTGTATTGTTGTTTGTTGCTTTCAATAGGACGAAACCACTCATTGTAACCGTTATAAATCATCTTCAACTGGCTGTCGGGCAGTTGAAGTTTCTTTTTGATATTGCCTAATTCAAAATCAGATACCGTAATGATGCGGCGACATTTCTTCAGAATGCGAGGCACATCCCATCGGCGGTAGAAGTATCCAAGGTTTTGATAGAGCGATTTATTCTTTTTGTCGCGTGGCTCCAGAAAGATGATGTCGTGCAGCGTCAGCACCAATGGAATGTTGCACCAGATAGGTGCCGTATTGCTTGTGCAATGCAAAATATCTACACCTGCTTTTCTTGCAGCACGTGGTAAAGCCCATTGTTCCCAAAGCGGATAGGACGGACAATTGACTTCGATGATGTGAACATGTTCAGAACTCTCTATACAGCGATCAACGCCAGGTTTGACAAAGACAAAATACTCATGTGGGGTATCCATCTTTTGCAGTTCTTTAATCTCTTGAAGAACCACGAAATCCATGCCGTGTTTGTTCTTGCGGAATATGCGTTGCGCTTCAATACCAATTCTCATCATCTCACAGTCCTTATATGGGGAAATTGTTTTCAAATATTATTTAGTCCAGTCTCTTGATAATTCTTGCTGGAACACCAGCCACGACGCAATGGTCGGGCACATCTTTGCTGACCACAGCACCTGCTGCAACAACCGAATGGCAACCGATGGAAACGCCAGGGAGAATGACGGCATTGGCGCCAATCCATACGTCATCGCCGATAATAATAGGTTGTGTGCTGATACCTTGCGCATCAATACGTAGGTTAGTGTCTGCGAAATTATGGTTGAGCGCAGTTACGGTGATGCCTTGTGCCAGATTGACATGATTGCCGATTGCTACAGGGCCGATTACTGTGCAATGAAGTCCGATGCGCGTGTGATTACCAATACAGACGTCGCCTACAGCATTGTTGATACAGCAGAACGATTCTATCACACTATTCTTGCCAAGCGAAAACTTTCGGTAGGGTGGGGTGTCCATCCTCACACTACTGTATATCTTCGAACTGCGACCACGATGTTGATAGAGAGGCGCCAGTATTCTGATGTACCATCGGGGACGTGCATCCCGTTGGTTCATGATGATACAGTCCAACAGATGTTTCAATCGTGGACTCGCTTTCAGCCGTTCTCGCATCGTTTCTTTGTCTTTCATGGCGGTAAAGGTACTACTAAAAGTGTAAAAATGCAAATATTATGGTGATTTTTCGAAAATAATCTATACTTTTGCAAAGATAAATACTATAAGGATGAAGATACTCTTCCTCGTTTACCACGGATTTTCCGACTATAGCGGTATCAGCAAGAAGATTCACTATCAAGTGAAGGGACTGCGTGAAAACGGACACGATGTCCGCCTCTGCTACTATGCTTTCTCTCCCGAAGGCCATCGTTGTCGATATATCGATGGTCAGGTTATACAGGATTATGGCAAGGGACGCTTGGCTGCTGTGCGTCAGCGTATTGACTATCGCTGTGTGTATGACTACTGTCTTCGTGAGGGAATAGCGTTCGTCTATGCCCGTAGCTTTCATAATGCCAATCCCTTCCTGATTCGTTTCTTCCATAGATTGCGATCAAAGGGAATAGTGGCAGTTACCGAAATTCCCACCTATCCCTATGATTCGGAATATACTCACGACTATGGATGGAGTGTGCGGTTGGGTGTCTTTATCAATAAACAATACCGCCAACAATTGGCGCAAACCATGTCAGCCATCGTCACTTTCTCTGACGAACAGGAGATATTTGGTCAGCAAACCATCCGCATTAGCAATGGTGTGGATATGGATAGCACACCTTTGCATCCTGCGTTTCCGCAATTATCCAATCCCCTTCACCTGATCGGTGTGGCAGAGGTGCATTATTGGCACGGCTTCGACCGATTGATAGCTGGTTTGGGTGTCTATTACCAACAGCCGAACAAGGTAAAGCGTGACGTCATCTTCCATATTGTGGGTGGAGTGGATGAAACGTATATGACAGGCAATTCCAAGCAGATAGGCTTTCAAACTTTGATAGACCGCTATGATTTGAAGGATAAAGTCATATTCCATGGAGCTTTGTTTGGCGCAGAATTGGATGATGTATTCAACCAATGCCAGTTTGCCATCGGATCTTTAGGACGCCATCGTAGTGGTATTACTCGTATCAAGACCTTGAAGAACCGTGAGTATGCCACTCGCGGCATACCTTTTATATATAGCGAACAAGATGAAGATTTCGATCATCAGTTTTATGTCTTAAAGGCTCCAGCAGATGAATCGCCCATCAATATCTGTGATATCATCGACTTTGTAGATAGTCAATCATGGAATCCTATGGTCATACGTCATAGTGTGGAACATTTGTCGTGGAAGGTGCAGATGCAGAAAGTGGTTGAATCTGTGTTTCCAACCCATCAATTGAAAGACTGATTCTGACTAACGTTTGACGAAAAACCGCACCAAGAGGAAGTTGATGGGTACGCAGATGGCAAACATAGGCAATGGCGCCCATTCTTTTGCAACACCCAGCCAGAGGAATAAATTGAGGAATATGTTTTGCAATATCAGGTTGACCAAATGGCTTAAGGCAAAGCCGCCCGCTTTCTTTTTATTGGGTTTAACCTGAAATGTAAAGTAGGTTGTCATGATGAAGTTGCAGACAAAGCTAACCAGATAGCCCACCGTATTGGCAGCAGTTTCGTTGAGCTGCCCCAATAGCAAGTAATAAATGCCATATTGAATGCCGGTGGCAATCACTCCGACAATGCCGAAACGGATGATTTCTCCCAATCCCTTACTGTGTTTCATTCTTCAATTAGTGCTTTCCATTGTTTGATAATACTGTCGGTACTGAAGTTTTTGGCAATGTCCATGGCTTCAGCAGACTTCTCTTTCCAATTGATCATGGTGGCAACGCCCATTCTGCGCGACAAATCTTCAACATCTCCATTTCTGAAGTACATGCCGAAATCGCCCATAATCTCTTGACACACGGGGAGATCGGAAGAAACCACAGGAAGCCCATGTGACATGGCTTCCATCAATACCAACGGCATACCTTCCCATCTCGAGCTCAATATATAGACTTGAGCACGTGAATAATACGCTTGGATATTGTTGGTAAATGGATGGATAGTGATTCTGTCGTTGAGCTTGTATTTGTCTATCATTCGTTGGATGCGATCGCCTTCCTGACCTTCACCCACTATATCCAGATGCCATTCGCTATTATGTTGGGCAAACAGACAGAAGGCATCTATCAGTATGTCGAATCCCTTGTGGAGTGGCGAGAAACGTCCAATAGCAAGAAATCGCTTGGATGTTCCGTCTGAAGGCTGCCCCGGTTTGAGGGTTAGCGGATTATAGATCACGTCGGTTGGGATATGATATTTGATGGCATCGCAATGACATAAAACGATGGTATGTTGTAGTTTCGACAGTTGGTATTCATAGTGTCGTTGCAACTCCTCACCTATATATAATGACCCTTTGCCATAGAGTGCATCGTATGAATTGTGTATCCACCCCATCAGTTTCAATCCTTTCAGCTGCTTTTTGCATGTTGCCAGTCTGACTGCCAATGGTGCGTGGTCGCCAATGATGACGTCATACTGTCGGTCTAATTCAGCAATCAAAGCATTCCGCAGTTCTGATGGAAAAGAACTATGCGCATAGAGGTCAGAAGTGAAGTGTGTTTGTGGCAACACTTTCCGATAGAGGTAGCTATATGACTTACACATCAGGTTCTTCCATTTTCCTACAGGAGGGTATTGGAAGAAACGGAAGTTGATCTGACCTTCATCCAGTCCGTAGAGGGTTGTATCGTAAGCCGATGGAGCGTCCAATGTGACAATAGTCACCTCATAGGTGTTGCTTAACGCTTTGGCAATGACTGCAGTAACGCGCTGCACCCCTCCTATACTGAAGATGGAATCAACCAAAAAGCATACCTTTTTTGCCATACCAATGATTTTTCCGCCAAAATTACTAAAAAAACACGAAATGTAAATGGATATAAAGAAATATTTTATATATTTGCACGAACAAACAATTTCAGATATGAAGTTAGTCTATATATTCAGTTCATTTGCAGCAAAAGGTGGCACAGAGCGTATTTTCTGTGACAAGATGAACTGGCTGGCTGAAGTTGCAGGATATGAGATAGTATTTGTAACTTACGAACAAGGTAACCATCCTTTCGCATATCCTTTGTCTAATAAAATCAGACATGTCGATTTAAATACAAGGTTTTTTACAACGGGCACGATGCCATTGCTGAAGAGAATCCGTTTCAAATTCACTATGCCACGATTGTTTAAACATCGCTTGCGAAAGTTGTTAGGCGAGATTCGGCCCGATGTGGTTGTGTCCACAACATATGCACTTTTCCTTTTTCGTGAGATTTTATCCCAGCCTTATCGGCACGTCGTAGAATCGCATGTTTATTATCAGCTCTTATTGCAGAATACATTTACTCATATTCCATGGTTAGACCGTATGATAACACGGCATTTGTTGGAAATGCTGAAGCGGTGTGAGAAGGTTGTTGTTCTTACTCATAAGGATGCGGCATGCTGGAAAGGCTATGACAATATCGAGGTTATTCATAACGTATTGACTAATTATCCAGAAAAAATAACCGATGTTGCAGATAGACCGAAAAGGATAATTGCCGTAGGCAGACTTCATGCGCAGAAGGGCTTCGACCTATTGATTCAGTCTTGGCAACTTATAGCCGCAAGGCATCCTGATTGGCAACTTGTCGTCTATGGACATGGTGGAGACCTACAGAAGTTACAACAGCAGTTGGAGAAAGCTGGTCTTACATCGTCTATGACTTTCGCTGGTACGACAGATAACATCTATAAGGAATATCAGGATAGCGCCTTCTATGTGATGAGTTCTCGCTATGAAGGGTGGGGACTTGTACTTGTCGAAGCTATGTCGTGTGGTTTGCCCTGTGTTTCCTTCGATTGTCCGTATGGACCGAGTGACATTATTCGCGATGGTGAAGATGGCTTTTTAGTAGAGAATGGCAATATCCAACAGTTGGCTGAAAAGATGGAGATGTTCATCAACAACAAAGAGTTGCGCGAACGGATGGGAGTACAGGCAAGATTGAATGCTGCAAGATTTACCTCAGACAATATTATGCCACAATGGACGAAACTGTTTGAAACGATAGTTCAAAATGATAATCATTAAACCAACAACTAACAGCTAATGACAAACCACAGACACGCCTATTTAATCATGGCTCATAATGAATGGAGCCTGCTCAATGTGTTGCTCTCGTTGCTTGACGATGATCGCAACGATATTTATCTGCATATCGATAAGAAGGTGAAGCAAATGCCAGAACTGTATCAGCCCAAATATTCAGCACTCTACTATACGCCCAAACGCTACGATGTGAGATGGGGAGATGTCAGCCAGATACATAGTGAGATGGAGCTTTTCAAGACTGCTTTCCAGCATGGCCCCTATCAGTACTACCACAAACTATCGGGTGTGGATCTGCCTATCAAAACTCAAGACTACATCCATCGGTTCTTCGATGAACATGAAGGCAAGGAGTTTATCGGTTTCTTCGACCGTACCAATTATATCAAAGCCGATACCGAGCGCAAGCGCCGCAGATATTATGTCTTGATGCGTTGGAACTTCCGTTGTCCCTTTGAACCGCGTTGGAAGGTTGTTCCCGCACAGATTATCCGTCATATTCTTTTGAAATTGCAGGATATTACCCATTTTTCACGAGGCAACGAGTTGACATTCCGTACGGGGCACAATTGGGTTTCGCTGACAGAGAATGCCGTGAAATATCTGATAGACAAGGAGGCTTTTATCAACAAACGCTTTGCCCATACATCGTGTGGTGATGAGATGTATAAACATTCGTTGATTATCTCCAATCCCGAATTGAAGAAGAATATCTTTGATATGGACGATGGTATTCATAGTTGTATGCGTTTTATCGATTTCAAACGTGCCAACATCGAACAGCAACGACGTGGTGAACCTTATACTTGGCAGGATGGTGACGAAGCGGAATTGCTCAGTTCCGAATATCTCTTTGCGCGCAAGATGAGCAGCAAAAACCAAGTACTCATCAATAGTTTAGAAAAGGCACTTCTCGGCACAACCGAGAAGTGATGTGGTGGAAAACTTTGCTGTTCTAAAAGAAAGTATTGGTCAATTATAATCCAATCATTCAATTGTTGCTGTTTGTGTCTATTTCACCAAATTGTCATCAGCATCTTCGTAATGGTCTTTTGTGAAGAAAATGCGGGTAATGCCTTTCGTTTGAATCTTGATGCGCTTGATGAAACTTTTAAAAAGCGATTCTGATGATAGTGTACCATAGCCAGTAATTGCTCGTGCTTTGCGATTGTGGATAAAGGCGATACGACCGTATTTCTTCAGGCATAATGCCATTGATCCATCTTCTCCTCTGATGATATCTACACGATATTCCTCTTGGCGGGCATAATCGGCATTATAGGCAAATACAAGGCCGCGGACGCTTAGCTCTGGTCGCTTGAAGTGCTGTATATATAAAAAGAGATCGCGACATGCCTCAAAGAGTTTGAGACCAATCCATGAATGGTTTTCATCAGGAAAATAACTCCACAACGAACTGACACAGGACACATCAGGTTTTAATAGCTCCTCCAACATGATGTCAAAATAGTGTGGTGGATATATGGTGTCAGAATCTATATCGAAATAGTATTTGCCCTTTGAGTGTTGCAGACCGCAGCGGCGTGCATAGCCACAGCTGTGCTGATATTCGGTGTAATATGGTATGCCTGATGCCTCGAAAATTTCTGCAGTACGGTCTTTCGAATCGTTGTCAACGCCAATGATTTCTACAGGATACTTGCATTTTATCTCGCTGAGAGCCCAAAGGCAAGCCTGTAGGTGTTGTTCTTCGTTATAGGCAATGACCACAATCGAAGCAAGTGGTTTCTCGCTTTGCAATGCAGCCAACCTTTCTCTTGTTTCGCTGATGATGTCGTTAGATACTTCGTTGAAGTTCTTTCCGTATATTGATAGATATTTCGAATACCATGCCATTGGTTTGTCGTTTTTAGTTTTTTGTTCCGCAAAGATAATGGATATTGAGGATAATCGCAAGTTTTTCTTTGAAGAATATATGTATTTGCTGCTATTTTTTTGTTCTTATAAAGAAAAACCATTGATTTTTAGGGGGCTAAAAACAGTATAATGCTGATTATATCTATCGTTATCGCCATATATTCATGTAGAATCATATTAGATTTAACAGATGCTTATAGAAAATAGTTGACTATTGTTTTCTTTTCTCATTTATTTTTCCTAACTTTGCCTTGTCGTAGCGCTTGTACTGATAAATATTATCAAGACTTGTGCTTCGACCGATAATAACTTACAACCCAAAAACTACGAAATAAGAAACACATGCTGAACCTATCCATCATCATACCCGTTTATAATGTAGAGGCCTACATCGAAGAATGTCTGGCTTCGGTAGTAGCCCAATCAGATGCAAAGGCTAATATCGAGTGCATCATCGTTGATGATTGTTCGCCCGATGGCAGTATGGATATCGTTCGGCGCTTTGTGGATAACTATCAGGGTGCTGTTCAGTTTCGTATGCTTCGTCACGAAGTGAACCGCGGAATATCTGCTGCGCGCAATACGGGTGTAGAAGCGGCAACGGGCGATTATGTGTTTTTTATCGATTCCGACGACTATTTGATGGAACATGGTCTGAAAACGTTGGTTGATGGGTTGTTGGCAAATCCTGACGCAGACGTTGTACAGGGTAATAGTTTGTTTTTAGACAAGAAAGCATATAGCAAGAGACAAGAGCCTATTGTATTGTTATCTAAAAAAGAGCGACTTGGCGCTTTGGTAAATCTTATTTTTCCTGTCAACCCATGGAACCGACTGATAAGGCGGAATGTGCTCATAAATAATCATGTTTATTTTGTTGAGGGCATCATTTTTGAAGACTATCCTTGGAGTTATCAATTGATGGATGTAGCCCAAAAAGTGTTGGTGTTGCCACAAGTTACCTATTACTATCGCCCTAATGCTAATTCTATCATGCACTCAAGACAATTGAAAATAGGCAAAACAATTTATTGCTGGGATGTTATTTTGACAACCATGCTCAAGCAGGAGTGCAATATTCGGGGATGTCTGTTGGTCAATGTCTTCTCCAGATTGTTGGAGATACAAGACATGATTAATAAGTATGGTTGCACAGAGGAAGAGTTACAAGCTTTCCGCCGTCTGCGCAGTCGGTTGCTTAAAAATATCATTAGCCACGGACGCCCATTGTTGTTGCTGTTCTCGCTGACTATTTTCAAACCTTTCTACCACATCTATTCATTCCATTTCGTTCGCAGAAATTATCATATATTGGAGCGCATAATGCTTGCATTGGAACTGATGATTGACCGGTTGAAGTGGTAGTGGGTTGAGACTATGATGGGTTGCTGAACCTTTCGGGATGGAAGATTTGATTGGTCTGAAACTGCTGCTTTTGTAATATTTGCAGCCTTCGGGATGTGTTCGGGATGAGTTCGGGATGACGACTATTCTGTCTGCATAGGTCTTATGTCCCAAGTAAGTCCCAAGTGAGTCCCAAGTAAGTCCCATTCGCTTTAGGATGATAATGGGAGTGAAGTGGGATCTACAGCGAAGTCATGGTCAATGAACTCAATCTCCGCAGTGAAGCAATAGAAAAAGTTTGACTATTATTCTCTTTTCTTATTTATTTTTCTTAACTTTGCCTCGTCGTAGCGCTTATGCTAATAAATACTATTAAGACCTGTGCTTCGACCGATAATAACTTACAACCCAAAACTACGAATAAAGGAATACATGTTAACCATATCCATTATCATACCCGTCTATAAAGTAGAGGCATACATCGAAGAATGTCTGGCTTCTGTAGTGTCACAACAAGACGCGGGCATTGCTGTCGAGTGCATCATCGTTGACGACTGTTCGCCAGATGGCAGTATGGATATTGTTCGGCGCTTTGTGGATAACTATCAGGGAGCTGTTAAGTTTCGTTTACTTCGTCACGAAGTGAACCGCGGATTGTCTGCTGCACGCAATACGGGTATTGATGCCGCAACGGGCGATTATCTGCTTTTTGTCGATTCCGACGATTATCTCTCTGCCGATTGTCTTTCCACTTTGATGTCGGGCTTCAATCTTTGTCCTGAGGCAGAAGTCGTTCAAGCCAACAATCTGTCGGGTATAGGGGGGGGTGAATCGTTGTGGTATCATACCTCTCGTCCCTATGTGTTGACAGGTGGACAAGCATGTGTGGAGGCAATATTGTTCGATCGCATTCCCATCATGGCATGGAACAAACTCGTCAACCGCCAGTTCGTCTTGTCTCATAAGCTGTATTTCATAGAAGGCATTATCCATGAAGACAATCCATGGACTTATCAACTTTTGTCTGAGGTTTCTACCGTGGTGGTACTGCCCCAGGTTACTTATTATTATCGCTATGTAACCACTTCTATTACCCAAGACAGGGTGGCGAATCTTGTAAAGCGACTACGCAGTTTTCAGATAATCATCGACCATGTTATGAATTTAAAACAGGTTCGGCCAACCGGAATGTTGCTTTATGTGTTCCCAGCTTTGTTGAAAGACAAGCATCTGATTTATCAGGTGGCATGTCCTGATGGTGCGAAACAAGCCATGCGTGATGTTGAAAAGCAACTATTTGCAACAGCCAAGACTCTCAAGCGCCCCATTATGCTGCTTTTCTTCCTGACTATATGCAGACCGATGAGCCATATTTATCGTATTCGTTTTGTACGCTCACACTTCCAAATTATTAAAAAGGTTGTGTGTAAATTTGAGTTGATGATTGATAGATTGGTGTATAAATCATAGTTGACTTGTGCGAGAGCATGAGCATCGCGACCACTATGTGATGGGCGACAGATATATGCCAAACGCTTGTAAGGCGAAAGGGTGGGGTGATAACTGCTCCAGAAATTTAGTTTTCATGAAATATTCGACCACTCGACCACAGGCGTCTGCATCTCGTTGTCAATCACTCTCTTACAGGCGTGGTCGATTCCTGTAATTCAGAATTTACGACCACACTTCGCCCACACTTGTTGGTAAGCGTATCCGCGATGCTTGTATATGTTCGTCAACAATAACAATTGTTACTCAGAAATAAAAGAGTGTGCTGTTTCTTAGATAACGTTTTGCCAGTTGTTGCCAAATGTTTGGCAAAAGTATTGTCCAACGTTTGGCAAAAGTATTGCCTAACGTTTGGCAAAAGTATTGCCTAACGTTTGGCAAGGATGTTGTCTAACGTTTGAAAAAGGTCTTTTCAACGTTTGACAAAGGTATTATCCAACGTTTGATAAAAGTATTATCCAACGTTTGATAAAGGTATTATCCAACGTTTGATAAAGGTATTATCCAACGTTTGATAAAGGTATTATCCAACGTTTGATAAAAGTGTTATCCAACGTATGATAAAAGTATTATCCTGCGTTGGATAAAGCGTGATAATCATCATGCCCTCCGCTTAGGCATCGATAAGGATTATTTGCTTAGCAGTTTCATGTTGATGAGCGATGACAATAAGTGTGGTCGAGTGGTCGAAATTTTCTTGAAAACTAAAATAACTGTGTGCTGATAAATCAACCCAAACGTTATGTCTATCCATATATAGGTTGTAGAATATTGCACAACTATGTACTATAGCACAAACTTCTATAGCCACATTCCTATTGATAGAATCATCCTATGCGCAGATAACAATAAATAGGACTGGATTCCCATAAATGGAATCCAGTCCTTCTGGTTATGGATAAACAAGTATTCTGTTATCCTGTCTTTCCGCATGTCGGAAAGATTGGTATAGAGACAACAGACTATTTCTTCTTTGGCTTCTGAGAGAACCGGTAGCTGACTGTCAGAAGCGCATAACGGCGCATAGAGTTGGTCCACGTCTCGGTGCGCCCCTGCGCATTTATTGCGTAGCGGAGGTTGCTCACTTGTCCGAGAAGGTCGTAGCCACGAAGTTTTATCACCCATTGGCCTTTATGAATCGATTTTGTGAGGGCTGCATCCCAATAGAGACGGTTGTCGTTCATCTCGTTGTCGGCATATCCGCGATGGCTGTTCATAGTGAGATCGGTCTCAAAGGTGAGTTGCCAAGGCAGTTTGTAAGTGCCGTTGAAACCGTATGAGAAATCCCAAATGTCGGTGGGCTGATCGCCTATCGTTATGTTGCGATGGATGTTGCGATAGGTCATTTCGCCTTTGATGCGGAAAGATAATGCGCCTTTCTGAAAGCTTAAATTGGGCTTGTATCGTATATAGAGGTTGTCCACTCTACTGCGTTGAGGCTGTTGCGTAGATTCCGCAGACTGTATGGTTGCAAAACCTGTGCTTTTCTCATAAGCCAGTCGTAGTGTGTTGTCCACGTGCCAGAACTTGTGCTTGCCGATGGCGCGACTCCACGATAACTTTGTTCCAAGTTTCCAGTTACCGCTACCGATGTTTTCAGGCCGATAAGTACGAATGCCAGTATTGAGGTCGTAAGTGTAACTTTGACTTCTTGCGTTGTGTACCAAGGTTCCGTCTGCGCTAATGTTGATGTTCTGGTCAATACTGTCGCAGCGTAGTGAGTATTCTGCACTAAAGCGATGTTCTTGTGATGTTTTCATGTTGGGATTGCCGAGAAAGATGTTCAGCGGGTCGCTGGTAATAGGACGGTCGATGAGATCTGTAATACCAGGAGTTGATGACCGCATATTATACAGTATGTTGAACCTATACGACATATCCCTGCTATTGAGGAAGAGGAAAACATTGGGTGTCAGTAGTGTGTAATGGCGTGTGGTGCTCGTTGTTAGTGGTACACTCGTGTAGTCCATACGTTGCCGTTGGAAATTGGCGTTGAATGAAGGCAACAAGCCTATATAATTGTGTTCGGTTTCTTTGTATATACTCATGCTGAGCCCCACAGTTTTGTCCATTGTCTGTGTGCGTTGGTCGTAGCTGTTCTGTTGGTCAAACAGATAGTCGATGCTGTCGCGCAGATATTCGTGGCAGTCGCTATGTCGGTCGCCCACTTCTATTCTGGCTAATGGCGTGAGGGCGATATCTTCTGTCAGCTGATATTTGTATCGTAACTGCGCAGAATAGTTTTCATGACGATTAGGTTTTTTGGTGCGGCGATCACGTTTGTCGCTATTCCCCTGTTTGTAGTAGTTGTAGTGATTCAGACTCCATGACTCAGGGCGGTACAATCGCTCAAAGTCTCCTGTAATACGGAGAGAGATAATATCGCCAGTCGATAATTTATGTGCAAAGTTAAGTTCTCCATTTCCTTGCAAACGGTCAAACCGATTGATTGAGCGATACCACGAACTGTTGATGCTGTCCTGCATCATGGCATCGGCTGTGGTCAGGTTCCAACCCTCGCTTTCGTTTCGCTGTTGGAGATAGTTGAGTTGCAAGTTGCTGTGTAAACGGTATTTTTCTCCCCAACGTATTTGTGTCATATTGTTTAGAGTCAGATGAGTGGGTTTACTCTTCACCATGCTCTCTGACTGGCCGAAAGTCGATATGCCGCTCATGTAGGTTTCGCTCTGCTGACGAGTTTCGGTGAAATCATCTTGCCATGTGGCATTCACCTCTGTGGAGTTGATCAGTTTGTTTTCTGGAGCTTGATAGACAAACTGTCCGCCAACCTGTCGGAAATGGCGGTCGCCAGATTGTTGCTGTTCATCGTTGTAACTGCTGTTGTTGCCGTTATACTCCATAGTCTCGTTGATATTGTTCATTCCACCAAAGATTACGGCACGGGTGCGGTCGCTGAAACGCAGTCCGAACCCTTTCAGCTTGTAACGACTGTCTGTACCGACTCCAGCTTCAACATTCGCAGAGCCTCCTATGCTGTATTCGCGTTTCAGCACCACATCCATCGTGTATTCCTTTTTGCTCTCATCGTTGACGCCGAGGAACTTGTTTTCGTCAGTCTGCTTGTTAAATACCTTCACGTTTTTTACTGTGAAGTATGGCAGATTGTCAAGCATGATTTTGTTTTTGCCTTTGAAGAAATCGGCACCATTCAGCGTCAAGTTGTCTATCTGCCTTCCGTTGACGTAGATCACACCACTCTCAGACAGCTCTACCCCCGGCAACTGACGGATAAGGCCATCAAGCATCGAACCTTCTGGCACGTTGAAGGCATCAGCATTATAGACCAGCGTATCGCCTCGCCACACCATTTTTACTTTCGTGGCTTTCAATACAAACTCGTCCAGTTCGCCACCCTCATAGTGATGGGCATGTGCTGCCTTTTTCAAATAGATGGTAGGCACATAGGTGTAATAGGTTCGTCGGCTATATTTCTTTATCGTATAAGGTGTGAACGATGTTTCGTAATTCGGATGTTCCACCTTAATAATATAGTCAGCAGGAGTGCGACTCATTTTAAAATAGTAGCGTGTGGAAGCAGCTCCACGTCCTACACCGAAGGTATATGATTGCTGCTGCTGCACTTTGATGGTGTCCATCACAGTTGAGTCCGTTCTTATGAGTGTGACAAAGGCATCGGGAATGGCTGCTTTCGTAAATCCGTCTGCCACATAGCCCATGACGAAAATGGAGTCTTTGCTGATGTTTTGCGCATATCCCGTTGCTGCAATCATAGTGAGCAGTAGGGCGATGATGGTCTTTTTGAACATAACTGTCTGTAGGAGTAGTGTTTAAATAATATATGCAAATAGTCTTAGGATAATGAGACGGTTATCGCCTTTTGTTCCTTTTTGCACGGGGATGGCGTGTCTTGTCATTTTTTATATGAGGCAGATCGCCTGTGCGTGTCAGTTTGAAGTCGGTGGCAGAGAACCACTTAGCACGATAGGGGTGACCCGTGAAACCCTCGTCGGTAGATACTCCATAGGTAATAGAGTCGCCAGTTACCACGATGTTGTCTATGCTGACGATAGACCAACCATAGCCTTTGCAGATACGTTTCAGCTTCTTTTTGTTATCTTGATGTAAATCTGTCAAGACAAACTTCATGCCCTTAATATCAACTTCTTTAGTGCTTTCGTCGATGCCCACGTCATTGAGAGAGTCGCTTGCCAGCATGTGGCTCAACTCTTTCTTTATTTGTGCAGCCAGTTCACCCCCTCTGTTGCCATAGGCAGGAATGGTTGTCAGCATCTTACTGTCGCCAATGGCATAGACAAACGAACCGGGACCCTCGGCGCGAGCAATACAGTCGAGACGGTAGATGCCGGGCTCTACTGCCTGTTTGCGTTCCACTTGGTATATTGCGCGACACTCATCATTATAGGTGTCAAGGTATCTCACACTTTTATTACCGTCGAAATACTCACCATGTGCAGTATAGTGGGCACAGTCTTCTGCCTTAATCAGATTCCATTCGCCATGGCGCAGAAAGTCCATATCGTTATCATCCATCAGTACGTCTTGATAGACATGGGTATGGAAATATTCCTTGGTTTGTTGTTCATGGCGGAATTTCGCCATCGAAATGCTACAGGGTATTATACTGCAGAGGGCAACAATCCATAGCAAAATCCATGCGATGCGCTGTGCTATGCCCATTGGCTGAACCTTTTTCGATAGCGAGAGAAGCATGTGGACGATAGCATATATGGGTATGAGCAACATCATAAACAGAGAGAATACGAAAATGATGAGTATCATCGGATTAGTCTCATACAGTTCAGCCAGTCCCATGGCTTGCAAACTGAATGGCATATAACTGTTGACGGGGAATGTCAGGGCCGATACCAAGACAACTAAAGCAAACAGAAAACCGCAGAACAGAATGATGGCTACGATGGAGGCGATGCCCACGAAGAATCCGAACAGAATCTTTAAAATAATGGCGAAAAGACTGCGAAACAGATTCGGCTGCTGGGTAGTACTCTGATCTTTATCTACCACAATGTCTGCCAAATGTTGTGGTGTGACAGCCTTTCCTTCCATCTGCAATAATTGTTCAGGCGTTCTTGCTTCAGGCAATATGATGGCCAAAACGATGTAAATAATAATACCAACACCATAAAAAGCCGAGAGTAAGACCGTCAGCAGCCGCCAGATGACAGGGTCGGTGTCGGTATATTTAGCCAATCCAGAGAGGACGCCAGCAACCATTTTATCGTTGGGGTTGCGGAATAGCTTCTTTCCGGAAGTTCTTTTGCGTACATTGTCATACACACCTTGTGCAGCTGAGTTGAAAGAATCAAACTTGTGTGCTTTATCGCTTTTGTCGCTTTCTTCGTTCTCTGTCAGCTGTTCTGGTTCGCCAATACGGCTGATGATGGCTTTCACGTGGTCGATAGTGATAGCCTCGTTGCCCTGTTCGCGAAGTTCAGTAAACAATTCTGCAATACGGGTTTCGATGTCATCGACAATCTCGTCGCCACCTTCCGACTTACCGAAAGAATGGCGTAACGACTCTATGTAGTGTTGTAACAGCTCGTAGGCATCTTCATCTATCTGAAAGAGACGCCCACAAAGATTGATGGTAATGTTCTTTTTCATTTTGCTTCTAAAAGATTGGGGTGATTGTTTTTAAGATAATTGATAGTGCCTGAGAGTTCTGCCCAAGCGAGATCTAGGCCTTCGAGAAATTTTTCACCCTCAGGACTGAGAGCATAGTATTTGCGTGGAGGTCCCTGGGTTGATTCCTGCCATTGATATTGCAGGAGTCCATCATTCTTCAAACGAGTCAGCAAAGGGTAGAGTGTCCCTTCCACCACAAGCAATTCTGCCTGTTTCAGTTGCTGAATAATATCGCTGGCGTACGATGGACGGCGCTTCAGAAGTAGCAGTACGCAGTACTCCAACATACCTTTTCGCATCTGTGATTTCGCATTCTCTATGTTCATACTATATTGCGTTTATATGATTTCGAATGCAAAGTTAGGCAAAATATTAGTACCTTGCAATACAAAGTACTATGATAATATGAAGAATTATGATATATTAACAGTTTGCGTGTGGCGGAAGTAATAAGAACATAGTAAAGAAACATAGAATATTCTCTATAAAAAAATGTATAATGTTCGGGTGTTATTCATATTTTTTTCGTAACTTTGCACAAAATTGTACGTAAACAAAACAATGAAACATATAAGAAACTTCTGCATTATTGCCCATATTGATCATGGCAAGTCAACACTGGCTGACAGAATGCTTGAATATACAAAGACCATTCAGATTACTGGTGGTCAGATGCTTGATGATATGGATTTGGAGCGAGAGCGTGGTATAACGATCAAGAGCCATGCAATCCAAATGGAATATTCGCATGGCGGAGAGCAATATGTGCTCAATTTGATTGATACTCCAGGACACGTCGATTTCTCTTATGAGGTATCGCGATCTATTGCCGCGTGCGAGGGCGCTCTGCTTGTGGTAGATGCCACACAGGGTGTGCAGGCACAGACCATTTCAAACCTCTATATGGCTATTGACCATAATTTGGAGATTATTCCCGTCATCAATAAAATAGATATGCCTTCGGCTATGCCCGATGAGGTGGAAGACGAAATCGTTGATCTCATTGGTTGTGACCCAGAAGATATTATCCGTGCAAGCGGAAAAACAGGTGAAGGAGTACAGCAGATTCTCGACGCTGTAGTGGAGCGTATTCCCCATCCGCAAGGCGATGCCGATGCACCATTACAGGCTTTGATCTTTGATTCGGTGTTTAATTCCTTCCGTGGCATTATTGCCTATTTCAAGATTGAAAACGGTGTTATCCGTCGAGGTGATAAAGTGAAATTCTTTAATACTGGTATGGAATATGAAGCCGATGAGGTAGGTGTGCTCAAAATGGACATGATACCACGCAACGAATTGCGTACCGGTGATGTGGGCTATATCATCAGTGGCATTAAAGACTCTAAAGAGGTGAAGGTCGGCGATACCATTACTCATGTGGCACGTCCTTGCGAAAAGGCTATTGCCGGATTCCAGGAAGTGAAACCCATGGTGTTTGCGGGTGTCTATCCCATTGATCCAACTGACTATGAGAACTTGCGTGCCTCTCTTGAGAAACTGCAGTTGAACGATGCCTCACTTACCTTTATGCCTGAGACCTCCATTGCCCTTGGCTTTGGATTCCGTTGCGGATTCCTCGGTTTGTTGCACATGGAGATTGTACAGGAGCGTCTCGACCGCGAGTTCAATATGGATGTTATCACCACAGTGCCCAACGTAACCTATATGTGCTACGATAAGCAGGGTGGAGTGAAAGAGGTGCACAACCCATCGGGATTGCCTGAACCTACGCTCATCGACCATATCGAAGAACCCTATATCCGTGCTTCAATCATCACTGCTGCCGACTATATCGGCCCTATCATGACGCTTTGTCTCGATAAACGTGGTGAACTGATAGACCAGCAGTATGTCAGTGGTAATCGTGTGGAACTGCATTTCATGTTGCCATTGGGAGAAATCGTTATCGACTTCTACGACAAACTCAAGTCTATCTCTAAGGGTTATGCCTCATTCGACTATCATGTAGATTGTTTCCGACCTTCCAAACTGGCGAAACTTGACATCTTGCTCAATGGTGAACCAGTCGATGCACTCTCAACGCTGACCCATCAGGATAATGCCGTATCCTTTGGACGACGTATGTGTGAGAAACTTAAGGAACTTATTCCTCGTCAACAGTTTGATATTGCCATTCAGGCAGCCATTGGAGCCAAAATTGTTGCCCGCGAAACCATTAAGTGTGTGCGCAAGGATGTAACAGCTAAATGTTACGGAGGCGACGTGAGCCGAAAACGCAAACTGCTTGAAAAACAGAAGAAAGGAAAGAAACGCATGAAACAAATTGGCAATGTGGAAGTGCCGCAGAAAGCTTTCCTTGCTGTGCTGAAGTTAGATTAACTAACGAACAAATAAAAATCTTAACTCATATAATAAAAGCCAAAAACTATGACTAATATTGGACTGACGCCACGTGATGTGGCTCGTGAACTGGCACGTCGATACAGTACGATGACACATGACGAACTCGATATGCTGGAAGGTATATTGGTTCCAATGAAATTTCAGAAGGGTGAATACATTCTGCGCAAAGGGGAGGTATGCAAAAATATCTTCTGGATTGTCAAGGGACTGGTGCGACAGTTCTATCATAAAAATGGTAAAGAGTTGACCGAATATATGGCAACAGAAAACACAATCTGTATGGCTATCGAAAGTTTGTTTCATGAGGAACCGTCGAAACAGCAGATTGTTGCTCTTGAACCCACTATCATCTATGCATTGCCAAAGGCTGCGCTTGAGCAAGAGGCTATTAAGAATGTCAATATTCAGATGCTCTATCGTAAGATATTGGAAGAGTCGCTCATCATCTCTCAGAAGCATGCAGATATGCTGCGCTTCGAGACTGCACAGGACCGTTATGCCAAGTTGGTGAAGGAAAGTCCGCAATTGGTACTACGCGCTCCATTGGTCTATATCGCGAGTTATTTGCAGATGACTCCAGAGACCTTGAGTCGTGTTCGTACATCGGCCTTGCTGTAATCAACCGGCAACACCCATATGGAGTTAATCCTCTGAATAGCCATCCTGTCGAAGCCCTGTCATTATATCAATGATGGGGCTCCGGCTATTTAATCAAAATCGATTATTTGGTTGTAACCCAATCGGGCTGATACTGTTTGGAAATATATAAACATGTTGATTTACAGTTCGCACGTGCGCGTACATTATATATAATAAATCATACGCCAAGCTGTCTGCAAACTATTATTGCATTGTTTTCCTGCTTTGTTGCTTTCTTTATATGCGTATATGAATAGGGTATTGTGACGTAAAGATATGACGTGTTTTGATTTTTATAGATTAAAATGTATGCTTTTTTTTGGCAATAACACGAGAATAGTGTATATTTGCAAGCGGTTAGACCTCTCTATAGATATTCATTATATGAAACTTATACCAGCTTATAAATTTCTGATGTATCCTGTTGCCCGTATATTCAGACTGGCACTCTTACTGCTTGTCGCTATAGTTGTGGGTTGTGGAAAACCTGATAAAAAGTTTGTAATAGCTGTATCTCAATGTTCAGAAGATGTTTGGCGCGACAAACTCAACGAAGAATTGAAAACGGGAGAGTATCTCAATGATTCCATTATGGTGAAACTTGCTTCATCCAACGATGACAATGTATTGCAGAATAAGCAAATCAACCAGTTTGTTGATGAAGGCGTGGATTTGTTGATTGTTTCACCAAATCAGTTGAGTGCCATATCAAAGGCTGTAGAACGTGCCTATGACAGAGGTATTCCTGTTATTCTATATGACCGCAAAACTAATTCTGACAAATATACCGCATTCATCGGGTGTGACAATTATGTTATTGGCAAGTCGATGGGTACTTTCATCGCACAACAGCTTCATGGTAAGGGGCGAATTGTTGAAATCAGAGGATTGGAGGGTTCTTCACCTGCCATAGAGCGTCATCGTGGTTTTATGGATGCTGTCAAACACTATCCTGATATTCATCTTGTAGCCTCAGAAGGTGGTGACTGGAAGGAAGAAAGTGGTATAAAGGCCATGAAACGTATTCTCCAACAGACACAGGATTTCGATTATGTGTTTGCTCATAACGACCGATTGGCATGGGGGGCCTATGTGGCAGCCAGACAAATGGGCGTTAACCGCAATTATAAATATACTGGTGTGGATGGCATGGCTACCGAAGGCGGAGGCTTGGAATTGGTGCGCGATGGTGTGTTTGAAGCATCCTATCTCTATCCCACCAAAGGCGATGAGGTCATTGCATTGGCTTTGAAGATACTAAACCATCAACCTTATCAGCGTGATAATTACCTGAGCACTTCCATCATTACTAAAGCAAATGCCGAACTCACCCTTATGGAGGCAAGAGATGCCGAACGGCAAACGCACAATCTAAGAACGCTCCACCATCAAGTAGATAAATATCTATCGGATTATAATGCCCAAAAGGTTCTGTTGATGAGCTTGGGACTTTTCCTACTGGTATGTATTATTGCTGCTACGTTGATATTCAGAAGTTATATTGTCAAGACTCGACTCAACGAGAAACTTGCCAATGCCAATGATGAATTGAAGCGCATGAATGGGGAATTGGAAGATAAGAACGATGAACTGAAACGACTCAACGATGAGGTGATGGAGTTGACTCATTCGCGCTTGGTATTCTTTACCAATATCAGTCATGAACTCCGTACACCATTGACTTTGATAGCTGATCCGGTGGAAATGTTGCTTGATGATCACAATATCAAGGGACGTAGTAGGGAACTACTTAGTATGGTGAAGCGCAACGCATTGGCATTACAGCAACTCGTAGGTTCTATTCTCGATTTCCGAAAGATACAAAATGGGAAAATGACATTGACACTCAATCGTTTCAATATTGTAGAGGCTATGACCTTATGGGTTGATGACTTCCGACTGACGGCAGAGCGCAAGAATATCCAACTCCACTTCAACACCGAAGGCTTTAAAGCTTCACCGACCATCATTGCCGATAAAGAGAAAGTGGCACGCATAGTGTTCAATCTCCTGAGTAATGCATTGAAATATACCCCGTCTGGTGGCAACATATTTGTTTCGCTTTGTGATGCAGAAACTCCTAATGCATTGCGCATCGATGTGAAAGATACTGGAAAGGGCATTGCACGTGAAGAGGTAACGCAGGTATTTGAACGTTTCTTCCAAGCCCAGGGTGCCGCCAGCGGTACAGGCATAGGATTGGCATTGGTCAAATCCTTTGTGGAATTGCATCATGGTGAAGTATGGGTGGAGAGTGAAAGTGGCAAGGGTGCCGACTTTATTGTGGTTCTGCCTCTTACCCAAGAAGGTGAAGTGGAACCAGAAGAGTCAGAAGGTAATATAGCTGTTGATGAGAGTAGCATGCAGTATATTGATGACGGTGACAAACTGCAGGGCAAGGTTCAGCAATTGGTAAATCCCGATACCGACCGTCCCACATTATTGATTATAGACGACAATAATGACATCCGTCAGTATGAACGCACTTTGTTGCAGGACGATTACTTTGTATTGGAAGCAGCTGATGGCAAGGAAGGTCTTGATGTGGCAATAAAGGAAGTGCCCGATTTAGTAGTATGCGATGTGATGATGCCCGTCATGGATGGTCTCGAATTTACCGAACGTTTGAAGACCAATACTGCTACGTCGCATATTCCCGTCATCATGCTGACAGCAAAGAATCTGGAAGAACAGCGAGCAGAGGGTTATGAGCATGGGGCAGACTCCTATATCACCAAGCCATTCCATAGTAAGGTGCTTCTTGCTCGTATCAACAATCTGTTGAAGCAACGACGATTGTTGAAGACGCTGTTCAAGGATATTACGCAGGCCGATGAACAGACGATAGACCAATCGTCCATGGATGATCGCGATAAACAGTTTATGAAACAGTTGCACCAGATTATTCAGTCAAATCTCTCGCGCAGTGAGTTTGGTGTTGAAGATATTGGTAGGGAAATCGGTTTGAGCCGTGTACAACTTTATCGCAAGGTGAAGGCCATGACAGGTTCTTCGGTTGTTGACCTGATGCGCAAGGCACGGCTCTATAAGGCCAAGCGCCTCTTGGAGAGTCGTAGCATGAGTATAGCAGAAGTTGCCTATGAAGTAGGTTTCTCAGCACCGTCTTATTTCACCAAATGTTTCAAAGATGAATATGGTATGTTACCTGGTGAAGTAGGGTAGGGTTGGTTGTAACTATATGAAAACCATGCATTAAAGTTGGTATTTAATGATAAAAATCGTTCATGGACTAATAAAAATGTTACCATGAACGATTTTTTGTACCCGATGAAATGATTTTTATGTACGGTGTTCTATTCGTATCGTAAATTTGCAGCAGAAATCAAACAACAATGCTAACAATAAAAAACGTAACGATTATGAACACCTTATTCAATGGTAAATTTGCAACCGTCACAGTGCTCGCAATTTCATTATTAAATGTAACGGCAGTTTTTGCGCAAGACGACAATGCCAATGCCAAAGAGGAAGGCAACCGCAATGTAATGCTCAATGCTGCCAGTGCTAATGGTCCACGTGAGATTCAAATCGGACTTCCCTCTGCCGATGTCAATGTGTTGGAGAACGGTTTGCCTGTCGCCTATGCCACCAATCCCCATTCAGTTAACACTATTTGGCGCGGTGATGCCAGTTTGAGTCACCAAGGATTGCTCAAAATAGCCGAAACAGCCATCACCACCGGTAATATCGGTTATGCAGTCAATTCATTTACCCAGAAGGGACAAAAGGGATTCAATGGTACGCTGAACTATAAGAGCAACCATTTCGGACTGCAAGAATTCTCTTTGAATATGAATGGCGACTTGGGTAAAGACTGGTACTATAGTATGAATATGTATCAGGATTTCGATCCAGGAACCTTCAAAATCAAATCCACTCCTTATCAAGACCGCACTCAAATCTATAAGGCACTCCTTACTAAACGCTATAACGACAACCGTGGTGAATTTACCGCTATGTACAAATATGCCAACAGCCATAATGTATATAACTATGCCACTCAGAGTGCTCCCTTTATCTATGTGGGTGATGGCAGCGTGAAAGAGTATGGCAAATTCAAACTCGGTACTACTTCTTATCTTCCCACAGATAACAATATGACCTATCGCAATATGCGTACAGGAGAGTTGGAACAGACCACACTCTACGATGCTTGCTTGAATAAAGCCAGTGAGGTGACACTGATGAATACTTATCGGTTTGACAATGGTTTGAATTGGAAGGCTACTTTGAAATATGACCACTCTCGTGGTGCCATGGTGTTTCAGACTCCTATGGCTATTATCGACTTGAAGAGCGATGACAACCAAGGCAGATATCAATATATGTATCGTGATATTGACGACAAGACTCAGGCCTACGACGGGCAGTATGTGCAGACCCGCATGTCATGTCTCAATGCCGGAACCATCGACGAAGCCCTCTTCACTTCTGAACTTTCCAAGAAGTTCCGCAACTCAACCCTTCGTTTGGGTATCAATGAGTGGTTCTATCATATCGACTATTGCTCAAACACAACCATGTACGATCAGAGTGTACCTGCAGATGGCAGTTATGCCGTTCGTGTATGGGATGCCAACCAGCGCAACAGTTATTTCTATGACTTCAACAAAAACGCTTCAGAATATTATAAGGGAAGTGAAAACAAATTGGCACTCTATTTTACCCACGATTGGGATGTGACCAAGAAATTGAATCTCTACTATGGTGCTCGCTTGGAATGGCAGAAACTGAAGGGTGAGAATGCAGCAGTGAAGAATGCTCAAGGTGAGTTTGTCGGTCGTTTTGCTGACTATCATCTCGGTGCTACAGCCGCTGATGGAACCAAGATAGCTTCTGTAGATTTGAGCTACAACTGGTTGAACTACGATTTCTCGCTGGCAGCAACTTATAAGTTGACCAATAAGTTTGGATTCACTGGCGATTTTACTTATATCGTGCAGCATCCTAAGTTTGAGGCATTCGCACCAGCAACATTGCCTAATACCGATAAGAT
>Ga0129310_1000778_pt1 | contig 33781 bp, 19 predicted proteins | sample Go1ome_2_FD_94433 | JGI IMG/M metagenome (GOLD analysis project Ga0129310, IMG submission 94433) | Western lowland gorrila individual fecal microbial communities from Wisconsin, USA - Go1022A metagenome | ecosystem: Host-associated > Mammals > Digestive system > Large intestine > Fecal | place... | reverse complement strand
TACCGTTGATCATCAGATCCTTCATCTTCTCCACCCTCACATTTATGACATATTGATAGATCGAGGTGTCCATCTCACGCCTGAACGTACTCTCAAGAAGGCGGCGAGACATAGGGACGAGGGCGACCATATCCTCGACGGAGATATGCTCGGTGATGTTGTTGTGGATATAGCGCAGGATCTTGCTGACATACTGGTTCGAATGGACCATGGAATCTGTCGAGCGCCTGGTCATGATGTAAGAACTTTTCACGACTATGTTCCTCATCCTTCCGGATCTTTCTTCAGCAGGAAGAGGGATAAGTTCGTCAATCAAGCCGGCTGTGTTGAAACCTGCTTCTTCGATATTCAGTTCAAGGGACGAGAGCTGAGGCGAGCTCAGTTCACAGATGGATTCATCATTTCCGACTCCCAGGATCATGACATCTTCCGGAATACGGAATCCTGAGTCAGATACCTGGTTCAGCGAATCTACAAGATAGAATGCCCTGGTGTCATCACATGCCATGATTGCGACCGGCTTTGGAAGGGAAATCACCCAATCAGCAATCTCTGAAGGGTCATATCTCCACGCTGTACCTGGATCATTAAGCTCGTAAAGGGACATCGTAGCTCCCGGAGCCTGGCGCCTGACTTCGTCCATGAAGCCTTCCCTCCTCTCTTCGGACCAGAACGTGCCTCCAAGGCCGAAGTAAGCGAAATTATTCACCCTTTTCTTGATGAAATAATCAGCACACAAACGTCCGGAAGCCAAATAATCGCCGTTGATGCAACAGACTGTAGGATCCGTTTTTCGGTAATCCAAAGCAACAGTGATTATTCCATTGCGCCAGAACACAGAGATATCATCGGAGGATTGGAACTGGCCGATGATGGCATCGGCTTTCCATTTCATCGCAAAATCCAGGACATTATCCATATTGCCACTATCCCTTAAGGATAATGGCAACTTATGGACTGTCCATGATTCATGTTCCTGGGAATACTTGATTATTCCCTTAAGGAGCTCATTGGCATATGATTCCGAAAAATCGGCCATCAATAGCACTCGCGCCATTGTAGTTTTAGTTGGTAGCAAAAACGTTAAAAGTCAATGCAAATGTAATAAAAAAGCCACTACATTTGCGTCGCTTATTGCGAAGTTAACTACACTAATTGCGCAAAGATGCTATTATTCTATTCTCAATACGCAGCGATTGCTTCTGTAAACCGACGTTCAAGGTCAGTAAGCAGATAAAGGCCGTCAACATTCTGTTTCAAGCCTTTCAACTTGACTGGATAGGAGCATGGAGGGTTTCCTTGCCCTAAGATAGGCATTGAACGCAACTGTTCCGGAGTAGAATAAACCAGATGCAGGTCAGCGTAAACCTTCCCGTCTCTCCCCTTCCATTTCCCTATCATCAGCTTACTGCCTATAGGAGTCTTCTTCTCAATGGAATTCGGGAGATCATATTCTTCAGCCTGGAGAGCTGCAAGGACGCTGGCGATGTTGGAATCATGGCCGCACAGGAAGGAGAATTTCCGCCCCTGGGTGCGCATCTCAGACAGCATTGTTTCCAGAAGAGGATGGGCTACATTGACAGCAACTGAAGGGGCGGTAAAAAAGGACGTCACCGTACCAATCCTTGACAGCAGCCATGCTTTCCCACTCCTCCCTGCTTACCGAATGGCCGAAACCGGCAGCCTTGTCGTCAGTCTCCTCGTAGTACTGGAGGATCAGGGCATCTGAAGCCGAATTGGCCATCTTGAGACCACCGGTCATGGCAGGTTCCTTGAACACTTCCAAAATAATGGCGAGGTCGTCAGTACGGAAGAAGGTGGTGTCATTGGCTGAAGCAGGACTGTCTTTTATGTCCAGGATCCTTTCCAGGACAGCAAAATTACCGGCCATCTTCTCACCTGCTCCTACAAGTCCCCTGTCTCCTCCCATGGCCGCTATCTCGGCTATTGCCTTCCTGCGGAATTCATCATCCACCTTTGTGAGCTGGGGGTTGAAGACAGGATCCATCGTGCCTACCTTGCAATGATGCTCAACCTCTACGTTCGCGACGGGGAACATTCCACTGGAGAAGTATTGGGCTGTGGCAATGGTCCGCTGCATCGAGTTGGAATAGAAACGGACAGTCCCTGGAACAGGTATTTCGTTTTCCTTGACAAGACCTTCGGAGACTAGCCATTTACGGAAAAACTGTCCCATCTGAGTCTCAAGGACTCCGCCGCGGAGGGATAGTTCACCAGGGGCAGATGTCCAGGAATACCACTCATGAGGAGTTATGCGTGAGAGTACCGATCCTCCCCCTGAAAGAGGAGAACGGATGTTGTGACGGCTAAGGATCACCATGCCGTCAAGAATGTACCGGTCTTCAAAACCCTCAGGACGGGCCAACCAGTTACTGGTGGTTGCCGGAACCTCTGAAACAGGCACAGCCTGCCTTACCCTGGGGCTGCAGGAATAAAGGCAGGCTGCCGTCAGCAGGATAAATGCAATCCTTCTCATCCGAAAACAGCTTAGAATCTCAGGATGATGGTAGGATCAAGCGGATAGCGTCCGAAATCTTTGCCATAGATTGCGAGACCACCATCAAGATCGTCGGCCGGAACGGTGAAACGAAGGGTAACCTTCCTGTTCCTGAGAATGTCTTCTGCAGGAATCTGGTCGAAAGGAATGTCCATCTTGACCAGTTCTCCATAGGAACCAGCCTCCGACATGTGCCTTTCGTCAGGCTGGGAGCCCCATGAAAGGATACCCCTGTGGTCTGCAGGATCATCAGAGAGATCATGCTTGCCTACCACCTTGCCATTGATGGAGACCTCAAGCTTGGAAGGCCACAGGACATTGTCAGTCATGGCATAGGAATTAGGAGACTTGCATGGATCGAAAGTTCCCTTTCCGAGCATGTAGTCACCCTGGATCTCGTCGCCTTCCTTGTCCTTGCCGAACTGCTGCTTTGCAGAAGCCTCGAAGACAAGTTGTGCGGAAGAAACCTTCTCCAGGTCGATATCCTTAGGAAGCTCGATGGTGTACTCGAAGTAACCGTGGCCGAAGCCATCTACCTTGAGACCGCCGAAGATGGAGGTCTGCTTCGCTGACCATTCCTGTGCAGTGAAGGAAGCGGGAGCAAAGGTAATGAGACGTGCATTCTCAGGAACTGCGTCCTTACCGTCCTTTACCCTGAAGGTCGTGAAATTGCGGTGGAGCACCTGGCCCTTGTCATTCTTCAGGACAATCCTGAGCAGATAAAGTCCATTGGTCTCGGGCATCTGAACCCTCTGGTTGGCAACGGGAGCGCTGAGGAAGGGCTGGAACTTGACCGGAATCGAGAGTTTCTCGAATGTGTGGAACTCTCCGAGGTTGTCCCAACCGACCAGTTCTGTGTCAATGGTAAGGTTGCCGGGATCCTTGTCCGTCATGAATGAGCCATAGAACGGAAGGTCCACCCAGCTTCCAGCCTTGTTTACCGTCCAGAGGTACTTGACAGGAGAGATGTAATAGAGGCTCTGGAAGTCTGCTATGGTCATGCCGGGAACGAGTTCGTCAAGTCCGTCGATCTTCGGGGAACGGTCGTACTTGACATAGCCGTTCCACTCGTTGATAACATCGTGATGTTCGGTGTAAAGCCAGCCGGCACACTTGGGATAGCGGCGGAAAGCATCCATCATGATGTGATAGTCCCAGGTGTAGTCGCAGTCACCGGCACTGCCTTCGTAACCCCAGACATTGCCGCACTCGCTGTTGATCATGGGAGCTCCGTTCTGTGCATTGCCACCGATGTAGTTGAAGGTGCTGCCAGGGAAGGTCTTGTCTGAATATTCCTTGATAGTATCCTCCCAGACATAGCCGCGGCAGTAGGCGTGCCAGGAGTTGATGTCGGATTCGACGTGGTCATGGTTGCAGGCACTCTGGTCCTCCACCAGGCGGGAAGGATCCAGGCTCTTGGTCAGATGATACATCGAGCGTACCCACTCCTGGGTCTCAGGAAGATAAGTACCGCCTGTGCGGAGACCCCAAGTCTCGTTGAAATTGACCCACGCGAATATGGACGGATGGTTGTAGTCACGTTCGACCTGCTCACGAAGGCAGTTCTCCCAGTCTTCGCGTGCCTCAGGCACCGGCTCTCCCCAGAAGTTCGGAGTGTCGGCCATGATCAGCAGACCGAGTTTGTCGGCCCAGTACAGTTTACGAGGCACCTCAACCTTGATGTGGATTCTGTTACCGTTCAGTCCTACCTTCTTGGAAAGCAGGATCTCGTTCTTCATGAACTCATCGGTGGGGAAGGTGTAGAAACCTTCCGGATGATAGCTCTGGTCCAGGCAAAGCTGGAGATAGAGAGGCTTGTTGTTGAGAGCCACATAGTTGTAGTCAGCACCGGGGAAAGGCATCACGCTGACTTTACGCTGGCCGAAATAGGTGTTCACCTCGTCCTCTTCACCAAGTGATGCGGTTACTTCATAGAGGAAAGGATCGTCGATATCCCAAAGATGCTGGTCCTTGATCGGGACTGTGAAGCTGGCCTTGTCCTGGCCGCCGATCTCAGCTGTGAAGGCGTCCTGGTTCCCGGTCTTGAATGCAAGCTTGATGGACTCACCCTGGGCTGCAGGTGCAGCGAGAGCAACATCGACCTTCACGTTAGAGTTGTCGATGTCAGGAGTGAAATGAAGAGACTTGATGTAGTTCTCGCCGCGGGCCTCAAGATAGACAGTCTGCCAGATACCACGGGCATTGCCATAACCCTGCTTTCCGTAGAGGTGGGCATCGCTGGAAGTGTCGTCTGCCTTGATCAGGATCTGCTGTTTCCCTCCGAAACGTACATCCTTCAGTTCGCACTCGAAGGGAGTATAGCCGCCCTGGTGGCGTCCGATCTCCTGGCCATCCAGCCAGACCTGGGTGTCCCAGTCTGAAGCACCTATGACGAGGAAAACCCTCTTTCCCTTCCATGATTCAGGGACAGTGATCTCACGGCCATACCAGCCGATGTCGCCCTTGTCCTCAACCTCGGAAAGTTTGGAGCCCCAAGGGAAAGGAACGAGAATGCTCTGGTCGAGGACGGAGCAGTCATTGGCCGAGAGAGCCTTGGCTGCCAGAGACTCGTCAAAGGTAAATGCCCAGTGACCATTGAGATTGACCCATTGGGTACGCTCAAAATCCGGACGGGGATGCTCCGGAAGGGGAATGGACTCGGTTGTCCTGATGTCATTACAAGCGCCCAGGAGCAACAGCCCAAGTGCGCAAAGAACTAACTGAACCTTCTTCATGATATTAATTTATATTGGTTATTATCAGGATTCTGCCATTTACAAATTTAATAAATTTCAGTTAAATGTCGACATTGAAACCCAGGCCGATAACATGTTCAGCCGGAATATCCCTGAAAGCATAGTACATGTAATATGCCTCGAACTGGATCTTGTCCGTAATGTCATAATCACAAGCGACATAATGCCTGGTCCGCTTCCACACGTCTCCCCATGTGAAAACCTCGACTGCCAGATACGGAGAGAAACGCGTGTCGGGGATGTCATACTGAACTTTAAGCCGCGAACGAAGTATGTTTCCCTGAGCTCCCAGGGAAGGTGTCCAGTCATGCATGTAACGTTCCCTGATGGACGCCGAGAATGAGCCTTCCTTCAGTGTGGCCATGACGTCGAAGACCGCCTTGTGGGTAGCGTATGATGGGTACTGTATGTAGTCGTATGCAAGGTCAGCCTTCAGCCACGGCAGGATCTTGACACCAAAGGTGGTCCTGGTGTACCAGTCCTGGAAACGCTTGTATTGGAAGTTGTCATGTTCGAAGTAGAACTTGGCGAAGAAAGGGCTGCCGTCAAAATCATGGTTTATGTCTATGAATTCCCATCCCCCGAAAGTGTTGTCCTCCGCCTCCTGGGCAGAAAGACGCACAGGAATCAGCAGGAAGAATGCAAGGACTGGATATAGGATGAACCTGACTCTACTCATTTGGTTCTTCAATTATTAATCTGACCGGCCCTGTGAGACCAGCTGGCTGAAGTGGAGAGCCTTTCTTGAAGTAGGACCATATTGCAAAAGCCTTACGACCCTTGGAAGGGCGTGGCTCACCTTTCAGGAACCACTCAGGGAACTCCTTCACAGCCCTGCCCATGTCATCCCCCCTGTCTTTTCCCCACTCGAAGTCCGGCTCATGCTTTTCGTCACCGATCATCCTGTTGGCCCAGTTATTGGTCACGGCAACTTCAACCAGGTTATTCCCTTTCTTCACGAAATCAGTGATGTCGGCACAATAGGGAGGATACCAGAGAACTGCAACCTCGCGGCCGTTTACCGCCAGTTCTGCAATGTCATTGAGTTCTCCAAGATCAAGCAGGACACGTTTCCCTCCGGCGAAATCCTCTTTCCCAAGACTTATCTTCAAAGAATATGTTGCAGTCCCTGAGAAGTACCTGATCCGTTCCTCATCGGCCCGGCTGAAATCCTGAAGCCTGAACGACTTGATGCTGAACGGATCATCCACCTTGGGGACGAAGGTCACATCCCAGACATCTCCTGCAGGCTTGATGGCCTTGGACTTTGGGACAAAGTTACTCTCCTTCTGATAAAAGGTCCCGATGCGTGGAAGCACCACGAACATGGACTGACCGGCCGCCAGCCTAATCCTGACCGAATCCTCCACGGCAGAATCAGGAGCAATGAATACCTTCCCGGAATATGGGTCCCAATACTCCGGACGGATTGACGGGTCACTGGGGGCAAGGGCCAAAGTCACTGGATCTTTGCCTTGGTTTACGGCAAAATAAATGTCTGAATCAGAGGTCTTGCGGTGAATCCAATTATCAGTAAGGTCTTCCAGGGCCCCCTGCCTCAACATCATCTGGCAGCGGGACAGATAGGTAAAGAAAGCCTTTCCTGGTTCGAACCAGGTCTGGTTGCGACCGAAATGGGTTCCCCACCATCCCATGCCCATCCCGGGCTGGTACCTGTCATCGAAAGGCTGATGTACCCAGTGGTGAAGGAACAATAGGTTCGCCCCTGAAACGAAGGCTCCGTCCGCACTGTTCTTCAGGAATTCAGGGTCCTCAGTATAATGGCTGTCGGTAGGCCATCCGGTGAAAGCCTCCGCACCGACAATATTCTTTCCGTATTCACGGGCCTTGTCAACGATCGTCCGGGAAATGCGGCCAGAACTGTAAGTCCAGAACTCTCCCATCGGAAGGTCAGCAAGAGAGACCGATTCCGCAGTGTCAAAGGGGCCTGAATATGGTTCCCAAAACAGTTGCAGCCCTTCAGCGTTAATCTTGTCCCTGGCAACCCTAAAACCGTTGTCAATGAACATCCTGCTGACCGTTCTCTTCATGTCTTCATCGAATCTCTTGGAGAACTCCCCTTCCGGAGAAGAGTCCTTGAGGGCGAAACCGGGAACCGGATCATAGCCGTTCATTTCTTCGAACTTTTCCCTGAAACCCTCGGTCCAGTTCTGGTCGCCGGCCTCGTAGCTGTCAATCAGAAGATGCGTGAATGAGTCCCCGAAATACTTCCCGACATGTTCCTTAAGTGGGGCCAGGACATTATCCCAGTGGTATGAAGAAATCTCCGCATTCATCTTGTCTGCCTCCAGGGTCTTCCCGAGCACATCTTCCGGGACAGGATGCGGGAAAGCCATGGTACAGGCGTGGCCGATACGATAGAGCGTCCATTTTCCGGCAGGGGCATTCCACTCCAAAATGCCGGAAGGATCCATCTTCCCTGTAAGATCAACGACTTCCTCCCTCGCCGGATTGTCTTTAGCAGGGACTGCCATTACCGCTATGTCATGAAACTGGCCCGCCTTCTCCACCAGATCGGTGTAGAACGAGAAAGAAGGAAGCTCAGGGACAGGGAGGGAAACCCTTACAGTCCCGCCCCCGTCCACGGAGACCTTGCTCATCACGACTTTCTGCATGCCTTTGTCTTCAGAGATCCAGGGTCCTCCGGTCGTACTGTAGCCGGGAGAATTATGTAGGCCTATCTTCAGGCCCAATTCCCGGGCGACCTCGGCCGCATATTCAATGGCTTCCCAATACTTCGGGCTCCTGTACTCCTGGTCCGGCCAGGGGTTGTTTCCGATTGGTTGTTCCGACTCCTGTACAGCTGAAGTAAGGTTGAAAATTGTCGCCCCGGCTATGCCAGCCTCTTTCATGGCTTCAAGATCCCGGCGTATTCCTTCCTTCGAGAAATTGGGGCCCATCCAATGCCACCAGACATAGGGACGGTACTCCATCGGAGGCTGGACAAACATTCCGGCAAGTCCTTCCATGTCCTGGACCAGGGACGGTTTTCCAGACTCTGAGAAAGAAAACCAATCAAGGCTGAACAAATCCTCTCCGCCTTCGGGGCCTTCGAATTCCATGCGCAATGCATGGACTCCCTTGATCCTGGAAACCTTCGACGAGACAGTGATCCAGCCACTGGCGGGAGGGACATCGATACTCCCTAGCAGACGTCCTCCTTCCCCGTCCTCGAGCAGACGGATGGTTCCACATCTCCCTGAACGGACATGTACCGTAAATAAGCGTGCCCCTTTCCCGAAATCAAGGTATTTCCAGACGGCCGAATCGCCAGACCGGATGCCTCCGAGTTCCTCGCTTCCACTCGTTCCCTCCATGCTACGTATCCGGACATTCCCTCCCAGCAGGCAGGCCCTTGCAGCATCTGTCCTGGAGAATGCATCCAGAGGAGCGCCAGCGCCCTGGGAAGTCATCTCGACCTCGTCGATCGTTCCATCTTCGTTGAAACTTATCGGCTCGATACATGCTTTCCTCATCGACCTGCTGGCATGGGTCGAACGATGGTAAAGGACATACCACCGGTCCCCGAACTTGACCAGCGAACCATGGTTGTTCCAGGTCTCCGGATCGCATCCGGCATTGTCTATGATCACTCCCTTGTACTCATAGGGGCCAAGTGGCGACGTCGACATCGAATACCCGAGGCAGGTGGGGCGCCCTTTACGGCTGATGTCCGCATAGATGAAATAGTAGTACTTCCCGCGCTTGATAACGTAACTTCCTTCATGGAAATAATGGTCCTTCTCAGTAACTATGCCGTCCACCATGGAGGATAGGTCGAGAGTCTTCAAGTCTGGATTCATCTTCGCACCCTTGGCAGAGAACTGTCCCCAGAAATAATAAGCCTGTCCATCATCGTCTATGAATATGTTGGGATCGATCTGCTTCGGCCCTTCGATCTTCACGGCGTCCCTGAACGGTCCGACGGGAGAATCCGACACGGCCACGAATTCATCCCCTCCTGGATTCTCGAAATAGAGGTAATAGGTTCCATCCTTGTACATCATGTCCGGTGCGTAAATCGTGCTCTCCCACCTGAAAGAATCTGAATGAAGCGTCCAATCCTTCAGGTCTGCCGAAGAAAGTACATGGTAGCGGTCGGAGCAATAATGCTTAGGATCAAGATCCAGGGAACCATAGATATAGAGTCTTCCGTCAAGCCCTACCCTCGAAGTCGGATCGGCAATGTAGACTCCGGGAGGCGAGATAGGGTTCTGTGCCAAAACGGCAAGGGACAGGCACAGGAATGCTAGGAAGAAACAGGCTTTTCTCATAGCTTTCAATTATCTTGTATCAATATTCAACAATGACCTCCACAGGTCCCAGCAAGCCTGAACTCTGAAGTTCATCCCCAGCCTTCCATGGCTGGATGTTCGTCCAGGTCAGGCGCTTGTCTGCGGGAAGGTTCTCATCTGCAATCAAACGGTTGCGCCAGTTGTTCCATACCCTGATTTCCAGGATGTTTTTCCCTTCCTTGACCAAGGAACCGATGTCCAGGCGATAGGGGAAGGTCCAGGCACCTCCGGCATCCTTGCCGTTCACCTTGACGGATGCGATGACCATAGCCTCGCCCAGATCAAGGGTCAAATGAGCCCCCTTGACATCCTTTTCCTTGAGAGTAAAGGTGTTGGTGTAAAGGGCACTGCCTGAAAAATAACGGACTGCCGGATCTTTTTCCGACGTCCAATCCACCAGCCTGGAGAAAGTCCTGGAGAAGGCCGGATTGCCGGCAGAGGCATCAAAATCAACCTTCCAGGAAGTCCTGTCCATCCCGATCCTTGACATCCCCGATGTGGCGGATGGTTTGGCGGCATCGCGGCGGAAGACTATGAATGCACTTTCAAGACGGTCAAGGCTAAGCTTCACTTGTCCGGAAGAGGACTTCACAATGCAACGGACCTTTCCCGAAACCGGATTCCAAACCTCAGCCTCAAGGGAAGGATCGACCCGGAACAATGCCGAGACCTCGACCGGGGTGTCTTCCTGGTTGGAAACGAAGAATATTTCTCCGTCCTGTCCGAGAGTGCGGTGTATGAAGGAAAGCTTAGCCTCGCCTTCATAGTGGAAATCAGGAGCAATACCCAGATCCGAGAAAATGGTCTCCATCATTGTTCCATCGGGATACACTCGTCCGGCGCCACATCTGCCGCTTCCGTTCCATATCTTTGAAGACAGTTCCTTTACCCTGAGGTCGGCTTTCCCGTAATCCTGAAGGCTGGGTGAACGCAGGGGTGCCGGACCCACTATCACAAGGCCCTGACGGACAAAATCATAGATCCTCTCAAGCATCTCGGGACGCATGGTCTCCTGTCTTGGGAGGACAAGCACACTGTACTCCATCCCGCTGTCCAGGACCAAACGTCCATCGACCACTCTGGCGTGATCCTTAAGAATCTCGGCATTGATGTAGTCGAAAGAATAGCCTTCAGGGAGCGGAGGGTCACAGACGCCTGTCATCTTAGGAGCATCTTCTCCGATGAAATAGGCTGCATCAGCCACATAATGTCCTTGCTGGAGCAACAGGTTGCACCTTTTCAGATAATCCACAAAAGAGCTAAAACCGTCAAACCAGGCATTGTTGCGGTTGAATTCATTGCCGAACCACGCATCCAGGCCAGGCTTCCTGTCATCCGGCTGCTGGATGTAGAGATGGAGAAGGCTTGCGTTGATCCCTTCGCAGAAAAAGCGGTCCACCCTCTGCTTCATAAGCCTTGGATAGCGGTTGAACTGAGGCGACCCTGCTGTACATGACTCAGCCCAGATCCTGTCCTTGCCGTAGATGTGACCGCATGACGACGCAGCACGGTTCTCTATGTCGCCAAGGCTTCCCTCACTCCAGAACTCTCCGGCAATCTGGTCAGACTGACCACCGTACATGAGGAATTCTCCAGGGAATCCCCAATGGCCATAATTTTCCAACCAACTTTCCATCCCGTGCTTATGGCATTCCTCCCTGAGACCGCCGACATAGTCATAGGCCACACGGTCCGCTACCAGACGACGCAGGTCCCAGAGGAAGCGGTCTGACTGGTCGGCACTGCCGACCACGGTGCCCTTCAGAACTGGAAGCCAGGGGATCGGAGAGTAACCATAAGTCTTCTCGAACACCTCGGCCATGTCGTCGGTCCAGTTCTGGCTGCCTGTCTCATAGCTGTCCTCGACCACAACTTTCCAAGTCTTCCTGTCTTGGGGAGGAATCCTGCGTATAATCTCACCAATATAGGCATCAAAATGGTCACCGATATAGCGTTTGTTGATCTTGTCGACCTCCAGTCCGGTACCCTCCTCGACTGCGGGCGAATTGGTCACACCCGTGGATTCCATGTAGGTAGTCAGGACAGTCCATTCTCCGACAGGAGCCTGCCAAAGAATGCGCCCGTTTACCATCTGCGAGGTCAGGTCAATGACTTTGGAAGGATCGACATAGAAGTTTCTGTCTCCACTTTCAGAGGGAGTATCCCACATGTAATAGTCCCACATCGGAAGAGGATCCTGGAAAACTTTGGCGAGGGACTTGTCAACATACCTCTCTACGGCTGGGACTTCCGATAGTGTGACTACGATCTCGTCTTTCGGTGGTTTGTCGATGAAGAGGGCATAACTCCCGGACCGTGTCTCGGGAAGAGACTCAACCCAAGGAGCAAAAGGCTTGAAACCGGTATTCAGGTTGACATTATGCCTGTCATAGACAAAGGATGCAAGTTCCCGCCCGTCATCCTTGACAAGGCGGACAGGGGTATTCACCGTTCCGCCACACTGCAAAGTCAGAGTCCTTGCGATAAAGGGATTCTCTGGTTCAAGTTCAACCCTCAAAGGGCCTTCTTCCCCACCCTTTATCTTCCAGGACTGTGAAACTCCTTTTACCCTGGGATAAGCCACTACGGAGATGATGCGGTCAAGAGGGACGTCCGGGAAATTCAGGACTACACTCCGGCCATCGGCAGTGACGTGCTTCTCGTTGAATTCCACGTATTTCATACTCTGTTCCGGAGTTATCCACGGCCCACCGGACTGGCTCCAACCGGGACAGTTGAACATTCCGATCTCGATTCCGAGGTCCCCGGCTGTCTTCATGGCCTGGCGGGTGATGTCCCACCATTCTTCAGAAAAGAGCCTAACATCTCCTTGAGGAAAATTATCAGTGGCCTGGTTGCCTATGAAAGCACGGTTGATCCCAACCTTTTTCATGGCCTGAAGATCCTTGACGACGCCTTCCTTGGATATGTTGTTGTTGATCCAATACCAGTACACTCCGATGCGGACGGAATCCGGTGGTGTACCGAAACCTTCCTGCAACCGGTTCAGTCCAGAAGATGAATCCTGCGAACAGACCGCCGCAGGGAATGACACGGCCAATGCGGAAAGCATGCACATCCGCCGTAAAATGGTCATTATTCTCATTTGAAGATATATGGTTTACCTGACTTGAAACTAACTTCCTTCTTAACATCTCCATAGCGCACGGTGTACTTCCCGGTGAAATCAGGGACAATGACCGCTTGCTGGAGAATTCCGTCCTTCCAGGTGATGTCAACGGTGTATCCTCCGCGGGCACGCAAGCCCCGGACTTCCCCGTCGCTCCATGAAGAAGGGAGTGCGGGAAGGAGATGGATTTCGCCCGAATGTGACTGGAGAAGCATCTCTGCAATGCCTGCCGTCCCACCGAAATTACCATCTATCTGGAAAGGGGGATGGGTGTCGAACATATTGCTCTGGGTCGACTTTGACAACAGGGCATCTACATTTGCTCCTGCCTCTTCCCCGTCACGCAGACGGGCGTAGAAATTGATCAGCCATGCCCTGCTCCATCCGGTGTAGGAACCTTGGCGTGTGACAGGATCCTCATTGTACTTCCTCCTTCGCTCAATCGTGCGCTTTGCAGCAGCGAAAAGCTCGGGGTTCCGGTCGGTTATTACTGTTCCGGGATAGAGTCCGAAAAGATGGGACATGTGGCGATGGCCGGGCTCGACTTCCTCATAATCCTCGATCCATTCCTGGATGGTGTTGTAGCGCTGACCGACCTTGATCGGGGGCAGTTTGCCAAGGGCATCTTCGAACCTGGCAGAGAAATCCTTGTCCTCACCGAGCAGATCGGAAGCCTGGATGCATGCACGGAAGAGTTCGGTCGCGATTTCGACATCCATTGTTGCTGAATATGTCAGGTTGAACGTCTTACCGTCAGGCATCCTGTTGGCATTTTCAGGAGAGTTCGAAGGAGCGGTAGCCAGGTAGCCGTTCCTGTCCGTGACCATGAAGGACAACAGGAATTCTGCGGCCTCCTTCATAGCCGGGTAGGCCTGAGTCCTGAGATATTCCTTGTCGCAGGTGAACTGGTAGTGGTCCCAGAGATGCAAGGTCAGCCAAGGTCCTGCGATCGGGAATGTTCCCCAGCCCACTCCGTCACTTATGGATGTGTGGCCGAAGGGATCGGAGACATGGTTTACGGTCCAGCCTTCAGCTCCGAAGGTTTTCCTTGCCGTCACCCTGCCAGGCACCCTGATGGCATTGATCCAGTCTGAATAAGGTATTACTGTCTCGGAAAGGTTGCACACCTCAGCCGGCCAGTAGTTCATCTGGATGTTGATGTTGGTGTGGAAGTCGGAATTCCAGGCGGCATTCATATCCTGGTTCCAAATTCCCTGGAGATTGGCAGGAAGGACGCCCGGGCGACGGGAAGAGCCGGCCAGAAGATAGCGGCCGAATTGAAAATAAAGGGCGGCAAGGGCAGGATCGGACACACCTTTTTTCATCGCCATAAGTCTCTCATCAGTAGGAATATCCGCCCTGGAGGGGTCCCCGAGAGCCAGGGATACGCGCCCCATGACAGATTTATGGTCTTCTGTGTGACGGCAGAGAAGGTCTTGGTAAGAAAGGCTGGAAACAGCTCCCAACTGGCTTGTACATAGTGCTTCAGGGTCGATCGAGCGGTCGAAATCCAGCTTTGACATGTTATAATCTGTGTTCATCGCAACCAGAAGGACCACCTCGTCTGCTTTCTCGACATAGATGGCATCTCCCCCTGCAAAGGTAGCTCCCCCTTTTGTACGGACCTTGATCCGTCCTGCGAATTTCATGTGCGGTCCAGGGACCCCGGCTCCCTCGTCAGGGAGGTCGACTATCTGGCCGTTTATGACAATCTCATCCTTGCCTTCGACTCTAACCGACGCATCCTTTTGCCTCCTGTAGGAAGCCTTGAGAGTCAAGGCCCCGGGTTGGTCGGAGGACAGCCTGACCACCAGCACATTATCCGGAGCTGAAGCGAAGACTTCCCTCCTGAAACGGATTCCGCCCGCAGAATATTCCGTAGTTGCTACTCCCGGAATCAGTTCGAGAGAACGGACATACTCTTTCGTGCCCTCTGGAAAGACTGACTTCCATTTCGTACTCCCACGATCGAAGAAATCCAGGTCAAGTTCTCCGAAAGACTGGTAGGAACGTATCCTGAGAGGATTCCCTGCCAGGTTTTTCTGAGCAAGGTCATTGGCCTCTGCGATTTTACCATCCAGCAGAAGTTTCTGGATTTCAGGCATTATGGCCGAAGCATCAGCATTACCGTCAGCCGGGCAGCCGGCCCAGAGACTTTCCTCGTTGAGCTGGATAGTCTCATTCCAGGGATCGCCGAAAACCATGGCACCGATGCGCCCGTTTCCTACCGGCAGGGCCTCATTCCAATCTTTTGCAGGATGACGGTACCAAAGTACGGACGACATGTCTTTCCCAGGTGAATCAGGATCGTAGACAAAGTCGTCAAAGAACGCCGTCCCTGCCGGAGACTTAGTGTTGTAGCTGAAGAGAGCCACCCGGACTCCTTTCCAAAAACCATAGAGCGCACGGAAAGGATCCCCTGCCTCTGTGAATAACTTCCCGTCAGGACTATAGCTGAACCGGAACACTCCTGGCTCTGCATCAAATGACAGACGGAGCCAGACCTTTCCGGATCCATATTCCTTAATAGGGATGAATCCTCCATCCTTACCCGCCATCAGCTTCCTGGACCCGCCTTCCTGGCTGATGCCTATACAGTAGTTTTCCTTGCCCATGCAGGAAAGGCCTGCGAACTGCCCGTCAGCCATGTTGCCGGGATCCAGGCAGACTGTATAGGATCCATTTAATCCCATGATCTTCTGGGAGATGGTGTTGCGTGCCTTGCGGAAAGAGCCGGCAGTCTGGGCATCGATTGCCAGGGAGCCCTTGCGGCGTGTCAAGGACCATGCACCGTCTATAGGGTTATGGTTGAACTGCCACTGGAGGCCAAGCCTGGAAGAAGAGAAATCGTCGGAGGAGGCAGGCAGGCACCGCTGCTGCGGTTTCGCGCTCTTGGGCTTTGTCCAGCCCTTCACCGGTTCACCTACACCGTTCCCGTCATAGTCTTCACCTATTACAGGCCAACCGTCAGCCCAATGCATCGGCTGGAGATGGACAACCCTGCCAAGCGGGTCAGTATGTTGGAAATGCATGAACCACCATTCCCCAAAAGGAGTGTCCACGATAGAGCCCTGGTGAGGCCCGTTGATCCCGGTTGAACCTGTCTCAAGAACGACCTTGCGCTCATAGGGCCCATAGATGTTCTTCGAACGCAACACCGTCTGCCATCCCTGACGGACTCCGCCTTCAGGAATACTCAGGTAGTAGTAGTCTCCGAACTTATGGAATTTCGTTCCTTCCGCGACCGGGCCCTCGTACACAGTGACTCCATCATCGAGGAGTTCCCTGCCGTCTGAAGACATCTTGTGGACAATGATCGGGCCGGCCCCCACGCGGCTGTGACCAAGGTAGGCCGTACCGTCCTCGTCCCAGAATGGGCAGGGGTCTTCCCAACCGGCAGTGGCCTTCACACAATGAAGCGGCGACCACGGCCCTTCAGGTTTCCTGGCCGAGCTCATGAACAAACCTTCGTCAGGAGTGCAGAAAAAGACATAATAGCGACCGCTATGGAACCTGATGCTCGGGGCCCAGGATCCCTTGGCGTATTTTTCCATTGAATCCCAGCCCGGAAGGTCGAACCTGTCATAGATCTGGGATATGAGCTTCCAGTTGACAAGGTCCTTGGACTCGAGAACCTGCATGCCCATGAAATGGAAATCGGAGGCGACCATGTAGTAGGTGTCTCCGACTCGTATCACATCCGGATCTGAATAATCTGCAGCAAGGACAGGGTTGAGGTACCGGCCATTACCGGTGTCTCCCCACGAAGGGAGCTTTATCTCCTTCTTCAAAAACAGGTTACATTTTGCAGGTTGGTCAGTGTTGATAAAATCGACACCCATCCTGTAGAGTGCGTCATAGGCAGACTCGTTGTCCGGAGCTCCCCAGAAACGGATCGGTTTCCCGACAGCATGGCAGGCATCTATCGCTGCAGCAATAGCTTCATAATCAGACTTATTCATCTGACCGCTACCATTCCAATCCTTTGCATGGCGCTTGAAATAGGTGCTGATCATGGCTATCCTTTCGAGTTGGTCGGGAGTGTAAAGCAGTTTTCCATCCTTGAAATCCCCATCGAACCAGACCCAAGATGGCCACTTCCCAAAATCCTCCGGCGCCGGAATGGCTCCGGTGATCACAAGACGGACTCCGTCCTCAACTGCGAACACATCTTTGAATTCCTCAGCGATGGCAACGACTCCAGGCAGGGATTCTGCGGTCTTGACATCGACCACAAGCTGCAAGCGAGCGTCACTGCCCTCCCAGAGACGTCCACCATTGGCACGGAAAAGCGAAACTATAGGCTCGATGTACATGGCACGGAGGTTACGCTCTGGCGTGAGGTCTTCGCGGTTGTGGGCAACGAGGATCTCTCCGTCCTTCAGGTACACATCCGCCTCGATCGAAGTACAGCGCTGTGAATAGGCTTCCCAGAAGGGAACCATGTGATCATAATCGTTGTGGGAATGAATTGCAACCGGACGCTGCGCGTATGCTCCCGCGACTACGATCAGGGAAGCAAGTACAGAAACAAGTTTTCGCATATTCAGAGACTATTATTTCAAGGATTTTTCTTCCTTTCTGGCTTTCTGCTTCTCGAACTTGGCCTTGTAGCCCTCGAGGATCTTCTGCTCCCTGGCCTCGCGCTTGGCACGAGCCTTAAGCATCTTTTCCATCTTGATCCGCTGCTTTTCCTGCCGCTTTGCCTCTTTCTTTGCAGCTTTTTCAGCATCCTTCGCATCCAGGGCGGCCCATTTAGCCTCCTTCCTGGACGCTCTTTCCTGCCTTATCTTTTCCCTCTCAGCCTGTTTCGCCTCCCTCTCGGCCTTTTGCTTTGCCTTCAGTTCCGCCTTGGGATCAGCAGGTATCGCTGCCTTGAGAGCCTCGATGCTCTTCCCGGATAGCAGAGAGTCTATCTGTTCAGCATTAAGTTCTATTGTGTCAGCTCTTTCAGAAGGAGATGCCGCCTTAAGGGAATCCAGTGGCGCCTGAACGGCAAGAGTATCGGCCTGTGCTCCTTCAGCCGGCTCGCCATTATCCTCTTCACCGTTGTCTTCGAGGGAGGCCTGCATGGCTTCAAGAGCCTTACGTTCCTCTTCGAGGCGCTTTTGTTCCGCCTGACGTTCCCTCTTTTTCTCCCTGGCAGCCTTCAAGTCTTTGTCCAGTTGCTCGAGATAGCCGGGGAAATATTCATCAGTGTACTGGAAGACAGGCTGGCTGATCTTGAGGTATTTCTCCCTCTCACTCTCCCTCGGGATGTACGAAGTTACATCCTCGGGACCTGTAGGGCGTTTTTCGGGCTGCCAATCGAAGCCTTTGAGAACCCTCTCGTCCTTCTTCAGCTGGACTACGGGATAAGCATCGCTTTTGACCTCCTCGAAATAGTTCAGATCGTAAAGGTTGCCGTCCCTGAAAGTGGCCGTCAACATCTTGGCTTCAAACTTGTTGACAGTGGCCAGGGCGCCATTTTCTTCCAGGAAGAATACACCTGAGGCGCCTCCCATTGAATCAAAACGCTGCAACCCACCGGTTGAATCGAAGTACGCCATCATCTCCGCTCCCTTGATCTGATCGAAGAACAGGGAATCCTCCTGGAAAGCGATGAAAGCATTTGACATCAGACTGGCCTTCTCGATACTGCGGTTCTTGATAACTACAGAGATGCTGTCTGATGAATATTGCCTGTTAATCTCGTTCCAGACTATTGGATTCTTGTAAAGGCGGACCAGGGAATCCAGATCATTGTAGACAAGGGAGTCGCATGCCACCTGCATGTCTCTCTTGAACACCCTTACATTGTGCAGACAACGCAGGAAACCGATCCTGGTGGTGTCTTTAGGCTGATTTGAGAGAGAATCAGCCACAGCCAGGGAATCAGGAGCAGCCAAGGCGAGCGAGTCTGGGACTTGTAGTGCGAGACCTCCCCCAGTTCTCTGGCCCAGGGCGGCCGCTGCATTTGGATCCTCTTCCAAGAGCTGTTTCAAGGCCGCTTCGGCAGCTGCCTTTGCCTCTTCCGCAGCTTTGACACGGTATTCGGTGATAGGATCGACATTGATATCCTTCAGCCTCGTTTCTGCTGCGGTTATCTCATTTTCCGGGATGTCACACTTCTTGACAGTCCAATAAACAATTTCGTCACCTCCTACATAGACGGTATCCTTTCCGGCTTTTTCCTCTGAAACAACGATCACTGCAGGATCCCGTGCCATCCTGATGTACTGGAGGCTGTCGATGTACTGCATGTATCCGGCCACTGCCGCAACCTGCCTGCTAGTGTCCAGAAGTTCCACATTGCCGAACATTTCGGCATCTTCGGTCAGACGATTATAGATCAGCGAATCCGACCAGGCCTCCTGGGTGTCGGTCATGATGTGGACGTTACTCGTGAAAGTAAAGATCTCACTTTTACGGTCGTACCAACCCGAATCGGAGGAAAGCATGTTGTCGTCCCTCCATGCATGTGTATTGTTGGTGAACACCGCGACACCGGTCTCCGTGTTATAGTCCAGGGACCTTGTCTTGACAAACACCGAGTCGGTAAACATGTTGACGTTGCCGAAGAAATTGAACGTCTTTATCTTTGAATCGTATGTCCCTTCCGTACTCTCAATGAGCTGGCCATCCTTGTCCTTGAAGGCCCCTCCCCTCGTAAAAGTTGCGACGCTGTCCTTAGTGTTGTAGTCCAGATACCTTGTCCGCAGTGTATTCTTGTCCTTGTCCTGAAGCTGGACCACTGAACCACGGAACTGAGCCACGTTCTGATCGATCAAGTAGTCCAACTTGTCGCTGCTCAGCACTGTCCGGTTCTGGATGATTTTGACATGGCCTATCGCCTTGATTACGTTCTCGTTGACATTCCAGAGAGCGGTGTCGCAAAGAAGCAGGGTCGCATTATGCTCGAAACGGGCATTACCGAGAGCCTGCCTGAAACTGTTCCCATTTTCATCAACTTGCTGGAGTTTGTCACACCCAAGGAGACGTACGAGTGAATCCTTCCGCTCGGTCCTCTGGGCGAAAAGGCTGCAGGAGAGCAGAATCAGAATTGCAGAGAATATTATTCCCCTGCGCAACATCAGTCTTCAGAGAACTTGGAAGCCCATCCGGAACGATGGAAATCGCAATCCTTGAACATCGGATCGATCACGATGCGGGTCTCTGCGATCTTCTTGTCGAGGAATTCATCTACAGCTGCCATCTGCTTGGCACGCTTTACCTCAGCCTGAAGCTGTGAGAAATCATCATTGAAGGAAGCAGTGTGGGCAGGGATGATCTTGTCCACCCGGATGATCTTGTAGTTGGTCTTGCCCACTACGAAGTCTTTTTCCTGATCCTGGCGTCCGTCATTATCCGTGGACTGTACAGGTTCGGAAATCTCTCCTTCCTTGAGGTCTTTGATCGCCCTGTAGTCTTCGGGCTTAAGCTGGTCGATCTCGAAATAGGACGATCCTGTGTTGGGATCGGACATCTGGCCGCCGTTGGTCTTGGTGGGAGCATCCTGGGAATAGAAGTTGGCTGCCATCTTGAAGGTTACGGCTCCGTTCAGGATTTCGGTACGGAGGCTGTCGAGTGTCTTGAAAGCCTTGTCACGGTCCTGAGTCGTGTACTGGGGTTTCATCAGGATGTGACGGGCATTGAACATGTCGCCCTTCTTCTCAATGACTTCGATTATATGGAATCCGTCAGGAGTCTCCACTATCTGTGAGATCACACCCGGCTTAAGGGCCATCGCAGCATCGGAGAACACAGGCCAGAAGATGGATTTTGAAGCCATTCCCAGTTCACCGCCCCTGCGGGAACTGCCTGGATCCTCTGAATACATCCTGGCCAAGGTGGAGAACTTCTCTCCGTTGATGATCCTCTCTCTGAGCTCCAGAAGCTTCTCGCGGACGGCAAGGTCAGCAGCTTCGCGGTCAGGATAGAGACAGATCTGGCTGAGCTGGTACTTGATCGGGACTATAGGGAGGTTGTTGGCATCCACAGTGTCGAGATATTCCTTGACATCATGAGGGGTCATGTCAGGAATCTTCTTCATGATATTGGCCTGTTCACCCTGGGTAAGGCTCATGTCCTCATACTGTTTCCTCCAGTCCTGGCGCAGGCGGTACAAAGGCTTCCCGAAGTACTCCTCAAGCTTCTCCTCTCCACCCAGATAGGTAAGGAACTGGTCTATCCTCTGGGCCAGCATAGCCTCGACGTTCGACTGATCCACGGTAAGCGAATCGATACGTGCCTGCATGAGGAACAGTTTGGATTCCAGGATGCTTTCCAGGACTTCGCAGCGCACGTTCTGGTCGGAGGACAATCCCTGTGCCCCCCTTTCCTTCACAGACGACTCGATGTCGGAAATCATGATCGCCTCGTTGCCGACCACGGCCACGGTCTTGTCGATGTACTTGTATTTCTGTGCTGAAGCCATCGTGCAAGCAAACACGACAGCCATAAGTGTGAGAGTAGCTTTCCTTGTCATTTCTAGCTAGTAAATTTCAAAATTCCCTTTGACAGAGGCATCTTCTATCAAGTCTCGTTCCAAAGTGGACAGGAGGGCATGCTTCCGGCCGCTGATGATTATGTCCTTGATGTTCTCCTCACAGAATTCAATCGGAGCCGTTTCTCCTGCCTTGACCATGTCCGCGACATAGGCCACGCAGACATTTCCTTCCTGGTCTGGTATCTCTATGAAAGATCCGTTTTTCCTGGAAAGCATCTCGACATAGTCAACGCCGAACTCAGCAGCCAGGGAAGCCGCATCCATCCAGGTCTCGGAGAAATCCAGGTAACGCTGGGCGGAATTGAAGGCCACACTGTCAGCCGCAATCACATCCTCGACGTCCGAAGAGGACATCAGCTTCTTGATTTTCTGGAGATTGGGAGAATCCTTCGCTATCTTCATGAACCTAGCCTTGAGGACCGGACGTTCCAGGGAGAAACTCTCTTTGTGTGAGTTGTAGTAGTCGTTTATCGCAGCCGCAGTCACGTTCGTGTCAAGCCTTTCAGCAACATATTTCTGCTCATAGCGGTACCTCAGCAAGGACTGGCGGTAGGCCTCGAGTTCCTTCGACACATCCTTGTCCTCCTTGCTGAGCTTCTGCTCGGCAATGTCCTGGAAGGCCTTGTCCGTAGCCCATGAATTGATGTACAATTCTGCAAGATGTGTACTGTCTTCAGGGCTTATCCCGTTGGGAATCAGATCTTCCAGTTCAGAACGATAGAGTTTGTGCCCGCCAAGCTTGGCCACCACTTCTCCGTCATGAATATAAGACTGTATGGCCTTGCATGAGGGCAAGACAGCGGCAATGACCGAGAAGACAGCTATGACCAGACGGCGCGGCATCGGACTTTATCTTGAATAATTGGGAGCTTCCTTGGTGATAGTCACATCGTGAGGGTGGCTCTCAAGAAAACCTGCATTGGTGATGCGTACGAACTTGGCGTTCCTCAGGTCCGCGACAGTGTGTGCTCCGCAATAACCCATTCCGGCCCTGAGACCTCCGACAAGCTGGTACACCACCTCGGAAACCGTACCCTTGTAAGGCACCTGAGCAACTATTCCTTCGGGAACGAGTTTCTTTATGTCGGCCTCCATGTCCTGGAAATAACGGTCCTTGGAACCCTGCTCCATCGCTTCTAGGGAACCCATACCACGGTAAGACTTGAAACGACGACCGTTCATGATGATGGTCTCTCCGGGGGACTCCTCGGTACCGGCGAGAAGTGAACCCGCCATGATGGTTCCGGCTCCTGCGGCAAGAGCCTTGACGATGTCTCCTGAATATCTTATACCACCATCAGCGATGACAGGAATGCCGGTACCCTTCAAGGCCTCGCATGCCTCCATCACAGCTGTGAGCTGAGGTACTCCTATTCCTGCGATTATCCTCGTGGTACAGATCGATCCCGGGCCTATTCCGACCTTTACAGCTTTCACTCCTGCGTCGGCAAGAGCCTTGGCACCTTCGGCGGTAGCGACGTTGCCGGCAACTATTTGGAAATCCTTGAAGGCCTCGCAAGCCCTGCGGACCATCTGGATGACGCCTTCTGAGTGGCCATGGGCGGTGTCAAGGACGACTGCGTCAGCTCCGGCATCAACCAACATGCCGATCCTCTCTATGGTGTCGGACTTGATGCCGGCTGCAGCGGCGACCATGAGGCGGCCCTTGCTGTCCTTGGAGGCGATGGGATTGTCCTTGATCTTCATGAGGTCCTTATAGGTGATCAAGCCGACCAGCTTGCCGTCAGCGTCTATCACGGGAAGTTTCTCGACCTTGCTTCTCTGGAGAATCTTGGTTGCCTCCGAGAGAGTGATTCCCTTGGGGGCGGTCACAATGTTCTCGGTGGTCATGATGTTGCTCACGGACTCAGCCATATCTTCCTGGAACCTGAGGTCCCTGTTCGTTACGATTCCGATCAGGAATCCATTGCCGTCCACCACGGGGATTCCTCCGATATGATGCTTGCTCATCATTGCAAGTGCTTCGCCGACAGTAGCATCAGGACGGATAGTGACTGGATCGTAGATCATGCCGTTCTCAGCCCTCTTGACCCTGCGGACCTGTTCGCACTGTTGCTCGATCGGCATGTTCTTATGGATAACACCGATTCCACCGGCCCTTGCCATGGCAATAGCCAGGTCAGCCTCGGTCACAGTGTCCATTGCGGCAGACACGACCGGAGTGTGAAGTTTGATGTCGGTCGTGAACCACGACGACACGTCCACGTCGCGGGGAAGTACATCGGAATGAGCCGGAACCAGCAACACGTCATCGAAGGTCAGTCCTTCGGAAATCTCTCTGTTAACGAACTTCGCCATTGTGATCAGTTTAATTGAGCAAAGTTACGAAAGATCTGAAAAAGTTCCAATTTGAAAACCATTATAACTATTATTATCTTTTGGAAAGATAAAACCTCATTCTGCCATGAGATCCTTTCAATTGCCATCCTGATGCTTGTGATTTCTTTAGCATTTGCCACATCATGCAAACCTGAAGATCACTATGGGGGGAAAAGAGACCCTGAAAGCCACCATCTCTCCAAGTGATGCAACTGAAAAGAACATTCAATGGTCCTCAGACAACACCTAGGCAGCAACCGTAGATTCCAAAGGTGAAATCACAGCCCTCAAGCCAGGAAAGGCCATAATAACTGCAATGACCACCGTCGGTTCATTCAAGGCCGAATGCGAAGTGACCATCATACCTGTCACACCTGAATTGGTGGACCTCGGGCTGAGCGTCAAGTGGGCGGCATTCAATCTAAGTGCCACAAAACCCGAAGAATTCGGAAGTTACTATGCCTGGGGAGAGACCGATCCCAAGCCATTCTATATCTGGGGCACCTACAAGTGGTGCAAGGACAAGGAAGGCAAAGAGTTCAGTAAATACATCTCCTCCGGTGTTACCTCGTTCACCAACCTGGAAAAAGCTGATGACGCTGCTTACGTAGCTCTTGGAGGGAAATGGCGCATGCCCACCTATTATGAAGTAGATGAACTGGTCAAGAACTGTACGTGGACAAAAACCTCTGTCAATGGAGTTGCCGGTTACGAGGGTAAGAGCAAGAAAAACGGAAAGACCATTTTCCTGCCCTACACCGGTATGAGCATCGAGGACAAGACTGCCAGTTTGGATGGCGGCTACTACTGGAGTTCCTCCCTTGCCCAAGCAGGCTCCACATCACAGGCTCTTTACATCCAGATGTTCGATTCAAGGACACCTATACCTTCCGGCAATAACCGTTGCTGGGGCTATGCTATCCGACCTGTGAATAAATAGCCTTATTCTTGAGGGATATAATCAGGGCTCTGGAATATCGAAACTATTCCGGAGCCTGTTTCATCTACGTGACCGATGATCCGTCTGGCCATTATCGGCTTCCTGTCATAGAAATCAGGATCATTCCTGTCAAGGGAACTGATCCTCACCACCTGGGAGGAATGGATGAATTTCCCGCCGCCAAGATAGATTCCTACATGGGTAGCCTTCGCAGGAGCCTCATCCGTAGCTTCCCTGCCCCAGAAGACAAGGTCTCCAGGCTCCAGGGCGCTCCAGTCGGTTTCTCCGGAAGCATTGAACAACCTCACATCAGCACCTATCCTACCCTGCTGGGACGCGTTGCGTGGCAGCAGGATTCCGTTGGAGAAAAAGACGCTGCGCGTCAGTCCGCTGCAATCGACGTTCTTGATGGAAGTTCCTCCCCATAGGTACGGAACTCCGAGGAAAAGCCTCGCCGTGGCTTCTATGTCCCTTGCGAAACCTGCAGCATCACCGCTCGCGGCCTTTTTATCCTTTGCCCATTTGTAAAACACATCCACGTCACCGGCAGGGACATAGCCTGTCTTTCCCGAAGGGAGGACGACTCCGACGAATTTCTTCGTCAGAACCGCACGGCCCTCTTCGTAGCCCTTGTACCGGCCTCGTCTGTGTGTAATAGTCCTGTACATTATCCTCACGACGTCACCCATCAGCAATTCGGAAACGATCCCCGATTTAAGGGAAGGTTCCTCATAGATGTGTGAATATGGAACAGTACAGATGTACTTCGGGGCTTCGAGATAGTCCTGTATTCCCTTTTCATCCATCCGGACAAGACCCATGTCGGTCACCCAGGCTGTGTAGGGTTCCGGGGTCCTGATCTTCACCCAGTAACCGTCCTGCCCAAGGACTTCCACGACGGTACCCATCAAAGACTGGTCACCGAGCTCGGCGGCATAGTCAGGATTCTCCCTCATCATGTTTGCCGAAAACTCCACCACGGCCCTTTCCTGGGCATGCAGGCCAATCGAGAGAAACATCAGGACCGGCATCAGGAGATATGCTGCGCACTTGTTCATAACGATTGTAAAAATATTCACAAATCGCTACTTTTGCAAGGTTATGTTCGATTTTCCAGAAGGCAAGAGGTACAATTCGTTCGCCGGCCACTATCGCAGGAAGTACGGTGAACGGCTTCAGAAGCTGGTCCTGGACGCCGGTTTCAGCTGCCCCAACAGGGACGGCACCCTCGGGACAGGAGGCTGCACCTACTGTGACAACGCCGCCTTCCACCCAGGCTACAGCACTGCAGGCAAATCCCTCTGGGACCAGATTGACGAAGGGATCGAGTTCCACCACGGACGCTATCCCAGGGTCAAGCACTATCTCGCTTATTTCCAATCATATTCCAACACCTACGGACCGCTTGACAAATTGAAGCGGCTCTATGAAGAAGCTCTCTCCCACCCCTCGGTGGTCGGGCTTGTCATAGGCACCCGCCCCGACTGCATCGACGAAGAGAAGCTCGACTACCTCGCTTCCCTCCCTTCCCAGATAATCACCATCGAATACGGCATCGAATCCTGCTATGACAACACCCTGGAGAGGATCAACCGCGGACATGACTTCGAATGTGCCCGCAAGGCAGTTGAGATGACAGCCTCAAGGGGCCTGGACGTCGGTGCCCACTTTATCCTGGGCCTCCCGGGCGAAACAAGGGAGATGCTTCTGGACCAATGTGACCTGATCTCTTCCCTGCCCCTTACATCGGTGAAGTTCCATCAGCTTCAGATCGTGAAAGGGACGAAGATTGAGGTTGAATATTCAAAGAATCCAGAAGATTTCCTGCGCCTGCCGCTCGATGAATATCTCGACCTTGTCATCGATATCCTGGAGCGGTTAAGGCCCGATCTCTACATAGAAAGGGTCGCAGGAGAAGTCCCTCCACGCTTCGTCAATGAGACTCCGTGGGGGCTGATCCGCAACGATGGAATCCTCCGCCTTCTCGATAGACGTCTAGAAGAGCGCGATACCTTCCAGGGAAAGTTGTTCAACCGCTGAAACAATCAGTTATCAGACGCAAGGAGGCTGATGATCCTGTCTATGACTGGATCGACCTTGCTGGCTGGGACTATGGCGTTGTTCGTCATGACCGAAAAGATGATGGCATCCGATTTCGATCCGACCGATGGCTCAATGTAGCCGCTGAAGCAGCGCACCCCACCCATCGACCCGCTCTTAAGGTGGACCCTGGACTTGAGGGCGTCAGGTTCTCCGCGCAGGCGGGACTCGTAATGTCTTCCTCCAGGCTGGCCCAGGGTCTCAATGTAGTCCCCGAAGACAGGACTGTCCATCATTGCCGAAAGGAATCTGACGAAGTACTCTGGAGAGACATAATTGTACCTGGAAAGGCCGCTCCCGTCGTCAATCTGCTGCCGGGAAGGATCTGCCCCCATCTTCTTAAGCACGTCAGCCATGGCTGCCTTGCAGGAGTCCGGGCTCGCGGAATGCCTCAACCTGCGGCCGAGGATCCTGAACATGGTCTCAGCGTAGAAATTATCACTTTCCAACAGGGTCTCCCTGGCAATCCTTTTCAATGACGGGGAATATGTCATCCCGATCATCTTGAGATCGTCAACCTTTGCTGCATAGGGCCCGTTCGCCAGCGAAGAAAGGTCGTTTCGGACCCTTCCGTTCCTGACATCAGCACAGCCCAGGACGACTTCCACTCCGGAAGACCTAAGGTATTCACAGAAAAAATGGGCGCAGGTGTATGCCCCGAACTTGTTGGAGAATTCCTCGGTCTTAGGTTTCCTGTCAATGGCGAAAGATCCCCGGACTTCAGCGTAAGGCTGGAATTCCGAGGTGAACATGTAGAGCTGGTCGCCGGTTCCTGCCCTGCCGGTCTTTCCGAGAAAGCCGTATTTCATCCAGGGAAGCGAGGGGTAGGAAACCATGTAACTGACAGGGGAACCGACCGACGGTCCGGCAGAGACCTTCATGTCGATTGCATTCTCGTAAAAGCAGAGTCCGTCACCTCCGGTGCCGTAAGCCGTGCCGATGTCCTGGTAGGACCAGGTGTCCCGGTCTATCGGACCATCGAAATAACGGCCGTCGCCTATGACCCGGCCGCTTATCTTCCTGATCCCTTCCTTGTCGAGAAAACCTTTCCACTGGGCGAAAAGCCTTTCCTTGGAAAGGGCTATGGAATCCTTTGATGCTATCGTAGGATCTCCCCCGCCGACGATGTAAAGGTCTCCGTCAAGAACCTCGTCCTTGACAACTCCGCTGTAGCCTATCCTGGTAGTGAACTTGAAATCCGGGCCGAGCTGGTGCATCGCAGCGCCGGCAGTGATGAGTTTCATGGTCGAAGCAGGTACCAGCCTACCGCCACAGTTCCAGACAGCCACGGTGTCTCCCCCTTCGGTCATCGCCAGGACACCGAAAGAAGCATCGTCCAGCGCCTCGTTCCTGGCGGCCAGTTCTATGTATTTCTGAGCCTTGCTCTTTACGGGAGCTTTTCTTGCGGCTGGCACCTGGGCTGAAACCGATGCGAGGGAAAATGCCGCCATGATTGCGGCAAGTGTCATTTTGAGGGTACTCATATTCACAAATTTAGCAAAAAACACTAACTTTGGAATTCATTAACAACTGAATGAATATGAAAAAGTGCGTTCTCGTGTCCGGCGGAGCCGGATTCATCGGCAGCCATGTGACGGTGGAACTCCTTGAAGCTGGCTATGATGTGATAGTGGCAGACAACATGTCCAATTGCGACATGACCTGTTTTGAAGGAGTGAAAAAGATCACCGGCCACGAAGACATCCCCTTCGTGAAGATGGATTTCTGCGACCCGGTCGCTACCGAGCTTCTGTTCACCACCCACGAGATCGACGCGGTTATCCATTTTGCAGGCTTCAAGGCCGTAGGCGAGTCTGTTGCCGAGCCCCTGAAGTACTACAGGAACAACCTCGAATCCTTCATCAACGTCATAGAAAGCGCCAAGGCCCACGGCTGCGGAAACATCCTGTTCTCCTCTTCCGCCACTGTCTACGGAGAACCGGAGAAGCTCCCCGTTACGGAGGAATCCCCCAGGCAGCCCGCCACCTCGCCGTACGGCAACACGAAGCAGATGTGCGAGGACATCCTGCGCGACAGCGTGAAGGCATATTCAAACGTGAAGGGGATAGCCCTGAGATATTTCAACCCCATAGGAGCCCATCCTTCCGCCCTTATCGGCGAACTCCCCCGCGGAGTACCCAACAACCTCGTACCATTCATCACCCAGACAGTCATCGGCAAGAGGGAATGCCTTTCGGTCTTCGGTAACGACTATCCCACCCCGGACGGAACCTGCCAGAGAGACTTCATCGACGTAGTTGACCTTGCCAAAGCCCATGTCTTCGCCGTCCGCAGGATGCTCGAAGACAAGATGAAGAATGAATATGAGATCTTCAACATCGGCACCGGGAAGCCCCTCTCAGTGATGGAGCTGATCAACGGTTTCGAGAAGGCCAACTCACTTAAACTCAACTATAAAATAGCACCTCGCCGACCTGGCGACGTCACCGCCATCTGGGCGGATCCGACCCTTGCCAACGAGGAACTTGGATGGAAGGCCGAGCGCGACATCGAGGACACCCTCGCCGCCGCCTGGGCCTGGGAAAAGCATATTGCCGGGGAATAATTAAATCCAGCCTTTCTTCAACAGGACTTCTGCGATCTGCACGGCGTTGGTGGCAGCACCCTTCCGGATGTTGTCGCTGACGCACCAGAAATTGAGTCCGTACTTCACTGAAGGATCCCTGCGCAGGCGGCCTACGAAGACATCGTCCTTGCCCAATGAATAGAGAGGCATCGGATAGACGAACTCGTCAGGATTGTCCTGGATGGTAACGCCTTCTGTCTTAGACCAGATATTCCTTACATCCTCAAGGGTGAAGTCCTTTTCGAACTCAAGGTTGATGGACTCCGAATGGCCGCCGAGCACAGGTACGCGGGCCGTGGTCGGGCTGACCCCTATGGAATCGTCCCTCAGGATCTTATGAGTCTCGTTGACCATCTTCATTTCCTCCTTTGTGTAGCCGTTCTCTAGGAAATCATCGATGTGGGGAATCACGTTCTGGTCGATTGGATAATGGTAGAAGGCAGGATATTCACCCCACTTCCCTCCATCCCTTTCAGTCTGCATCTGGTTCATGGCAGGAGTACCGGAACCGGTGACGCTCTGGTAGGTGGAGACCACGATCCTTTTGATTACATACTTCTTGTGAAGTGGAGCCAGGGGAAGGAGCATCTGTATGGTGGAACAGTTGGGATTGGCAATGATGTAGTCCTCCTCTTCAAGGACATCAGCGTTGATTTCCGGAACTACCAGCTTCTTGGTAGGGTCCATCCTCCAGCAGGAAGAATTGTCAACTACACGGCATCCGACAGCAGCAAACTTGGGAGCAAGCTCGCGGGAGATGTCCGCACCAGCAGAGAAAAGAGCCAGATCCGGCTTACGGGAGATGGCTTCTTCAGCTGAAACGACCGGATATTCCTTGCCTTTGAAAGCAATCATCTTTCCGACCGACCGGCCTGAAGCCACGGGAATAAACTCATCCACAGGAAAATTCCTCTCTTCGAGGACTTCGACCATCCTGGTACCGACCAGTCCGGTCACGCCAACTACAGCAACTTTCATTTCTATGTTCGTTTTATAAAATAAAAGGAGGACCTTGTGGCCCTCCCCTTGATAAATCTATCCTGGACGAGAGCTTATTCAGTCTTGCCTGCTTTCTTGACTATCTCGCTGAGTTTGGCATAGAGCTCATCGGTCTTCTCGAGGAGTTCCTTGCGGATGGAAGCATAATAGGCACCCTTGGTACCCTCAACCTTGACATTGACCTTGTCCTTAAGATCGTTGTAGAGATTGACAGCCTCGTCGAGCAGTCCGCCGAGGGCCTCATCGTCTGCCTTGTTGTTGACAGAGCTGAAAAGCGAGCAATCGTCGATGAATGCACCGATCACATACTCAATGTCCTTCTTGATGTCACGAAGATTCATAACTTTCTATTTTAATTCGGTACAAAGATACGAATAATTTTCAGATAATTCGTCGCTTCGCTCCGGACAATCTCCAATCTACTCCTTCTTCCCTGGCAGGACGGTAAAGGTGTAGGTGCCTTTCCGGGAGGCCTTCCGCTCGGTCAGGGTTACCCTATATATCTTCTCTCCCCATACTTTCCTCAGCGGCGGGTCATCCATGACAATGGTCTCCAATTCTGGCTCCAATCTCTTCCCGTCGTAATACAGCACGACCGTCTCTCCCTGGACTGTCATCATGAGTCTTCCCGGCACAGAGATATCGACTTGTCCCCATGTAAGCCAGTTGAAGCGAGCCGGTTCCCTCGACTCAGAAAGAGAGTAGCTGTCCTTGATGGTTACCTTCCCGTTCCTGAGTGTCACTTTCCGCAACATACTCTCAACGCAAGCCTCAGCAGGATACGTCCCTGCAAAGTCTACCGAGAAAGTCCTCGTCCCTGGGTCGAATGATGATGGTTTGCTGCAGTACTGGCGACCTTCTTTTTCAGGGATCCCGTTGAACATGGGAATATTATGGTAATTCGCCTGCATGGTCCAGATCTCATAGCGCTGCGGACTGAACGTCTTAGTGACATATGACCCGACACCTGCATCGATCAAGAACGGGATTGCCTTGTAATACAGTGAAACCGAACCAATGTCATTGTGGTTATGGCTCTGCGCGTTGTGGCCGCCCTTCGAGGCAACAAAGAAGCCATCCGCTTCACGCATATAGCAGATCTGAGTCTCCGGGTACCATGTATAGGGTTCCACGACCAGCTTAGGTTTCTCCTGTTTCAGCTCGTCCTTGACCAATAAGGAATAGAGCATACGGATGATAAAACGGTCCCTTATAGCAGGAAGTTCCTGCCCATCAAGGACATATGCCGCATAACCCGTCATAAGGGAACTGCCGACGGCTTCCCCGTAATTATAGATGACGAGCGGATTGCCGCCACCGCGGGCACTCGCATCGGAGAAATTCACCACCCAGCCTTTTCCGATCACCGAGCTGGCGATATATTCACCCATCCTCCGTATCATGGGATTGTCAAGGGCATCGACCTTACCTCCCGTGATCCAACTTAGGAATAAAAGATATTCGAAGTTCTTAGCCGGGCCTTGGTACCAGTAACTGGGTCCTTCGTCGCAGCACCCGTCTCCTTCGATATTGTTGAGATACTTGTCGACAGACTCCATGGACATGTACGCAGCTTTAGCGAAGCGGTCCATGTCCTTCTCAAGGAGTGCGAAAACTTCGAGGCAGTTGATACTGCACCATGGGGTCCAGTTGTTGAGCTGCCCGGTTTCGGGGTCAAAATTGTCTCCCTTCCAACCGAAATGGGTTTCGGTAAGGTAAGGAGTCATGATCCGCTTGTCAAGTTCCTCATAGAGGCGGCGGCTGATCTCCGGCTCGATCTTGTCGAATGATTCATGAAAATAATAGTAGACCCACGCCATTATTGACCCGACATCCCCACAGACAAGATCTATAGCATTGTCGAATGACTGGGGGAAATAGTGACCGCTCTTCTGCAGGTAAAGGTGATGCGAGAGAACCCAGGATGTAGTCTCGCAGATTGCAAAAGTCCCGTTCATCAGCTGGTCCAGATAACGCCCTTCTCCGGTAGCAAGTTCCGCAAAGAAAAGATCGATGATCGCATAGACATTGGAATTAAGCCTGGCACCGGCCGCTCCCTGCGAACCACCACGGTCATGGGTGAGGTAATCCGTCGCCGTGACAACTTTCCACTCGTACTCCAGCGCTTTTTCGCCCCGCTCGATGAAATCATCCTTCCAGTCACCCATCAGTTCATCCCATCCGGCCCGGTCTGCATAAGAAGGGAAAGGGACCCATTTCTGATCAGGAATGAGAAGTGTTTTCAATGTCGCTTCATCAGCCAGGCTTCGAAGGATGTCCCGATTCTCGTAGGCTGAGAGCGTTCCTGCTGCAAACAGGCACATGGCCAGCAAGGAAAGCAATACTCTTTTCATATCAAACTAAATGATTATAAACGAATCTATAAACGCAAATATAATCACTGTCGGCTCATCATCAAAGAAGGCGGCCATCGATTTTATTCGATGCCGCCCTCAGTGAAAACCGTGTTAGTGAAAGATTAGAGTTCCGTCACCATCTCATCCAGGGATTTGCGGACGGTATGGAGCTCCGTAGGCTTGCCTCCATCAGGATTAGGATGTCCGATTGCAAGAAGACCGTAGATGCCATGTTCCCGCATTTCAGGAAAGACTTCCCTAATCTTGCTTGGATTGAAGTCCCAGATCCACATGTTCGCGAGACCTGCATCTGTAGCAGTGAGCATCAAGTGGGTAAGAACTATGGCAGCATCTGTCTTAGCCGAGATGACCCCATCACATTCACGGACCCAGGCCTCCTCGTTACGGCACCCGACCACAAGCACCGTAGGTGCGCCGTAGCAGGGATGGATTGTGTGCAGGCGGGAAAGCGCCTCCTCACTCTTCACGACCCAGATCCTTGTCGGCTGGCAGTTGGCTGCGGAAGGAGCCAGGCGGCCGGCCTCCAGGATCATGTTCAACTTGGACTCAGAGACTGGATAATTGCTGAATGAATGGCATGAGTAGCGGCTCTCAAGGATGCGCATGAAAGCATCAGAGCCATAGTGGTATTTCGTAATCTTCTGTTCGACGTCGGAAAAGGCGGCGCGATTCATTATCTTGCCGATGTTGCTCATGCGACTGAAAAAACCTTTTTTCATTTTCGAATGTTTTAACAAGATCCCAACGGTTTACTATACTCCCATTATAGCCTTGACAATGAAGTACACAAGAGGTATCGACACTGCAAACACGCCGATTATGTCGAGAATCACACCAGCCTTGATCATCTTCGTGATAGGGACATAACCGGAAGAATAGACAATGGCGTTCGGCGGGGTAGAGACCGGAAGCATGAAGGCAAGTGATGTACACAAGGCCATGACTACGCAGACAGGCAGCGGGCTGAAACCTAGTGAGACTGCCGTAGCAATGGCGATGGGGCCCATAAGGTTGGCTACAGCCGTATTGGAAGTAAGCTCGGAAAGCAGCAGGGCCGTTACGGCGAACACTGTGAGGAACAAGTACTCGGATGGATGACCGCCAAGAGCGCTTGTCAGTGACTCACCGATCCACTGGGAAAGGCCGGTGGAGAACACCATGCCTCCTATTGCAAGGCCTCCACCAAAGAGCAGCAACGTACCCCAGTCGATTCCGTTGACACCTTCTCT